>Ga0114932_10001018_pt1 | contig 33002 bp, 25 predicted proteins | sample 2SBtaG_2_FD_87286 | JGI IMG/M metagenome (GOLD analysis project Ga0114932, IMG submission 87286) | Deep subsurface microbial communities from Kolumbo volcano to uncover new lineages of life (NeLLi) - 2SBTROV12_ACTIVE470 metaG | ecosystem: Environmental > Aquatic > Marine > Volcanic ...
ATGGTCGATGACCATGACATCGAACGGGCCGGCACCGGACATGTCGTCCGGCCGCAAACAGTCGGCAGCGCGGGCCTGCAGTTCATTTACCGTCTTCATACTTTCCTCGGAAACCGCGAAACGGCAGGACCAGCCGGCGTCTTCCATGGCTGCCGCCAAGGTCAGGCATCGAACGGCATGGCCGCCGCCGATGGCGGCGTCCGCGTCGAACCGGAACAGGGCACGCTTCGCCGCCATGCTCAGGTCTCCCGCATGGATTTCTTCAGGCCCTCCAGGCGGTCCTGACCGGCATTGATGGCCGCCAGGTCAGGGTCCGCCTCGACAATCGCCAGCACCGTCTCATAACCCCAACCCGCCCGGCCTTCCGGCAGCCGCGGCCACAGCGCCTGGAAAAATTCGTAATCGCGGTCATTGTCGATGGTCCAACGATGTCCCGTCGTATGCGCCCCGGGCCCATCCAGGCCGACCTTGCGGGCATCGGGGTGATTGCGCACGTAGGGCATGACATGTTCGCGTTCGAATTTCTGCGTGGCTTCCCTAGCCGCGCGTTGCAGCCAGGCGAAAGAGATAGCCTCGCAATCCAGGCCATGCGGCCAGCTGGGCGGCATGTTGTTGCAGGCGAAGTCGGCATTTTCGCGAACCCTAAGGGCGACAACATCGGCGCATACCTGGGGATCGATTAACGGGCAATCGCTGGTCACCCTGAGCACCGTCTCCGCCGCCATGAACTTGGCCGCCCGATAATAACGATCCAGCACGTCGTCCTCCGCGCCGCGATAGACGTCGGCGCCAACCCGCACCGCTTCGGCGGCCACCGGGTCACAATCGTCGGTATCGGGGATCGCGCAGCACACCCCGTCGATGCCGGGAATGGCCAGGCAACGGCGCAGCACATGGTCAAGAATGGTCGTCCCGCCAAGCGGCAACAGAACCTTGCCCGGCAAGCGCGTCGAGGCCATGCGGGCCTGGACGATACAGACCGTCGTCATCCGCCGGCCCCGAGAACGCCGGCCAAGTTTGAGACGACATAGTCGACGTCGTCATCGGTCATGCCGACCTGCAGGGGCAGGGTGAGAATTTTGTCGTAGTAGGCATCCGCACCGGGCAACGCCGCGTCGCCGTAAAGTTTTCGATAATAGGGCTGGCGGTTGACCGGCAGGTAGTGGACTTGGGTGCCGACGCCGCGGTCCGCCAGAGCCCGCATCACCGTTGCCCGGTCCGTGCCGGCGGCGGCAAAGTCGATCAACACCACGCAAAGATGCCAGGACGGCTGGCACCCGGCGACCTGAGGCAGCAAGCGCATCGTTGGCGCCAGCGGCGCCAGGACATCGGCGTAGCGCGCCATCAACCTCTCGCGGGCTGTCTTGAAGTTCTCAAGCTTGCCCAATTGACTGAGGCCCAGCGCACAATGGATGGCGCTGGCCCGGTAATTGAACCCCAATTCCGGCATCTCGTAGTACCAGGGGTTGGCCGTGCCGCCATCGTCGAAGGCTTGATCGGCGAGTTGAAAGGCGCCGGCATCGCGGCTCATGCCGATGTTGCGGAATTGCCGCAAACGCCCCGCCAGGCCCGCATCGTTGGTGGTCACGGCCCCGCCCTCGCCCATGGCCACCGTTTTCACCGGATGGAAGGAAAAGATCGCCATCTCCGCATAAGCACAACTGCCAACCGGCACCATGTCATTGCCCGGCCCTTGATGGGCGCCGCCCAGGGCATGGCAAGCGTCTTCGACCATGGGCAGGTCGCAGGCGGATTTCAGCGCCGCCATGTCGCAGGTCTGGCCGTTGATGTGCACCGGGAACACGGCTTTCGCCGCCGGTCCGGCGACATCCAGGGCGGCGGCCAGGGTGTCGGCGGTCATCAGGCCGGTTTCCGCATCGACGTCGGCGAACACCACGTCCGCCCCCACATAGCGCGCCGCATTGGCTGTCGCCAGGAAGGTCATTGTCGGCACCACGGCTTTATCGCCGGGCCCGAGCCCCAGAGCCAGGGCCGCCAGATGCAACGCCGCCGTGCCGCTGGAGCATGAGATGGCCTGCGCGGCGCCGGTGACGCCGGCCAATTTGGCTTCGAAGGCCTCGACAACCGGGCCGGTGGTCAGAAAGTCGCTGGTCAGAACGTCGGTAACGGCGGCAATGTCATCATCATCGATGCGTTGGCGGCCGTAGGGCAGGAAGGGCCGGTCGGCGGTCATGGCTCAGGTCTTCGACGACCCGGCCACCAACTGGTGCAGGCCATCGGCGTCCAGCCATTCCGTGTTGTTGTCGCTGGAATAGCGGAATCCGTCCTCGACGGGTTTCGCGCCATCGCGCAGCACGTGCCCGGTCCAGGCGACAGGATTGGGCTCGATGACATAACGGTCGGGGAATTCCACCGTGTTGCGGGCGTCGTCTTCGGTGATCATCACTTCGTGTAATTTCTCGCCGGGGCGGATGCCGATAATCTTGTACTTGGTCCCTGGCGCCAGGGCTTCGGCCAGGTCCGTGATCTTCATGGAAGGGATTTTCGGCACGAAAATCTCGCCGCCGCGCATCATATCCAGGCACGACAGCACAAACTCAACGCCATGTTCCAGGGTGATCCAGAACCGGGTCATGCGGGCGTCGGTGACCGGCAGTTCTTTGACGCCTTCGTCAACCAAGCGCTGATAGAGGGGCACGACGCTGCCCCGTGAGCCGACCACATTGCCGTAACGCACACAGCAAAACACGGTGCCGCCTTCGCCGCTTAATTGGTTGGCGGCGGTGAAAATCTTGTCCGACGCCAGTTTTGACGCACCGTAGAGGTTGATGGGGTTGCACGCCTTGTCCGTGGACAACGCCACCAGGCGTTCGACGCCGCCCATGATGCAGGCCATGACCAGGTTTTCCGCACCCAGAACGTTGGTATGGATGCATTCCGTCGGATTGTACTCGGCCGCCGGCACCTGCTTCAGGGCGGCGGCGTGAACGACCGTGTCGATACCGCGAAGTGCCATCTTCAATCGGTCCAAATCGCGCACGTCACCGAGGAAATAGCGCAGGCAGCGGTGTTCCTTGGGATCGAACTTCTGCTGCATTTCGTATTGTTTAAGCTCGTCACGGGAATAGATCGCCAAACGCTTCGGCTTATACCGATCAAGGACCATTTGGACGAACCGCTGACCGAAGGACCCCGTGCCGCCGGTGATCAGGATGGACCGGCCGTCAAGGGATCTGGATTGTTGATATTGTCGATCGGACGCCACGGCTCTACCCCTGTTATTAGCCTGCTAAGTCGCAAGGACGCGCATGAATAATCGATAGATCACAATACGTTAGGCGGCGATCATAGCGCGCATGAAGACCGGGGAGCAAGATCGGCGGCGCCAGCAATTTTATCCGTGACCACCGGATTCTGTGTCCGCATCGGGGGAGTCTTCGGTAATGTTATCTGCCGTCTGCTTGATCAGCAGGCCGGCGTGCTCGGGACCGAAAATCTCGCTTAATTTGTTGGTTGTTGCCGACAGCGCCACCAGCACCATTGTTTCCGGTGCCACACCGCGCTTCAGGGCTTCGTCCCACATGGCCAGATACCATTCGACGGCAACCGCCGTTTGCTCTTCGTCACTCAATTCCTCGGTTTCGTCGGAATCCGACATCATCCATCTCCTCACATCGGGCCGGCACGGGACCCCGCCGCGAAACCCCTTCATGGCGCAGGCATTATGAAATGTGCCACAAATGCCTTTCCGTATGGTTAATGCCTAGCATGACTGGGAACCGGCTGTCACCACACGAACCAATCAATTGTTTTTAAATGATAAATTTATGCTGAGACCTGATTTCGACTCGTCAACGCGGGAAATAATCGGCTAGACTTGCCAGTTGGCGGAGAACCCGCCCTACATTGACATACGCAATGAGACAGAAGGTCGGTGACGTTTGGTCGATTTTCTCACCATCAGTTCCGCCATATCCGTCACCCAAGATGCCCAGAACGTTCTCCGTTCCGGCAGCCTTGGCGGGGCACGGCGGGTCGGCGCCGTCGAGCTTGATGGCGCGCTGACGCCCGGTGTTTTTACGGAAGTCCGCATTGTTCTTTCCAATGCCGAAGGACGGACCGGGCTGGCGCTGGCGGTGGTTGCCGGAAACGGTATCGTCGGCGCTTTGAAAGCACTAGGCTCATCAGCCTCATTGGCTCAGCACGAATCACTGATTTCCAATCTCACCAACCTGGAAATCGGCGGCACCAGAGTGTCGCGACTGAACCTGCACGTTGATACCAACCGCGCCCTCGACCTCATTGACCGTCTGGTCGCCGGCACGGAATTGAACAATGCCAATTTCATTTCCTCCGATGGCGGTCCGATCGTGATCAAAACGTCGAAATTCGGCGGCGCCATCAAAGTGACGCCGCAGGCGTTGGACACGACCGGGCTGAACCTTGTGGCCATCTCGCTGCTCAGCCAAGAAGGCGCCGAGGACGCCGAGGCCAGGATTCTCACCGCCATCAACACGGCCGAGCGCCGGGTGCTCAGCCTGGAATCTTTGCAGCGATCCCTGAATACCGGGAATTTCACCGGCCAAAGCCTGGACGGCCTGATCTCGGCGCTGAGCGGCAATGGATTGCCGCTCGGGACCTTGGTGAATGTCGTCGGTTGAGGGGCCGCCATGGGTATTGTCCTTGACCAGTCCCTGTCCTTGTCCGACGCCCTGGATCAAGCGTTACAACACCATCTTGAGGGCCGCTACGAAGACGCCATGGCGCTTTACCGGGCCATCCTGGATCACGACCCGGAAAATTCACAGGCCCATATGAACCTTGGCATGGTGTTGCTTTTGCTCGGCCAATTTGAGGTTGGCTGGCCGGAATTCAGATGGCGCCGGCACGGCCAGACCCAACAGCTTGCCGCGTGGGATGGCGGCGCCTTGGACGGCAAAGGAATTCTGGTCCGCGGCGAACAGGGCGCCGGCGACAACATCCAATTCCTGCGCTACCTGCCGGAGATCATTGCCCGCGGAGGCCGACCGGCGGTGCTGACCCTGCCCGGCATGAAACGCCTGTTTTCAAACCTTGATGGCGCGCCAGAAATCCTGGAACCCGGCGATCAGGCCAGCGGTCTGGCCGTCGAAGTGCCGCTCATGGACCTGCCGGCGCTTTTCGGTGCGACGCTGCATACGATCCCCGCGCCAATCCCCTATTTGAAGGCCGAGCCGGCGCTCATTGACGCCTGGGCAGCACGCCTCGGCCCAACCTCGAAGCGGCGCATCGGGCTGTGCTGGCAGGGCAATCCGGAAAAGCCCCGTGACGCGCTGCGGTCCGTGCCTCTGTCCCGGTTCGAACCGTTGTTCGGTGTGCCCGGGACCGAATGGTTCGGCCTGCAGGTCGGGCCCGGCGAGGATCAGGTGCGGGACCTCACCGGCGTTACGAACTTCACCCATTTGGGCACAAGGTTGGGCGCCGGGCCGGACAAATTTGTCGACGCCGCCGCCGTCATTTCCCAGTTGGATCTGATCATCAGCGTCGACACGGCGATTGCGCATTTGGCCGGCGCGCTGGGCAAACCGGTATGGATATTGCTGCCGAAGGAACCGGACTGGCGCTGGCTGTTGGGCCGCGACGATAGTCCCTGGTACCCGACTGCCCGGCTGTTCCGCCAATCGACGTCTGGCGACTGGGAGGCACCACTGTCAGAACTGGGCGCCCAACTGTCGGGCTAGTCGAAACCGTCGGGCAGCAAATTACCCTTGATTACCCAATCCGAGACGGGTTTTCCCGAAAACCGCGGCGCCGGCTTCAGGATCAAAGCGAAGGGGTCCGTCAGCAGGGTATCGGAAATGGCGTCGTCCCAAAACAAATGGCCGGTGCCGAAACGCGAGATATCATGGTGCCACGGCACCAGGCTGGGCAGCAGATTAACCAAGAACACATCGCGTTTGCCGCCGCGTCCGTCGACACCGCGATGCAGGAGACGCGGGGCGCCGAAAATGGTTGCATCGCCGGCGGCAAGATCCGGACGTATGACCTTGGGGGCCTGGGCGCCCGGCGGCAACGCCTGCGCGACATCCGCAATACGCTCGGCAAATTGGGGAAACGCGTAACCGTTATCAGCCAGACGCCGGGTATCTTCAACGGACAAGAACGCCGTACCGGGATCATCGGGCCCGCTGGCGGTCAGATAAACCATGATATGGACCTGCGCCATGGGTTCCATGTCACGGTGCCACAGAAACGAAACGTGGGGCTCGCCTCCTGTCTCCGTCCGGTACAACTGGCACTGCACGACACGGAAATGGCTGCCCATATAGTGTTCCACCATTGCGACGACGGCGTCCGAGAGAACCTGGTGCAGCAACGCCCCGAGATCGGCGCGAAATTCGTCATTCAAGGGCACCGTCGTATTGGGCGGCGTGGATTGTCCGATCGCAGCGTCGATCCTGGCTGAAAATTCAGCCCCCGTGCCCGGCTCAATACAATTTCGAATAACGTCGATCCCTTGAGATATGAGATCGCCGCCGAGCGCCGGCGGCACGCCTTTCGCCGCGCGGTAAACGCTCCGGCAGATCGTGTGATAGCCGGCGTGCGCCTCGTGATGGTCCATTTCGTTGAAGTAAGCGGCCGTCGCGTCGTCAACGCGCAGATGATCGCCATCGCGGATGAAATCAACCTTCATGGCGGGCCGCCCGATCCGGCCGCGTCAGCAAGCGCTGCGGCAACGGCCTCAACGACCGGCTGCCAATCACCAGGCGCCAACTGACGAAACAGCCGCATGTCCGGATACCAGGGGCTGTCGGAGCGTTCGTTCATCCACAAAAAGCCCGTCGGTTGTGACAGCAATGCCCACGCGGGTTTCCCCAAGGCGCCGGCAAGATGCAGGACGGATGTATCCACGGAAATGATCAGATCCAGGGCATCCACGGCCTCCGCCGTATCGGCGAAATCGCCGAAATCACGGCCCAGGTCGGTGAGCGGCGCGGACCCCTCCAAGGCCTGCAACTGGTCCCGGTCTGCGCCGACCTGCAGGCTAAAAAACCGCACTCCGGGCACCGCCAGGATGGGCGCCCATAAAGACAACGCGCACGATCGTTTGTGATTGTCGGGCCGGGTTGGGCTGCCGGACCAGACGATACCGACTTTGTAGCCGTCACCATTGCGCAGCCGGCCATCAATGGAGACGTCGGCCGGTACGTTCAGGTAGGGTGTATCCGTGGGCAGATTTTCCAAGGTTGTGGCGAACACGTGAGGCAGGCTCAGCATTGGAATTTGTAGGTCAAAACCGGTCACCGCGGCGCCCAAATCGACACAGGCGTCGACGCCATCAAGGCCGCTGAAAAGGCGTCGAAGCTCGGGCCGGCATTCAAGGATGATGCGGCCGCCACGCTCGGCCACCAACGGCACATAGCGGACAAACTGCAAGGCGTCGCCGAAGCCTTGTTCGGCGTGAATGTAAATCGTCTTGCCGCCGAGGTCTTCGCCGGCCCATCGGGGCGCCGTGAACGAACGCTTGAAATCGGCAAAGGACGGGGTTTGCCAACGCCATTCGTATTCGCGCCATCCGTCTTCCATATCGCCGTTCTGCAACAAGGCCAGCGACAGGTTCCAATGCAGATCGACGCTTTCTTCATCACCGGCCAGCGCTTCTCGTGCGAGGGTTTCTTTCAAGATCGCCACGGCCTTGTCCGTTCGGCCCAAGGATTGCCAGGCACTGGCGACATTGCACGGCGCATCGATGTGGGCCGGATCCAGTGCCATTACCTGTTCAAAACTGGTGATGGCGGGCCCGTATTGATCCAACTGTTGATAGGCGTTGCCCAAATTGTAATGACAGGCGGCGTTCCGCGGATCGAATTCAGCGGCCTTGCGGTAGGGTTCCAGGGCCGCCCCGAAATCGTTCCGGTCCGCATGGGCGTTCCCCAAATTAAACCAGGCGCCGGCGTGACGGGGGTTTAACTCGAGGGCCGACGTATAGGCCATCAAGGCGCCGTCTATCTTCCCCAACCCAAGCTGGGCATTGCCCAGGTTGACCTGCGCGTCGGGCAGTCCCGGGACCAGTCGGATCGCCCGTTCCGCCACCCGTTCCGCTTCTTCGTGACGGCCCAACTCATTCAGGGCGCTGGCCAGATTGCACGCGGCGATGCCGGCGTCGGGCTCCAATTGGAGGGCGCGGTCGAATTGTTCAACGGCGTCGGCAAGCTGCCCGGATGCCTGCAGGGCATTGCCCAAGTTGATATAAGGGGCGGCATAGTCGGGCGCCAATTCGGTTGCGCGGGTGATCAGTTCAATTGCCAGCTCCATGTCACCGGCCGCATGCATGACGACACCCAACAGATTCAGGGCATCAACGTTGTCGGGCGCCACCGCCAGGATTTCCCGGTACAGGTTGCCGGCCGCCAGCAAGTCTCCGGACTCATGCAACCGCACCGCTTTCGCCAGATCGTCATCGACGCCCATCCGCATCTCTCCGAAGTCGCAGCTTCTCATTGATACATTGCATCTACCGTGACGCCAAAGCTATTGATGAACTCACCGACGATGCGTCTCGCGACAATCGTCTCGCCGAATATTGACGTCACCTACGCCAGCTTGGATGATCAACCGTCGGCAATTGGAGAGTCTGCTCGTGAACGCCCCCGGTATTTTTTTCGAAGGCATCGACATATACGGACTGGAAGGCGCCGATAGCTACTGGAATGTGACCGTCCGTGATATCTGCAGCGCCTTGAGCGCCGGCGGCGTGCCTTGCGAGCCGCTGCGCCTTCATGACCGGGAAAATACCACGCTGTCCTTCGATCCGTCGGCGTTGCCGCCTTTCGCCATTTCCTGGAATTTCAACAATGGCCGCTGGGCCATGTACCAGGGCCGTCAGGTCCGCATGACGTCGGTCCTACCGGTGCGGAATATCGTTTTGCTTTGGGATCACCCCGTGCACTGGGCAGAAACCATTCAAGAAACGCAGGAGTTTGACCAACAATTCGGCAGACCGCCCTTTTTCATTGGTGTGATGGATTCCGGGCATATGGATTTCCTGATCGATATGGGTGTCGGCCGCGACCAGATTTTCCGTTGGCGGCAGGCCGGCCCGCCGGCACCGGAGAATGTTCCGGACATGACAGAAAGATCAGTGGATTTTGCCTTTCACGGGACAATCAATGACGTTGAGGAGTTTGAAAAATTCTGTACACGAAACGAAATCTCCGACCCTGTTGTTATGGTTGGTCTTCAAAAGGCCATCGCCGCGATCATCGAGGAACCGGTTGATGTGTATGCCGCCGTCGTCGAGCATATCGCCCAGCCGGGCGTTTTCGACGCCGCGCCGATGGCCATCGCGCCCTTGTGCCGGGAACTGGACCGGCTAACCCGGGATATACGCCGCGTTGCCCTGCTGGGCGGCCTTCGCGATTTGAACATTCATTATATCGGTAAAGTGGACGGCGCATTCCAGGCCACAAACCCGAACAGCGTCTTTCACGGCGCCATGCCATTCAATGAGATCGAAGCCTACCTTCGCAATACGAAGGTCGTGTTTTACGATACCATCAATTTCCGCGATGCGGCTGTCATGCGATTGTTTTATTCGATCCAACAAGGCTGCGCGCCTGCCGCTGAAATGAATGCCTATTTGAGAAACGCCTTTACCGACGGTGAAAACATCTTGGCATTAACCCTGGCGGATCCAGCCTCCAATTCGGCCCGGCTTCGTGATATGGTCGCCAATCCGGCCGCCCTGTCGGCAATCGCGGCGGCAGCGCAATACGAATGTGGCGTGCATCATACATGGGCGCAGCGCATCAAGCCGTTGATCGACGCGGTCCACGCCTCAGTTTGAAGGAACACAGGTTGTCAGCGCCCGAAATTTTCTCTTTCGAAATCCACGGTAAGCCGGTGGAAATTGCATACCTTCCCCGTAATGGGTTCATCGTCCGAGAAGTCTTTCAAGATCAGTGCTACGCGCCGGTGGAATTCGTCCAAGGTGTCACCGACATTCTCGATATTGGCGCGAACATTGGGGCATCGACAATTTTCTTTCATTTTGTTTATCCGCAAGCGCAGATTCACGCCTTTGAACCGGGGCACGGCGCCTACGAACTTCTGGTCCAAAATGCCAGGCCTTATCCGCAAATTCAGGCCCACAATGTGGGCCTGTGGTCGGAAGACAAGACCGCCGAGCTGTTTGTCGGCGATCACGATTACGCAACGGCCAGTATCGCAGACACGGCAACGGACAACCGCACCACCGATCGGATCGAACTCAAGGCCTGCGCCGCCTATCTGAAATCACAGGGGATATCGAAGGTCGATGTTGCAAAAATTGACACAGAGGGATGTGAAATTCCGATCATCGAAGACCTGATCGCAAATTATGCCATGCGGGTCATCTACTTGGAGTTTCATTCCGAAGAGGACCGATGGCAACTTGATGAGATGCTCAGACAGGATTACAGCCTGTTTTCCGCCAATATTCATCAGCTCCACCGGGGCACCGTATGCTACGTCTGCCGTCAAATCATTGCCGACGACAGCGATTTTGACCAACACCGGATTTCAGTTGCGCGTTGATATCCACATACGATGAGCGAATCCCCGACACGGACACTTAATTTGGACGACGCGGTTCGCATGGTTGCGTCCCTGGTCAACCAGGGCGACGTCGAACAAGCCGTGGCACTCAGCGAACAGATTTTGAATTCGGCGCCGGACCATCCGGAAGCCTTATATGTGGCGGCCGGCGTTTTTTGGCGCCATGGTGATCGCGGACGGGCCATCGACCTGCAGCGACGTCTTATTGTCTGCGTCCCCGCCGAACCCCGGCATCACACTCGGCTGATCCAGTTTCTGCAAGAAACCGGAGATCTTGACGGTGCCCTGAAAGCCGGCGGCGCGGCGGTCAAAGTGTGTCCGCCCGATCCATTGTTGTTGAACGCGCATGGACTGCTTGAATTCAACGCCGGCCGGACCGCCGATAGCCTGGCCACGTTCGATCGCGCTATTCGCAATTTTCTCAACAACGCCACAGGACATCGAAACCGGAGCCTTCCGTTGCTGGCCGACGGCCGAATGGAAGAGGCCGTCGCAAGTTTTTCCAAAGGACTGACACCGTGGACCAAGGCCGTCGAAGACGAAGACGATCCGCCAGCTGAGAATCTTAGCGAGACATACGACAGTCTGGCGAATTCGTACGACGCCAACCCGATGCAGCAGACCTGGGGCAAAAAGACAGCCGGCATCGTTCACGACATCGCCGGCGGCGACCGGATCGAATCACTTCTGGATGTCTGTTGCGGCACCGGTGCCGTCGGTAACAATCTGACGGCGGAGGTTTCCCGCCTAGTCGGCATCGATCTATCGCCAGGCATGCTCACGCAGGCGCAAGCAAGCGGCAAATACCATGATCTCATCGAAGCGGACATGATACCGGGCATGGAGGCCCTCAATGAACAATTTCACGTCCTAACATGCAGTTGTGCACTTTATCATCATCCAGAACTTTCGAATTTCTTTCGTCATTCGGCACGTCTTTTGATCGCTGAGGGCCATTTGGTGTTCAGCGTCGATCCGGCCGGCGATGATGTGCGAATCGGTGCCGTCACCCCCGGCGAATTCGCCCACAGCCGCGCCTATCTTCGGGAATTGGCGGCGGCTTTCGATTTTGATGAAGTCTCGATCAGCATCGGTGTTCACCGTGCCTATCCGGGATTTTGGTGTGTTTTCCGGCGCCGTAGATACCCGGACGTCAACAAACATGACTAAAGATATATTTTTTATGCCGTGCGACGAAATCTCTTGCATTTTGGTTCGATACGGGCTATTAACGCCCTGCATCCAGGTGTAATGGTTCACCGGGTGCCACTGTATATGCGGGGTAGAAACTCCTCTGTACGGTGAAAGGGGCAAGAACTGGCCCCTTGAATTTTAGCTCTAGAATGGAGTGACAAAATGTCTGACGTTAGTCTTACAGCTGCTGTACGGCAGAACCTTCTTTCCCTTAAAAACACCACTGATCTGATCAACCGGACACAGAACCGTCTGTCGACGGGTCTTCGTGTTGCCAGCGCGATCGACGATCCGGTGGCCTTCTTCCAAGCCAAGGGCCTCGCCGACCGGGCCAGTGACTTTGAAGAAAAGAAACAGGGCATTGACCAGGGGATTAGTTCCCTGACCTCGGCCACCGATGCCATCGAAGCCATTGAAAATCTGGTTCAACAGCTCAAGGGTTTGGCGACCAACGCGAAATCGGCCACGACCTCGACGGAAATTTCCAACATCGTCACCCAGTTCAACGATCTCAGGACCCAGGTCAACAACTTGACCACGGATGCCACCTACCAGGGCCTCAATCTGGTGAACGGCACGGGCAGCACGCTCACGGTGAACTTCTCCAATGATACCGGCAGTGTGCTGACGGTGAACTCCGTCGATATTACGGTGAAGACCAATGGCCTGGACGTCGCCCAGCTTACGCAGGGTACCCAGAGCATCAACTTCAACCAGGCATTCGTCTCCGGCGGCACGGTCTCCGGCGAAGGCAACCTGCTCGCTTCCGACGGCGGTGGCCTGTCCGCCGCGCCGGGTCCGGACTCCATTACGGTTTCCGTGGGCGGCCAGACGACGACGATCATCTCTGCGGGTGATACCTTTACGCTGGCTTATGACGGCATCACCTTTACCGTCAACGTCTATACCAGTAAGACCGCTAACGGCGGTGACTTGTCAACCAGTTATGTGACGGCCGGCACCTATGCCGTCGGCACGACCATCGACTTCGTTGTCGTCACCGGTTTCATCTCCGGACAGTCCGCTAGTTCCGGTTTTTCGGCGCAGACGGGCGGCACTGGCCTCAGCCTCGGCGTCAACCGGTTCTCCGTGCTTGGCAGCGCGGGCGTCTCCGTCCTGAAAATCACGGGCACCTCATTGTCGGTGACCGAAACGGACGCCAAGCGGACCATCGGTATCGGTTACACGACCGAACTGAATACCCGCATCACCAACCTGGACAGTGCTTTGACAACGCTTCGTTCGCGGTCCCAGTCCCTGGGTGCCAACGTGGCCGTCCTGCAGACGCGCCTCGACTTTACGAAGAGCTACGTCAACACGCTGACCGCCGGTGCCGGCAAACTGACCCTGGCCGACCTGAACGAGGAAGGCGCCAGCTTGTTGGCCCTGCAAACTCGTCAGCAGTTGGGCATTCAGTCCCTGGCCTTCGCCGGTCAGTCCGAACAGTCGATCTTGGGTCTCTTCCGTTAATCGGTAGACTTGATCGGATGATCCCGAGGGGGAGGGCTTGGCCCTCCCCCTTTTCTTTTCTCGTATTGAAGTGAGGCCGTTTCTAATAGTGAGGGCAAATGCGAACGCCGTGCGACATTGGCCCGATCTTCGGATTACGGTATTCTAACAGCGAATCTTCGACCAAACCCGGCCCCACCGGCTGGCGTTTGCGGGTTTATAGCAAACTGGAGTTGCGGCGATGGGCGAGACGAAAGTAAAAAAGAAAAAAAGCCCCAAAAAGAAAAAGAAATCCGGCAAGGCGAAAGGCGACGCCAAGGAATTGGTGTTCCTGCCGGTGGATCAGGCGGACCTCGACCACGACCTGTTCGAACGGAATTTGTCAGTCTTCCGCCGATTCCAACCCTATCTTGCCAACCATATTAACAGCATCGAAACCCTGCATTCACGTCTGGTCACCGATGGTGATGGCGGCTTCGATATCGAATTTCGGGGGGCCCGGCTGTACAAAAAGGCCAGCCGGGACTGGGCGCAGGAAAAATTTGAGAACCCGAAGGCCAACATCGGGACGAAACGATTGATCTTGTCGGCCCCGGACAGCCGGAATCTGGACACGGACGCCAACACCACGGTGCATCGCATGGTCCGGCGATGTGTCGAGGCGGGAATGAAATTCGCCACCCAGCCCAACGACGACACATGTTTCCAAATGGTCATTTTCGGTGTCGGCCTTGGAGATCACATCGAGGGCCTGATGAAGATGTGCGATAGCCAGCACGTCGTCTTGATCGAGCCGAACATCGAATTTCTGTATTGGTCGATGTACGTATTTGACTGGGCTGGCCTTTATGGCGCTTTCGTCACCCGGCACCGGAAAATCTCCTTCGTCATTGAGCAACGCCACGAAAGAATCGCTGAAGTGACCCGCGACCGGATGCGCTACATCAACCCCAGTTTCATGGACAGCAGCTACTTCTTTGTCGCTTATCGAAGCTCGGTTATGGAAGCCGCGTTGGATCTCATGCTGCAACAAAAGGATCTGTTTCTCACCGGCCTCGGTTTTCTCGAAGATGAGATCGATATGGTCCGCAACAGCTATCACAATCTGAAGAAATTCGACGGCTTCTATTACAACAAATTGCCGGACAGTTCCGTTAGGCCTTTTCCGGCCTTTGTCATCGGCGCCGGCCCTTCGCTCGACGCGGATTTGGATTTTATTCGGGAAAACCAGGATCGCGCGATCATCATCTCGTGCGGCACTGCCATTCGGGTACTGCTTGCCAACGGCATCAAACCCGACTTCCAGGTGGAAATTGAAAACGTCCCGGCGGTGACCGAACTGATGGAAATTGTCGCGGATAAGTTCGACATGTCGGGGATCACGCTGGTCGCGACCAGCACCATTGACCCCGGCGTGCAAAACCTTTTTGACCGCACGGTCTTCTATTTCCGCATCGGTCTTGCCTCCTATCCATTGTTCTATCAAGGCAATCCGTCGGCAATCGAATGCTCCACCCCCAACATTGCCAACCTTGGGTTCGCATTCTCCCAGGATTGCGGTTTTCGCAATACCTATCTTTTCGGTATTGATCTGGGCGCGCGCGATCCGAAAAAACACCACGCTGATGATGCCGCCTATAATGTCGGGGAAGTCGCTTTCGACACGGTGATCGACAAGCCGGCGCCGGCAAACTTCGGCGGGTACGTCTTCTCCGAAACTATTTATCTGTGGGCAAAGGCAACTTTGGAAGAAGCGCTGGGGCGTTTCACGGCGAACCGAACGTACTTCAATTGCAGCGACGGGGTCCGCATCAGCGGCGCCATTCCGAAGCTGTCATCGACGATCAAGTTGCCCGAAGGCGGCAACAAGCAAGACGATGTGGAAGAGATCGTTTCAAATTTCCTGCCTTACACCCGGCAGCATTTCAAGAATTCCTGGAAAGATCGAGATCCGGTGCGCCGTATCAAGCGCTTCCGCGACCTTATCCTAACCCGCTGCGGGGCGCCCAGGATCAATCCGCGCCTGACCCACGGCGGTGTCGAAGACGGATACGACATCAAGCCGGCCCGTGATACGGATATGCACGAAGATCAGGCTTTGGAATTGGACAAGGAAGAGAAATCCTGGGAATCGGATTTCCCATTTACCTATATTTGCGAAGTCACCCGCGATTTCATCCCTTCGTCGGGCCTGGCCACCAGCGAAATGCACTACTATCGCGGCTCCACCTTCATGTCCATGGCCGCCATCTATTTCTATTATCAACGGGTCCTCAATGCCGGGGAAAACAAACAGAAGTACTTGGACATCGTCCGCGAGGAGTTCATCGACCAAACCATCCGGATTGCCGGCGTGGTCTTGGATTTCTATGAAACCCTGGAGCCAAAGAAAAAGCGGGCGAAGAAAAAGGTCGCCAACTAGGTCGAAATGCGCGTCCGGTCATGGCGTAATCGGCCAGGATCGCCGATCGTTCACGAATCCAGCCAATTTTGCGAAAATTAGGCTCAATCAGTTGATTTTACCCCGCCTCATATTAGCGAACGCACTGAAACAACTGGATTTTTTTGATTTTTTGTGCTATAGAACCGATGGACCGTGCAGAACCAGAATGGAGAAGCATCAATGGTCGGCCCAGCTGACATCCTTGCTGGCGGCAACTTTGCAAAAGGTTTCGCCGAAACAGCAAGAATAGTCGCCCGCCCGCAGTTTGAATTGCAGTTCAACGTCCTGCAAAACACCATCATCGGGCGCCTGAACGACAAAATCGACGAAGTGACGGCCGACGATGGGCTTGAGAACACGGTTGACGCCTTTCTCCTCAGTTCGGAGAAACGGCTGACCCGGTTCCAGAACGATCTTGGTAACTTCATTTTCGATAACAGCCGGAATATCAATGCCGCCGGCGGGCTGGCATCCCACCTGGACGACCTGCAGGCGGCCTTGACCAACAATGATACGGATGAGTTCAACACGATCCTCGGCGAGATCAATCAGGCCGTCGGCAACACCCATGTTTCCAATGGCACCACCGTCGGCATTTTCATCGATGACGGGATCACGAAAATGCGCCGCGAGGGCTTGGTCAGCACCGATTCGGGCGGTACCACCGTGGCCGCCACTTCACGCGCCGATTTCGCCGACGACGCGGCGGCCCAGGCGGCTATTGATGCGGCCACATCGCAAATTGCCAACATCGCCCAGGTGGTGCTTTTGAAAGCCGAAGGCGCGGAAAATATCCGGGCCAATTCGGATAAAAATTTGAAATCCGTGATCCTGCAGATCCAAGCAGCTCAAATTGCCGATCAAACAGATAAAGCCAATGAGATCGCCAAGATCCGCGAAGAGTTCGCGCAGTTGCTGAACACACTGTCGCTGGCCTTTGAATCAAGCCAAGTCATTGCCGATCAGCTGGGGCAGAAGTTATTTGATCCAGACTCGGTCCCTGCCGGCTCGGCCGTCAATATTATTCTCTAAAATAGATACCGCCGTTTCAGGTTTGCCCGCCGGCCGGCGCTGCTTCGGCCAGCTTCTCGATGGCGTCTTTGAAGCGGTTGGCGAAGGCCCGTTCGTCGCAAAGGGAACTGGTCGTTAAGTCATCGCGCATGGAACCGCGGATTTTTTTCAAAGCCTTGGTATCCGTCGCGAGATCGACAGCGATCTGCCTGTAGTCATCAGCGCCGCCCGCCACCCAGGCCGCACGGCCCGCCGCCAACAACACCGATCGGGCGATGCGTGCCGATGGCCGATCACCGTCCAAGGCGACAACAGGGACCCCCATCCAAAGCGCATCGCACATGAGAGAGGGGTTACAGACATGGCAGGCTTCCAGCAGAATATCGATCGCCGCCAAGAAGCCGCTGCGCCCTTCGGCGCCATCTCCGGACCCGGGAATGTCAACTCTGTCGGCCACGCCAAGGTCGCTAAACAACTGATATATAAACGATTTTGTCCCCGGGTAGATTTCACCGTTGGCCCCGAGAAGGAGGCGCGCGGCGGGCGCGTTCTTCAACACCGTTGCCCAGAGCGCCGCCGAACCGACCAACCGCTGCGGGTCCAAATAAGCGCCAAATGTGACATGCCCGCTAAGTTCCACGGGCGGCGGCGCATCCATGCCGGTTTCCAATTCCACCGATCCGCCCCCATAGGCAACCATTCCCGCTCCCAGGCTGACCAGATCGACATCGGTCCCTGAAGCCGCGACTGTATCCCATATATTGTCATCCACGAGGATGACGTCGGCCGTCGCCGGCACGGGCGCGAATGGGAAGCCCAGCCAGTTGACGCAAACCGGCGCCGGCTTGCCGGACAATAGAGGTTGGCGATGACCGGGCCGCGTACCGCATAGATCCACCAAAACCCGGACGCGGTCATTGCGGATGATCAGGTCCAGCGTTTGGTCGTCAATGTCGTAGGTCTGACGCCAGTCGTCGACTTTCTGGCGTAGGGCGGTGGTTCCCGCATAAGGCTGGCTGTATTGTTGGTAGACGACAAACTTCATTTTTTCCCGGTCGTAGGCACGAAAAATACTTTCGACAAAACCGACGGATTCCGCCAGCACCGTTTCATTGATCAAGAACCCGACAATCACACGATTGTCCGGTGCCGGCGACGCCAAACTGCGTGCCGGAAGTTCCTTCGAATCCGAAACCAAAATTTCCGACAAGGGCGCGATTTCCTCCAACCCGCTCAGACGCGCTTCCTCGGACCCGAAGGCTGACGCATCGATCAGCCGGTTTCGTAATTCGACGGAGCCCGGACATTTTTCAATTCCTTCTCGGTACACCTCGTTGGCCTCGGATAACTGGCCGCTGGACAACAAGGCATCTCCCAGAAAGACGAAATTCTGTTCCTCTCCAGGCGCCAACTCCGCGGCGCGGCGGAGCGCCGTCACCGCTTCATCGTATTCATGAACCTCCGTCCATGCCCGGCCCAACAACTGGTGGCATTCGGCGTTATCGGGATGAACGACCAATTCCTTACCACAGAGATCGACGCACCCCGGGTAGTCACGTTCGTGAAAGGCAATAGTGGCATCAACGAAATAGGTCGACACGCCGGCGTGCTGGATATTACGCTCAAGTTCCTCGAACTCCGCCGGTGCGAACTTCGCAATCTTCTCATCGCTGTCGGTAACCAGCGCCAGTTTCGAGTAATAGATACTGTCGCTCATATTCCCGACCCGCGCCGTCAAGGCCGCCAGGGCTTCCGCAAATTCTTTGTTGTTGGGCGCGCGGCGGTGGCCCTCCTCGAGGAACTTTATGCCGCGCCCGATATCCTTCAAGGACATGGAGATCAGCCCCAGCAGATAGAGATGTTCCAACCCCATCGGTTTGGTCCGTGCCGCTCCCTGGCAATGCTCTAGCGCCTGGTCCGGATCCGATTGCAACAGCGCCAAATAGGCCTTCTCGACGGCCTCTGTATATTCCAGATCGTCGCTCAAAATGTCATACTCCGCTGGTGGAAACCTATCATGCCTTATTCCGCGGCAACCATATCGTGGCCTTCTTCCGCGGTGCCGAATGTGACCGCCGTGCCAGCCATCAAATCGTCGATCCGTTCTTTGTATTCGACCAAGGTCTGATGGTCGACTTCGGTAAAGTGATCAGCCCAATAGCGTTCCAGGGCCGGCAGGTCAATCTCATCGGCCTTGTCCAGGGGGACGCCCTCACCAGGCAGACGCTGCAGCAGCTTGGCGAAGGATGGTGAGCCTGGGATGGGCATCAATATGGTCGCCGATGCGCGGTCCAGGGCGCCTTGTTCTACGATCTCCTCGCACAGGCGGTAGGTCGCCTCAAGGCTGGAGATGCTTTCCCCCGGCAGGCCGAGAACGAAGCTTGGGAAGTAACGCATGCCGCCGTCGCCGATCAGTTGCAGGGCCCGCCGGATGGATTTCAGGGACTGGCCCTTGACGGCACTTTTCAGCACAGCGGTATCGCCGCTCTCGACGCCCAGATACACCTCGTCGACATTCAGGCGTTTGAAATATTCAATAATGCCGGGGCGAATGGGCGTCACCCGGCTGTAGATGAAAAACCCGATGTCATCCAAGTCCTTGGGCCGGCGGTCAACGAATTCCATGAACCAGGCGGTGTCGTTCAAGCTGTCGTCGGCGGCGTCCCAGATATAATTGACGCCGTATTCGGACTTCAAAATTCGGATTTCTTCCCACAGCTGATCAATGCCGCGGAACCGCAAACCGTCATCATGACGCGCGCAGAACACACACCCGCCATCGGTCTTATCACGCCAATGGCAGCCCTTGGAGGTCAGGATGGAGCCGTGGCGCAGATGCTGGTGATGCGGATAGGCGCGCTGATAGTTCTCGATATAGCGTTCCATGGGCACGTACTCGCGCGATGGGATCGGCAGGGCCGTCAGATCATTTTCATGACTGGCCAAATTCCGCACGGCATCTCCGTCACGGCGATGGGTCAGGTGCGGGACAGCGTCAATTGAACCGACGCCTTTGTTCATCAGATGGCGGAGCAATTCGACGAACGGCCGTTCGCCCTCACCGGCGATGACGTAATCGATACACTCTTTGTTGCGGATAACATTCTCCGGCACGGCCGTCGGGTGGGGCCCGGCCATGACGGTCACACCGCCATGTTCTTTCACCAACTTCGCGTAGGATATGGACTGACCGTAGTTGAAGGTCGTCGCATAGAACCCGACGACATCATAATCGCCAAGGCGTTCGGTCCGCAGGTCCTCAACGTCTTCATCGACAACGTCGATCTGCAATTGCCCGGGAAGCTGCGCTTCCGCGTAGGTGGCCACGGAGAGGATCCCCAGCGGGACGTACATGCCTTTGCGTGAATGAGAGACATTCGTATCATTGCGGGCGTTGACCATCAGTATTTTCATTGCACCAGACCTTCTTTCAACAGGAACTCCGCGAACCTGAAATCCAGTTCCGTATTGATATCCGTGGCCTCAACTTCGGAAACGCAAACGGCCCGGCTGTCATTGCCGAGCACATGACCGGTCGGGGTCAGGTCTTCGACCAAACCGATGCTGCGTAAATAAAATCCGCCCGTCAGGAAATATGCCGTCTCCCGACTTTGTCGGGATGAAATGTCGGCCCCCGGGGGCGGATCGCAGAAGTTGGTTATCACGTTCTGTGACTCCATCCGCTTCGCGATATAGGGGTGTCCCTGCATAACTTCGGACACTGTGGTCACACTATCACATCCGCTTTCATTAAGCAATTCAATGGCTTCGCTGATTGTTGAAGATTTTACAAAAGGCGCGGTCGGCTGAAAACACAAGACCCCGTCGAATTTGCGTCCCTGATTGGTGAAATGCCAATATCCCTGGCGCACCACGTCAATCAACGCCGCCTTATCGGTGGCGATATCCCGCGGCCGAAGATAGGGGATTGAAGCGCCGAAGCTGGCGGCGATTTCGGCGATCATCTTGTGTTCGGTGGAAACCACGACCTCTGTAATTGCCGGAACATTCATCGCGGTTTCGATGACGTGTGAGATCAACGGCCGGCCGCCAAGGGGCCGTAAGTTCTTGCCCGGCACTCCCTTCGACCCGCCCCGCGCCGGTATAATACAAAGAATTTCCGTCATCGCTTAGCTCCCGGACCTGACGCCGTGCCATGGCCCCGTTCCCGCGATACCAAATAGTCGCTCAAGGCTTCATTGAGTTCCGACACCACCCCGGCCCAGTCGTCTTTGAACTGACGATAGAATATATCCGTATCCGATGACCATGGATCGTAATTTTGATCAGCCATGAACGGATTGGGTTTCGGTGTGGCGCAGAATGCCTTTGTGCCGACGGCACCGGCCGTTGACGGCACCCAACAACGCGCGCCGACGATGCCGTCCAGAGCGGCCATCAACGCGGCCGCCTCCTCCAGATCGTTCTTGATATCGAAGTCATCGAATACGTGAATTTCCCGCCCCAATCGCCGATTGGCGTCCGCCACTTCATCTGCATGGTTCTCGCACTGCAGGTTGATCATGATCAGATCCTGGCGCCCGGTAATGATGTCCCAGTCCGCCAACCTGGTCACCAGCGGCCGTTTTCGCCACGATTGGTTCAGGGATTTCCAACCGATGCCAATCTTTGGCTCCGGCCCCAGTTCGCTGAGGCGTTGATGCCAAGCATCGACCCGGTTCGGATCGGGTAAGAGAAACGGCATGCGATGAAAATCTCGGAGATCTCGGCGGTAAAACCGTAAAAGGCTCATCAGGGGGATATGAAAGTCGACCCCATTGAATGCCGTATTTCCAATGTCTTCGTCCCGGAACTCAATGCCCGGGAAGGAACGCTCGAACAAGCTCCGCCATCGCGGGTCACACTCGACGATGACCCGGCCGGCGAGACGCTCCGAAATTTCGGGAAACAGTGACGCGACCCGTAATTCGTCACCGACTCCCTCCTCGCGCCAAATCAAAAGCCCCTTGCCCGCCAAATCCTCGCCGTTCCATTGAGGAACCGGGAACTGACGCATTTCCGAATCCCGGCGCCAGTTTTTGAGCCGGTGGTCATACAAATCCCAGGCCTCACCAAGCCGTCCAAGGGCCAGCAGATTGGTGGCCACTTCCATCGTCGCCGACGCGTCGCCGGGCATAAGCTGACAAGCGCTCAGGCTGGCCGCGAGGGCTTCATCCGATCGGCCCAGCAACGATAGCATGGATGCCAATGCGCGCTGCAGTTCCAGAGACGGGGGTGCCTTTTCGGCCACTGACTTCAATAGATTGACGGCATCGTCGTAACGCCCTGAGGCACCCAAACCTTCGGCGATCATCAGCAAAGCCGAGTTCACATCTGGGGCGATCTGATCACCAATGTTTGCCTGACCGCCTTCGAGGACTTCAACGACATTCATCAACATCCGCGGCTCGGCGAAATCCGGCATGCCGGCTGCCGCCTTCTGAAAAAACTGACCGGCCTTATCGAACCGGCCACCGCGCAGGTCGGCAATCCCGGCGCCCAAAAACAGATCGCCGCTGACCGCGCCCGATCGGTTGACGTGATTGATCAGGTTGCGGCCATCCTGATCGGTTGACGTCTGTTCAACCAAGGCACTGCCCAAAAGCGCCAAAGTCAAAGGATGATCGGGGCGGACCTGATCGAGAGAGCGGCACAGCATGATGAGTTCGTTCATATAGTAGGCCCGCCGGTTGGGATGCAGGTCCCAACAGGCGTCGCGCATCCGGCGGCAATTCTCGATGATGTCATCAATACGCCCAAGCCCACCCATGGTGCGCGTCATGGCCAACCATTTGGCCGGCCCATCGGCGCCGTCCTCCAAAGAGCGGTTGAGAATGGCCTCTGCCAAATCGAACCGGCGGACGGCGTTGAAAACCTGCCCCAACAACAGTAGATCGGTTTCGCTTCCGATCACCATACCGTCTGCGCCTTGGTCCACGCCATGCCGGACGGCCTGCAACAGTGCGGTGAACTTGTTCGCTGTGGCCTCAGGAAACTCATATGATTTCGCCGCTGCCAGACCCGCTTCGGCGGCATCGATTTGCCCAAGCCGAAGTTCGGCGGAAATTTTGCCCTCAAATGCTGGCCCAGATGCCGGTTCAATGCGAAGCGCCGCATCAAACATGTTTAATGCGTCGCTGGCCTGACCTTCCTGTGCCAACAAAGATTGACCGCGCATGATCCGCGGCCCGGGCGCTTTTACACCGTTGTTGATGAGCGCGGCGCAAACATCTGCGCAGCGCAGAAAGTCTCCCTGCATCAGCAAGTTGCGGGCGCTCATTTCGGAGACGTCGGGCATTTCCACAGAATTATGTCCGCACCGCAAATTGTTGAGACAGGCGCTCTGTTATACGCGTCATCGGCCCGGTCCAATCGTCGCCATATCGCTTATAGAAAACTTCCGTCTGCGGCGCCCAGGGATTGTAGTCCAGGCCCATGGTATAGGGATTGGGCAGACCGTTGAAACTGTACACCTTCGCCCCTACGGCACCGCCGAGATGCAGTAACCAGCATTGGCACGACACGATCGCATCCAGCGCGCTCATCAGGGCCGCGACTTCCTCCATATCGTTATCAATGTCCAAGCCAGCCATGCGGTGGACCACCATGCCGAAATTCTCTGCCGCGGCCTCTATTTCCCCTTCCTGCAAGCGGCTTTGCAGGCTGATCAGTTGAAGTCCTTCCACGTCTGCAATGGGCCGCCAATCGCCCAGGTTGCTGTGCAGTGGCAGTTTGTGCCAACCGCTGTTGAGGGACCGCCAGCCGATGCCGATTTTTGGTCCTGGCGGCAACGCGTCCAAACGTGCCCGCCATCGCTCAACACGACGCCGGTCGGCGTTGAGAAATTTTCCTTGCGCGGGGAAATCCTCAAGGATTTTCCGGAAATGCATGGGCAGGCTGCCGGCGGGCAGATGAAAGTCAAAATCCGAGGTGAGCTCATTCTCGCGGTCTTCCGGTCGGACGGAGATACCGGGAAAGGAACGCGTGTAGAGTGAAACCAGACGCGGATCACATTCATACGTGATCGACGCGTCCAGCTGTACGATGGCGTCGGGCAGACAGGACGAAAACCGGATTTCATCGCCAATCCCTTCTTCGCGCCAGATCAATAATTTCCGGCCATGCAAGGCTTCGCCCTGCCAGCGTGATAACGGCGGCGGTGGCCTCGGCGTGCTGCCGCGCCGCCGCAAGAGCCGGCTCTCGTAAAGCGGCCAGGCGTCTTCAAGCCGGCCCTCGGATAAATAGGCATTGGCGAGATCACCGTGAAGCTCTGTGGCATCCGGATGGTCGGCCCGTGTCTTTTCAAGGAAGGAGCCGGCACCGTCATAATCACCCTGAAGGCCCATCAATTGGGCCAGCTTCAGTGCCGCGGATAAACCCTCTGGCGCGATTTCAACGGCCAACCGGCAGAACTTCTCGGCGTTCTCGAAATCGAGCTGGGCGGCAAACATATCCGCGAGCTGCAAAAAGTCGGCGCCATCCAGCGCCTCGCGCGCCGTCGCTCCGAATGCGTCCGGATCCCGGACCAGTTGCGTCAGCGCCAGATATTTTCGAGCCAGCACGTCCTCGGGATTGCCATCACGGGCATAACTGAGCGCCGCTTCGGCCATCGAGAACGCGGAGCATTGAAAAAGAAGAATCCCGGCAACCCGCGACGCCGCAAAGCTTTCCCTGTTCAGACGCCGCGCATGATCGAGGCATTTCGCGCCATGGACAAAGGCCTGCGTTTCCAGCAATGCGGTCTCGGCTTCATCCAGCAACCGCCCGGTGATACCACTGATTGCGGGACCAAGCGCTTTCCAGGCCGCTGCTGTGAAGGCGCCGTCCTCCTGGGCCCGCGCCAGACAATCGGCAAGATACACTAAGGTGCCGGCGCCCAATTCATCAAAGATGTCGGCGCCAATCATGTCATCCGTCATCGCGGCGGCGGAAAAGATTTGCAAGGCCAGGGCCCGCCCGTCATCGGGCTGCAAGTCTCGGGCCCGTGTCGACGCCGCCGACGTCAACGTCCAATCGCCTTGGCGAAGTCCCAATATGGCCATCGCCAAGTGCCCGCGGAAGTCCTCCGGAGTCTCCCTGACGGTGGCCTGCACCAGATCAGCACCGTCACGAACCGTTGCCAGATCCTGAACCAGCATTAAACCCAGCAGGGCCCGCGCCTTCGCATGTGACGTCGGCGCATCGACGGCACGGCGCAAGGCGGCCACGGCTTCCGAGGATTTACGGGCCGGAAAATGATCTCGCGAAGGAAACGGAAAATCACCCCACGGAAAAGCCAAGGCGTAGGGTTCAAAGACATCCCCGGCCGCAATTTCCTGTTCCTCCCAGGCGAGTAGCATCCGGCCAAGGTCATAGTGGGTATCCGCGTCAGCCGGTTGCAGTTCGGTCAATTTCCGCAGAATATTGACCGCTTCGGATAGGCGGCCTTGGGCATCCAATATCCGCGACAGCAAGCGCATCACATGCCGGTCGCCGGTTTCCACGGCAAGGACGTCGCGGCATATGCTTTCCGCCTCGGCCATCCGGCCCGCGTCAAATAACGCGCTGGCGGCGGCCTTGCGTTCATCGCTTCCAGAGTTGGGGTGTATGGTCTTCTCCCGGGTTCTGCCGCCATTCCCAGCGGTCATCATAACTCAGCCGTCGTTTCACGAACGTTAATGATGATCAATTTTCTTCCGCTCGGTTTGTCGTTTTACGCCAGATACAAATCTTCGTCGGCGCGGGCACAAAACACATTAAACATCAGATTGTCGCGTTGCTTAATGTCGGGGCTAAATTGATCCAAGCAGTGGAACGAATTGTCGCGGCGCACGAAAGCAAAGAAGCTATTCGCGGCGAAGGGGATTTTGCGGACGACATCGAAGCCGTCGCGCCGACACTGTTCGTTGGCATCCAACTCCGGCTCTATGCCAGGCTTTGGCTGCAGGGTCGTCGTTCCCTCATCATCGTCCCCCCCTGCCTCACTCAATGTCCTCCGCACGAACCAGACTGCCGGCCTTGATATCGTGGCGCGCCTGCTTGCCGATGACCTCATTCATGGCGTCCGGCCCCAGCCCCCAGGCGGGGCGTAACCAGGTCAGCTGATCCGCCTTGATGACGTCACCGGCCTGAATTTCGCACACGGTGCCGATCGCGCGGCGCATATTGTCGGAGTTCGCGATTTCGGCCTCGGCGGGCCGGCGTTCATAGCGGCCGAGGTAATCTTCGGCGCGGCGCACGGCCGCGATCAATTCGACCAGGTCATCGGGATCGGCGGAAAGCAGGTGGTCGTGGAAGGCCTGATCTTCCTTGCGATAGGTGAAATGCTTTTCAAGCGCCACGGCGCCGACCGCCACGGCCAGTTCGCAGGCCTTGGTGCCGAGCGTGTGGTCAGAGTAACCGACAGGCAGCCCAAATGTTTCCTTCATCCAGACGATGTTGCGCAAATTGGCGTCCGCCACATCGGCGGGGTAAGACGATATGCAGTGCATGAGGATCAAGGAGCCGTCCTCGCGCGCTTCCGGCCGCACACTGAGCACGCGGTCCACGGCCGCCGATATTTCGTCCTTGGTGCCCAGTCCGGTGGAGATTATCAACGGCTTGCCGGTCCGGGCAGCCTTGCCGATCAGATCGAGAAAGGTCAAATCGCCGGACGATATCTTGATCACCGGCGCAATCCCGTCAAGAAAATCAACGTCGTTCAAACCGAAGGGGGTGGAGAAGAACAACACGCCGCAATCGTCGGCCTTCGCCTTCAGGCGCCGGAACGCATCACGCGACAATTGAAAACCTTTCGTCCGCTCAAAGCGTTCCGCCTGTTCAGTGGAAATGTAGTGTTCGATCTGAAAGGTCTGAAATTTGACCGCATCGGCACCGGCGGCGGCGGCCTTGCCGATCAAGTCGATGGCAACGGCTTCATCGCCTTCGTGATTGACGCCGATCTCGGCGACAATCCACGTTCTATCCAACGTATTGAAATTCAAAGACATATTGCATCCTCAGAAGCAGAAATCCGGGCCGTCGTTCATCCCGTCCGTTGCCTCTTGTAGGCCTCAAATACTTCCAATGCCTTAAACTTATCATCAAGGGACATGGCCGTGTAGTAGGGCCCGGGAATATTCTGCGGCGTGCCTGTCAGCGGCGCGTCGGAAGCCGTGAACCGCGCAATAAGCTCGCTCACCAATCGGGTTGCCACAACGCCGGTTTTGTAACGAAGATGATAGATCTCATCGTCGGCGCCGATGTTGATCGTTTCCTGAGCCAGAATATCGCCCGTGTCCAATTGCGCATCGATGTAGTGAACGGTCACGCCGATTTTATCGAACCGCCCCTCCAAGATCGCCCAGTACTCGGAATCCAGCCCGCGGTAATCCTCGGCGATACCACGATGCACGTTGATGGTGCCGAAGCGCGGAATGGTAAACAGCGCCGGCCTGGCGCGGCCGATGCCGTAACTGATGCCGAGATCCGGCGCCAGGGTGCGCGTTTCCTCTATGACGGCGGGGTTGTTAACGCTGCTGACGACCCGGACCTTGACTGCCGTGTCGGCATCCAAACCGGGTGCTGTTCCGTTGAAGGCCGGGTCGAAAAAACGGTCCTCGAATTGATCTTCCTCGTCGGCGAAGAACGGTCCCGTGGGATAAGGCTTCTCCAGGTGGTCGGTCTCATAAAAAATTGCAGCGATGTCACACAGCGGCGCCAAATGATTGATGAAATGGATATGATGTTTGGTCTCCGAGGAAAAAATCGCCACCTTCATGGCGATTGTCCGACCAAATGTTCGGCGACGGCCCAATCATAAGCCGTCCGCAGTTCCAATGCGCCACGTTGGTCAATGACCACGTGACCGACACGCCCGCCCGGCAGCCCATCATGGTCGAACAGAAGGCTCCGCTTGATCAGGCGCAGGCGGGCAACTTCGCGGTATAATTCATCGCGTTCCAATCTGAGATGCACGTTCTCCTGCACCGGTTCCAGTCCGGCGCCATTGTGGCGGTAGAAGTGGTCCGTTTCGGGGCGCACGCCAACCACCGCATCGGTCTCAAAAAGTTCCATGACGTCGACCGCCGCGTCCAGGTGCCGCGCCGTGCGGAACGGGCATTCAATGGACAACGTCATCACCGCGTCAACCGGCGCATGATCGCGCTCGTAATGATCCACCGCATGGCGCAAGGTATCGGCCAGCATGGTATTGGCGCGCGCCAGGTCGGTGTCGCGCTTGACGCCGATCACGGTGCCCGGCCATTGGGTCTCGATGTGGGCAAGAATATCTTCATCGGGTGTCGTCACGATGACATCACCGATGCGGTTGGCATCCAGCGCCGCTTGCACGGACCAGTCGATCAGCGCCCGCTCACCCAGCATGGTGAAGGCCGGCGACCCGGGATCCGTCGGTTTGCCGCGCACCGGAATGACCGCCGTGACATTCAGGTGGCGGCCGCGGCGGCGCGCATGGCGGTCCAGGATCTCGGCCCGCGTATCCAGCAGGCGTTGCTCATCGCGGGTCAGGCTGGCGCCATGCTGGCGGTAATAGAACAGCGGTTCGTTGATGTTTTTGACCCGGTAATGTTCGATGAACCGTATCCACAGGTCATAGCCATCCTGGCAGCCCAGCGATTCATCGTATCCACCGATCTCTTCCAGGCATTGACGGCGGATCATGGTGCAGGCCCCGTGCGCCGGCTGATCAAACAGTGTCACGTCATCGAAATCATGGCGGCGGACCTCGGAAGTCACCTGTCCGGTTTCATCCACCTCGTAGTAATCGGGAAATACCATGCCCAGCCCGGGGTCTTCGTCCAAGGCCGCGCGCAGCCGGCCAAGGGCTTCCGGGTGCAGGAAATCGTCACCATCAAGGCGCATGATGTAGGCACCCTGGGCCGCCCGGAGCGCGATGTTGTTGGTCACCGTCAGGCCCTGGTTCTGCTGAAGGATTAACCGCACGCGGGCGTCATTGGCATATTTGGCCAACACCGCCGGCGTATTATCCGTCGAGCCGTCATCAATGACGATAACCTCGAAACCGTCCGTGTCCTGGTCAAGCACGGACGCCACGGCTTGTTCCAGGAACCGGCCGTAATTGTGGCTGATGACGTAGACGGTGACGCTTGGCGTATCGGCGCTCATCTCTGTTTATGCCCGGCCCACGCGGCCCCAATCAAGGCTGGTATCCACGTCAATGGGCGCTTGGCGCTGGCGGACCATGGCATTGAGTTCCAGGACATCGGGTTGAGCGTCGAAAAAGGTAACAATGTCATCCAGTGAATAATCAAGGGCGCGGCCCTGATCGCGCATGCCTTCCAGCAACCGCCGCACAACCTCGTAATCCTCCGGCGTATCCAGGGTCAGGCGCCAGTCGTGGGCGTGCCGCGCATCCACCGGCGCGTGGGCAATCCGGAACTGGTCGGCGTTGTCGACCACGTAGAACGTCAGATATTCGGTGCCTTCGCCATCCGCGCACAGCCGCGCAATATCACGCAGCAGATCGGCGTCAAACACCTCAACTTCCGTGCCGCTTGGCAATTTCTTCAGGTCCGTATATTCCGCATTGCTCCGCAAGTGGTGATCGACGGCAGCTACCACGTAGTCCCTATCAATCAGGATATCATCGCCGGTCACCCGCAAAACGACATCCGCGTTGCTGCCTTCAAGGGCGCCCAACATGCGGGCCAGAACGTTGTCGACCGGCCCGCGGTAACAATCCATGCCGTGTTCCGCAGCCAAATCAGCCAGGACCAAATCCTCGTCCAGTTCGGTCGTGCAGAAGACAATTCGATCGATGACAGGAATGCGTTTCAAGCGTTCGAACAAGTGGCCCAGAGCCGGCATGCCGGCGACATCCATCAGCGCCTTCCCCGGCAATCGCGATGATGCGGAACGGGCTACGGGTAGCGCCCACACCTGATTGGCCACGTCGGCGCGGCACAGACGGTGTTCGAAAGGAATATCGGCGACCAAGGCGCGGCCGATCAGTTTCGCCATCTCAACGGCGTCGCCTTCCACATCGGGGACCCGCTTCATGACCAAATCGTCGGCGGCCAAGACATGGCCTTTCGGCAAGGCACGGGCGGCGACGAAATGCTTTTTGACCGTGTCACGGTAATACTGTTCCGATGCCGAGAAGTGGCCGGTTCCTTGCCCCAAACCGCTTTCAGCGCGGCGCACCACATCAATGAACGCCGGCAGATCGGCCACATTAATGGACGAATAGTAGTCGATGCCTTCCGCCGCCCGGTTCAAGGTCACGTGTTTTTCGATGACTTTGATATCAAAAGGCAATGCCATGACCGGCAGGGTGTAGGCGAACGGGTCGTCGCCGGCAACATGGTCCGCATATCCAAAGTCGCAGGTTTCGCCGAAGGTGTTGCGGAGCCAGGCCAACCGATTGAGATCCGAATCCTGAACCTCCGTCGGATAACTCTGAAATCCGTGCAAGATCACCGGGCGCCTGCCGGCGTCGGTGAATATGCGCACCGCCGCGCCCAATTCGCGCGCCGACGTGCCACCGGCCGACAGGAACACCTTGCACCCGGCCGCCGCCACCGCTTCCAGGACCGGCAAGTTTCCCGTATCCGACGAATGTACTTTGACCCCGTCGGCGCCGTGCAGAACTGCCGTTTCCACGGCCCTGGGGCCGAAGACATCGCAGTAGACGGTGCCGCGTTGCTTGGCCCGGGGAATCAGATCGGCCCAGATTTCCGGACCAAAGGACTGGTTGGTGAAGTGTTCAAACCGGGGATGACATTCGACCAGAAATTCATCGGCGTAATAAATGTGAAACTTGATCGCGTCGGCGCCGGCATCAAAAGCCTGTTCGGCGATGGCGGCAGCTTGGGCAGGGTCGCCCTGATGGGCATTGGCAATTTCGGCAATGATCTCTACAGGCATGTGCTTTCCCTACTCCACAACCGATTGCCAGTCATAGGTTTCCTTGAACTGACAATGGCGGCAGACGTCCATTTCTCCGCCGCGGCCTTCGACGTGACACGTGCGGACTGCGTCGATCTCGGGGCCATACCAAAGTTCACGCAGCGTCTGTGTTTTTGGCGCCGGGGCATTGAAGCGGCGCGGCATGTCGACCCGGGTCATCTGCTCAAATCCCTTGGCGCCATTCCTAACTTTCTCGACGATGTCCTCGTAAGCCATCTCGCCCGTCTCGATGGCCGCCTCATCGACGTACCCGATGGGATGTTGGGCACCCCAGTCGTAACAGCACATGGCGGCCCGCCCGTCATAGGTGACCAGCATCCGCTGGAATGGCTGCTCGCACGGCAGTCGACCCGCCGCGACATATAAATCACCGTTCATGTCGCGCATATAGGGCGTGTCGTCGGGCAATCCACGATCCATTAAGGCCGAAGATAATTGTTCACGGGTCGCGCGGTCCAGATCCCGCAGGCCGGCGCCGCGTTCCGTGTATTGTTTGACCGTCACGTCGTCAACACAGTCGCTGAAAATCTCATGAAAAGCGTCCTGTTCGCCAAAGCTGTCCTCGGTCAGGATCATCTGGATTTTGGTGCGCGGAAAGACCGCGCCCAAATCGCCGCGAATTTCCGCAAAGCGGCGGATATTGCCGTAAACCTCATCGAACCGGTTGTCGTCGAACCGGCCCGGCCGCATGCGTTCGTAGGTCTCCCGGGTGCCGCCATCGAAGGAATAGATGATCAGGTCCAAACCGGCCTCGATGAGGCGCCGGCTCATGGCCTCATCCAGTTTCGTCGCGCTGGAATTGATCATGGTGTCCAGGACACCGCGGTCCTTGGCGTAGGCCACGTAGTCGGGCAGCTTCGAATTGAGAAGTGGCTCACCCCGCCAATTGAACTTCAGCGAAGGGACCCCCAATTCCACGGCCTGATCGATAATGCGAAAGCATAGATCATCGGCAATGATCTTGTCGGGCGTCGCAAACGTCTGGCGGAAACAGAACGGGCAGGCCAGGTCGCAGACGGCCGCCACCTCAATGTCGATACAAAGCGGCGGCGCCCCCGACGCCTCAAACGCCGCGCCCGTCAGCCCTTCGGCAACGGCCGCCCGGGGCTGAGCGCGCCATTGATCGCGGTACCATTGAAAGCGCTCGCGATGAGCCGCAAGAATGGCGCCGCCGGGGTCGCCGCCAGCCGCTTCGGCAGCGCTCACATAGGCCCGGTTGCGAGCCATGTGGGTCATCATATGGGCAATGCGATCCGTTTCCGCGTCGCGGCGGCCCTCGATGGCATACTTTCGTTCAGCGGCGGTCATGGCGTCGGAAAGCATAGGCGGTGTCGGGCGCTACCGGAACGAAAATCGGGGTGCAGTGGGATTATGCCACCTGCTCGCGAAGCGCCGAAGCCACCTCATTGACGACGCCGGTCCAGTCATCGCGCTGGTCCTGACGGAACAGACGCATGCTCGGGTACCAGGGGCTGTCATCGCGCTCCAGCATCCAGCGCCAATCCGGTATCTTCGGCAACACGGTCCATACGGGTTTGTTCAAGGCTCCGGCCAGATGGATCACCGCGGTATCGACGCCGATCACCAAGTCCAGCGCCTCGATGATCCCGGCCGTGTCGCCAAAATCGTTCAACCCGCCGCCAAGATCGGTGATCTTTCCGTCCAGTCCGGCGGCCGACAATTCATCGCCACGGGTCCCTTCCTGCAATGAGAAAAAGGTGCAACCTTCAATATCAAGCAGCGGCTGAAGGGTCTCCACTTCCAATGACCGCTGGGCTTCCATGAGGTGCGTTTCGCGTCCGGCCCAAACCAGACCGACCTTGAAATTGCCGTCGTCCGGCACCGCGTCCGTGTCATCTTCAGGCGGCGACGCATAGGGGACGTCGGCGGGCACATCTGTCTCTGAATGCGTGGCCATGATCATCGGCAAGCTCATCAACGGACAATGCAGATCAAAGGACGGCAGTTCGGTCCAATCGGTGACGACCTGATCGATACCCGCAACCGTCTCCATCAGACGCTGCAATTCCGGTTGGCACAGGAAGACAACCGCGCCGCCAGCCTCGGCAATCAACGGCAGGTAGCGGGCGAACTGAATGGTGTCACCGAACCCCTGCTCCGCATAGATCAGAACGGTCTTGCCCTTGATGTCCTTACCGTCCCACTTGGGGCGGTCGAACTGCGGGATTTTCGTTGTGAATCCGGGGCAGTGCCAGCGCCATTCATATTCCAGCCAGGCCTCGCGGAAACGGCCTTGGAGAAGCATGATATGGGATAGGTTCCAATGCGCCAGGGGATAGCCATGATTGAGGCTGAGGGTCTTGCGGAACGCTTCCTCGGCGTCGTCCCAGCGGGCTTGTTCGTAGAGCGCGCGGCCGAGACTGTAAAAGAGGTCCGGTTGTTCGGGAACGATTCGCAATCCACGCCGATAGGCATTTTCAGATTCCTCAAGCCGCCC
>Ga0114932_10001023_pt1 | contig 32882 bp, 27 predicted proteins | sample 2SBtaG_2_FD_87286 | JGI IMG/M metagenome (GOLD analysis project Ga0114932, IMG submission 87286) | Deep subsurface microbial communities from Kolumbo volcano to uncover new lineages of life (NeLLi) - 2SBTROV12_ACTIVE470 metaG | ecosystem: Environmental > Aquatic > Marine > Volcanic ...
GATGATGCCGGTGATCCGATGGGCGGTCATGTGGGTCTCGCAATGTTCGGTGTCACGGGCGTTTGCCTGGCCGGAGGGGTGTGGCGGGCGCGTGTGCTGGCGGGACCGAGTTGGGCGGTTCGGCCCCGCCAGCGGGTGGGGAGGTGGTCGGCTCGCGTGTTCCGTTGCCGGCCATCTCGAAGTGGCCCGTGTGGGTCAATGGGTGTGGCCGTGGCTGGCTGCGACTTCGCGGATGCGAGTGGCTTGGAAGCGCAGCACGTCGATGATGGTTGCAAGCCCGAAAGCGATCCCGGTGAGGTAGGTCACGACGCCGAGACGGCGGAGCCCGGAGGCGGCAGCACCGGCTTGGGCACTGTCGATGAGGTCGGCGGGGTTGGTGCCATCGAAGGCGCCCGCAGCGACGAAGTTGGTGGCGACCCCGGCCGCCATGACCATCATGCCCATGATCATGAAGCCGAGCATGGCCTTGGCTGTGGCCGGCATCTTCAGGGTCTGGACCTGGCCGCCGGCGGTTGCCTGGACTTCGCCCCCTCCTGTGCGGAACTCACCCAGAATGCGGGCGACGGCGAAGGTGATGGCGGCGAACACGCCGAGGAATCCGACGAACATGAACCCGGGCACCAGATGACCGAGCGTCTGAAGATCGTTGACCTCGGCGCGGTCGGTGCCGGCTTCGATGATGGCCAGCGTGAACCCGGCCGTCCATCCCATGAGCGCCATGGCAAACATGGGCAGCCAGAGCTTGCGTCCCATGCGTTGGGGCAGGTTGTAGCCGAGGCTGGTGTCGGAGCCGACGACGTTGAAGCCATCGCTTCGGGTCACTGCTGTCGTTGGTGTCTTGGTTGGGGCTGTATGGAGTGCAGTTGTAGTCATTGGACTTCTTCTTTCTCGAGAGGTGGCGGCTCAGGCGCCGGTGCGAACGATGGACTTGATGCGGTCGAACTGGAAGGCCAACACGTTGGCGATGGCGACCAGGGCCAACACGACGCCGGCCAGGATCAGGCCGAGGGCGAGCTCACGGAACGGGCCGAGCCAGTTGCCCCACGCAGCGAACGAGGCGGGGTCGTCGGCGTTGCCGATCTGGACCAGGTAGAGGACGAACTGGGCGATCCCGGCCATCATCCCCATCATCATCAACCCCACGAACGCCTTGGCGGTGGCGGGCATCTTCAAGGTGGTGACCGGCAGGCCCAAGCTTGACTGGACCTCGCCGCCGCCCTCACGCAGTCCGGCAAGGATGGTGCCCAACAAGAACGCGATCCCGGACAACAACAGCGCCTCGCCCAAGAACTCGACGCCTTGGGTGAAGGCGGCGGCTTGGCGGAAGCTCTCGGTGCCCGGGGTCTTGTCGGCCCACACCCAGGAGCTGATCAGCCCGGTGGTGAGGCCTATGGCTCCCATGGCCAGCATGGGACGCCACATCAGCCGGGCCAAGCGATGAATCGGCAGCAGCTTCGGTGGCGCGTCGGTGACGGTCGCCGCGCCCCAGTCGGTCTTCAAGGTGCCCGTGGCCGCCCGCGTGCCGCCGTGGCCATGCAGGGTGGCGAGCGAGCCCTTGATGGCATCGACGCGGAACCACAGTCTGACGACGATGCCCATCAAGATCACGGCGATGGCGAGCTTGACCACCCCGAAGGAGAAGATGGACAGTCCGAAGGTCCAGGCCAATGTCTCTCGGTAGGAGTCTGTGGCGTCGATGTTACCGGCAGCGGCGAAGTTGCCGATCACTGACACCACCGCGCCCATCATCCCCACCAACGCGAGGCCCAAGCCGACGGTGCGATACCGCGACCGGGCGTTCGGATCGGCCCCCGATGGTGGTCGAGCTGCGAGCTGAGTGATTGCAGCCATGAGTGTTCCCTTTCGTTTCGAGTCCCCCAGATCAGGGAGCTTTCGAGACTCGGAACCAGCTCGTTGTGGGTGTCATTTCGAGAATGTCGCAGATGTGAGAATCTCGCTCACCGTCAATCGTGCCGGTGGGGCACCACCAGAGGCATCGCGTTGGGGCAACCATCAGCGAGCCATTGGCGGGTGCCTTCATGTGCTCGGTCGATCAGGTTGCGGGTCTGGGAGAAATCGATCGGCGTCACGCTGATTGGGCACGGCGGGGGGATCAGATGCACTGGCACCGGGTAGTTCCGCATCGATGTTTCGAGAACGAGGCGCTGTTGCACCAACAGCGCGATCGAATGCATGGCCATCGCCAGAGCGCTCCTCGGTGGTTCGCTGAGCGCGCAGGAATAGCCCGTGGACAGCACCCACACTTCGGTGGCCCCGGCCTCGATGGCATCGGTGATCGGGGTGTTGTTCACCACCCCGCCATCGATGAGGAGACGGCCGCCGATCTCGACGGGAGGAAATACGCCGGGGAGTGCGGCGCTGGCGAGAATGGCCGGCACCGCCGGACCACTGGTGATTGCGACTTCGTCGCCGGAGCGGGAGTCGGTGGTGATCGCGGTGAACGGGACCGGTGCGTCTTCGAGGAGCGCGAACGCGATGTGGCGCTCCAACAGCCGACGCAGCCCGGTGTTGGGGACGAAGTGGCTGCGACGGCCCAAGAAGCCGCGCAGTCCGACCAACGGTCGGAGCGGGAACAGATCGGTGCGGCGCAGGCCGCGCCAGAGTTCTGCCAGATCGCCGGCTGGTTTGGTTGATGCCAGACAGGCGCCGTTGATCGCTCCCACTGAGCTACCCACGATGAGATCCGGTTCGATGCCGGCCTCGGCCAGTGCGATAGCCATCCCGACCTGGATCGACCCGAGACTGGCGCCACCGGACAGCACGAACGCCGTCGGCATCGCTATGCCTCGCGGTCGCCGATGAGCCCTGCGAGCCCGTCGGGGTCGATCACGGCGATCCGGCGATAGCCGAGCTCGATCAACCCATCGGCCTCGAGCTGCTTGAGCACCCGCTGGACACTTGTGCGGGCCGAGCCGAGCATGTCGGCCAACCGGTCTTGGGTCAGCGTCACATCACAACCGTCGGCGCTCTCTCGTAGCAGGACCGATGCCAGCTGGGTGTCGAGGCCGCCCGCAAGCAAGTCACCGAGGCGCTGCTGTAACCCGCTCATGCGCTCGGCCAGCGACACGATCCACCGGCGCGCCACCTGGGGCCGGGTCTGGAGCATCTCGAACAACGAGGCGGCGTCGAGGGACAAGATGGCGCAGTCCTCCAGAGCCCGAGCATCGAAGGGCTCGGGCTCGCCCAAGAACGCCGGCACGTCACCAAACACATCGCCCGGACGCAGAATCTGCAACGCGACCCGCCGGCTATTGATCACCCGCGACAGCTCGACGCTGCCGGTGCGGACCAGATGGATCTGGGCTGCGTCGTCTCCCTGGCGGAACACGCACGTACCTCCCGCGAACAGGCTCTCGCCGAACTCGGCCACCAACTGGTCCACATCACTCTCACCAAGAGGCGCCCGCCGGCCCCGGCTCAAACAGCACGCGATCCAGGTCCCATACTGCGACAACCGTGCACCCACCCTGCCCAGACGGCCAGCGGCAACAGTTGAGGTCATGAACATGTAACCCCGAGCCGGTCGCCCAGCTTCCTGCGGGAAGCTCCGGGCTCACCGGTATCGACAGGGGCCGCTGCCGTTCGTCCCCATTGGGCCCAGGAGCCGTCGTAGACGCGGACGTCGTGGTGCCCGAGGAGTTCTGACAAAACGAACCATGCGGTGCAAGCTCTCGCACCGATGGTGCAGTAGGTGATCAGCGGGTCGGTCTTGGATCCGTCGAATTCAGGGAACTGCTGGCTCAGTTCGTCCCAGGACCGGAACGCACCTCGCTCGTCGACGTAGGCGTCGGCGGGGAGGCTGACGGCGTCCGGCACGTGCCCGGCGCGGCCGTCGGGGTGCATCCCACCCGATGGCCAGAACCGTTCACCCAAGTACTCGGGCGTCGAGCGAACGTCGATGGTCGTCAGGGCCGGCTCGTCGATGCCGTCCCGCACGTCGGTCAACGATGCCCGCAGCGCGGGCAGCTCTTGTCCGAGGATGTACTGCGATGGCGCCGGGACCGATGTAGCGCTGGTCCACGGGTGGTGCTCGGCCTGCCATGTGGCTCGATCTGCATCGAGGATGCGTACGTCGTCATGGCCGAAGAGTCGCAGTAGCCAGAACCCGAAGGCTGGCGCGTAGCCGTAGAAGACGACGGTTGCTCCCTTGTCGATCCCGGATTGGCGCACCAATTCCTCGAAGGCGGTCCGCCCCACGAAGTCATAGTTCTCGTCCTTGATGTCGGTGTAGATGTTCCACAGCACGGCACCGGGGATGTGGCCCTGGTCGTGCGCGGCCGGGGAGACGTCGACCTCGATGACCCGCACCTCCGGATCGTCGAGGTGTCCCGTCAGCCAGTCGGGGGTAACCAGTGCTGGCCGGTCGTTGTCAGCGCGGGGGGTTGTTTGGCGCAGCGTATGTCTCATCGCTGTCTCCGTTCGTGTTGATGGTGAGTGAGAGGATGTCGGGGCGGGCGTAGTGGCCGGTGGGATCCAGGGCCCGGCGTCCGGCCGCGATCCGGTCGAGCTCGAGGGTGGCGCTGACCCTGCCCGCTTCAGCGATGAGCGGGCCGGCGACAATCTCCCCGCCTGGGGCGACGATGGTGCTGTTGCCCTTCGACATGAAGTCGTCGTCGTGCCCGTAGAGCTCCTCGGCGCCCGGGAGGTCCCGGGGCACGTCGCTGCCGCGGAGGAAGGCGGTCACGCCGACCACGAAGATCTGGGCTTCCTTGGCGGTGTGGCGCAGGGTCGGGACCCACTCGTCACTGTTGTCCCAGGTGGGCGCGAGTAGGACGTCGATGCCCTTCTCGTAGAGCGCGGCTCGTGCGAGCGGCATGTAGTTCTCCCAGCAGATGAGGGAGCCGACCTTCACGCCGCCGATGTCGATCACGGTGAGCATGGGTCCTTGGCCGTTGGCCCACACCAGACGTTCGGCTCCTGTCGGGACGAGCTTGCGGTGGAGGCCTGCGATCTCACCCTCGTCGCTGATGTAGACGACGGCGTTGTAGAGGGTTCCCGAAGCGGCTCGTTCGTTGATTCCGAGCGCAACCCAGACACCGGCGGTTTCGGCGGCCGCACGGACAGGGTCGAGGGCTGGGTCGGTGGCGTCGATGGCTTGGTCCTGGAACCGCGCGTACCAGTCTGCGTCGCTCCAGGGCTTGTGCCGCCACAGCCAGTCCGGGTAGCCGGGGACGAAGGACTCCGGGAACACGACCAGATCTGCGCCGTCGGCTGCGGCCTTGGCGGTCTCGTCGACGACGACCTCCAGGGTGGCATCTCGATCGAGGTACACGGGCGTGGCCTGCACGGCAGTGACCCGGAACGTCCGCGACCTGCTCATCGCGTCGCTCCCGCGATGACGAGCTCGCAAGGCCCGACGAACCCGTCGGCTGTATCGAACTGGCGCAAGGCGGTCTCGATTTCGTCCCAGACCGACGACTGCTCCGGGGGAGGCATCGTCGCCAACATCTGGTGCAGGGCACCGAATGATTCGCGTTCGAAACGGACGCACTCGGCGGCTGACGGAAGTATCACCGGCGCATCGATCGTGTCGATGACGACGTCGCGAAACCCCGCACCGAAGAGGTCCTTTTCGAGGACTTCGGGGTCCGCGAGGCTGAACGGACCGGGCTGGCCGGGGGCCGGGGCAGGGAGTTGCGCTCGTTCACGGATGATCGACACCGGCAGGGAGAAGAAGCCGTTGGTGGCCGCGGTCGAGTAGGTGATGGTTGCGAACTGTCCGCCGTCGCGGAGTGCATGGTGAATGCCGGTGAGGGCCTGGTGGCGGTCCGGGAAGTAGATGAGGCCCACCCGCGAGATCGCCGCGTCGAAGCTCTCCGCGGGGAGCTCGTGGAGTGCCTCGCCGTCGAGTTCGCGGGTCGCGAGGTTCTTCAGTCCTGCCGACTTCGCCGCCTGCGCCGCATGGTCGAGGATGGTGGGGGAGAGGTCGGTGGCCAACACCGAACCGTCGTCGCCGGCGCGTCGGCCTGCGGCGATGCTCTGTCCTCCTGCTCCTGCTGCTACATCGAGCACCCGGCTTCCGGACCGCACGCCCGCGAGGTCGAGCATGCGCTCGGTCGCCTGTCCGAGCCAGCGCTCGAGCAGGGGTGACCAGTCATTCCATCCACCCGCGTAGTCCTCCCACTGTTGGCGGGTGGTCATCTTGTATTTGGTTGGGTTGAACGTCATGGGTCTTCATCCTTCTCTGATTGGGGTGTCGTCCTTCAGGCGCCAGATACCGTGGAGATCCCGCCAGATCTCGTCTGGCGTTTCTGAGGGCTCGCCAGAAGAGATCAGATGCCACACATGGAGACGCAGGCGATCGTCGGCCGAAGCGATCCACTGCGACGTGTTGGCGATGCGATGTCGGCATCGGCAGTGGGCCGCCGAACCACGGTTGTGGTGAGTGGTGAGGCTGGCATGGGGAAGACGTCACTCATCCGGGCGGCCATCGACAGGTCCCCCTCTGATGCGCTCCTCGTCGGGTGGGGCACGTGCTGGCATGGTGATGGCGCGCCTGGGTTCTGGCCGTGGACTCAGGCCCTCGGCGATCTCGTCCGGCTCCTGGGCACCGAGGCCGCGGCCGCCGCTGCGGGTCAGGACCGCGAGATTCTGTCCGCGCTCGTTCGTGAGTTGGGCTCGGCAACCGCCCCCATCGACGATCCCGATCGGCACCGACTCCTGTTGCTCGACGCCGCGACCCGCTGGCTGGAGGCCCTTGCGGCGGACCACCACGTGGTGGTCGTTCTCGACGACCTCCAGTGGGCCGACACGTCCACCTTCGACCTACTCGATCATGTGGCCGGCACACCCGCTGCTGCTCGACTGCTCATCGTCGGCGCATATCGCCATGACGAGCTCGACGAGCTCGGGCATGCGCGGCTTGCCAACTTGGGCGCTCACTCCGACCACATCCACCTCGACGGCCTGACAAAGGAAGCCGTTGCGGAGCTGCTCACGTCGATGGGCGCGCCGGAGACCGCGCGGGCGCGGTCCACGGAGCTCCATCGGCGTACCGGAGGTCACCCGCTCTTCGTGAGCGAGCTCGCCCGAATGCCCGAGCTCGGCGCCGAAGGGACGTTGCCCACAGTGGTGACCGGTGCTGTTGCCCGCCGATTGGGGGCACTGGCCGAGCAGAGTCGGCAGCTGCTCGACGCTGCCAGCGTGCTCGGAAACCGACTCCTCCCCGATGTGTTGGGAGCGGTGATCGAGGCCCCTCCGGCCGAAGTGCTCCGACTGCTGGGACCGGCGGAGGCCGTCGGGCTCGTCCGCTCCACCTCGGGAGACGATTTTTGGTTCACCCACGATCTGTTCCGCGAGACCCTCTATGGCCGTCTCGACGTGACGACCCGCGCCCAGCTGCACGGTCGCATCGGGGATGCCCTCGTGGCCCGGGTTCAGCGCGGCGGGTACGTCGCTCCCGGGGACCTGGCGTACCACTTCACTCGTGCAGCCGGAGTCGGCGATCCGTTGCGAGCGATCGATTGGGCCCGCGCGGCTGCGCTCGATGACCGGCGGCGTTCAGCGTTCACCGAGGCCGCCGGACACTTGCGTCGGGCTCGAACCGCAGCCCTCGATGCTGGATGCAACGTCGAGGCGGAGCTGCTCGTCCGGATCCTCATCGAGGAAGCTGACAACCAAGCACGGTCGGGCGACCCGAACACGGCCCGCGATCTGTTGCTCCACGCCGTGACGATCGTGCCGGATCCGAGTCTGCGGGCCGATGTCGCGCTCGCGATACAGCGGCTCGGGGCCAAGTTCGCGACACCACGAGACGAGATCATCGCCCACCTCGAAACGGCGCTGGAGACGGTGACCGGGGTCGACGTGGCCCGCCAAGCACGGATCACGGCGGCCCTGGCGCGAGAGCTCCAGCACTCTGTCGCCCAGGACCGGCTCCGAGCAGGCCCGCTCAGCGAAGCGGCCCTCGCACTCGCTCGGGAGGTGGACGATGACGAAACCCTTATCGCCGGCCTCCTTGCCCGCCACGACGCACTCTGGCGTCCCGGTACCGGTCGCGAGCGCGCCGAGTTGGGCCAGGAAATCGCGTCGGTCGGAGCCCGCCTCCGAGACATCGACCGCCAGGCCGAAGGCCTTGTCTTGTCGGCGAACGGGCTGCTCGAGTCCGGCTCGGCCCGTTTTCGGCCGGTACTCGACCGATGGTTCGGCCTCCTCGATGCACGCGATGAGCCCCGTGACCGTTACCTGGTCGCGACTCGCCGAGCCTGCCTCGCCCTGCTCGAAGGCGACGCCACCACCGCCGAGACGCTGATGCACGATGCCGCTCAGATCGGCGAACGGATTCATGAGCCGGACACCGGGAACGTGCTGATGTCACAGCGGGTGGCCCTGGCCGGGGCCCGCAACGATCCTGAGGAGTTCACGGCGCTCGCTGTCGACGCGGTGCGATGGTGGACCGGAGCACCGGTTCTCGCTCACTCTGTCGCCGCTGGTGCGTGGGCCGCGGCTGGTGATCTCGACGCGGCAGGCCGCGAGATCGCGACGGTGGCCGAGGCCGGGGGCTGGCAGAGTGATGGCTCCTACCTGCGCTCGGTGCTCATCACCCACCTCGCACAGGCAGCGACCGCCGTTGGCGACGCCCAGCTCTGCGAGGCCCTCCTCGTCGATATCGCGCCACTGGCGGGGACCTGTGGCGTGAACGGCGCAGTCGTGGCCTTCGCCGGTCCGTTCGCGCACACCGCCGGAATCCTCGCCGGCGCACTCGGCGACGACGAGGCCGCTCAACGGATGCTCCAGAGCTCGATCGAGACTGCCCGACGACTGGGCGCAGCAGTCTGGACCGATGCGGGCGAGGCCGCCCTGCGCTCGCTGACGTCGCGAGGCGGTAGCCCTGACGGCATCGGTCGGTCGGAGCCTGATGGAGGGCACGCGACCCTCACCAGGACCGGGAAAGTGTGGACGGTCTCGTGGCGGGGCGAGCACGGAAGTCTCCCGCACGTGAAGGGTCTCGCCGACATCGCCGCGCTGGTGCGGCGACCAGGTGAGGAGGTCTCGGCGCTGCAACTGGCGGGTGGCGTGGCTGCTGGCCATAGTAGGCAGGAGTTGATCGACATCGACGCTCTCAAGGCCTATCGCGTTCGCCTCGACGAGATCTCGGTCGACATCGACCGGGCCGGGTCCGATGCCGATATCGGACGGGTCGAGACCCTGGAGACCGAACGTGAGCAAGTGCTCGCAGAGATCCGGCGCGCCACAGGCCTCGGCGGTCGTCTCCGCTCGAACGCCAACGATCCGGCTGAACGAGCGCGAAAGGCAGTGAGCGCCCGCCTACGAGATGCCCTCCGCCGCATGGAAACGGTCGCTCCCTCGCTCGCCGCCCACCTGGACCGTTCCATCCGGACCGGACTGCGGTGCTCCTACGCCCCCGCGAGCGAGGAAGCCTCGATCAGTTGGCGCGTGGAGACTTGATGACTCACGGCGCAATGGCGTCGACCGGGTGTGGGTTCTCGTTCCAGGTCTCGACCCATGCGGTGATGTCGGCCGCCAGTTCCCCGACGCTTGGGTGCGCGGTGAAGTGGAAGCGGACCCGGCGGTGGCGCAGCAGCCACTTCTGGATCGTGTGGGTCTGGAGGTTGTCCAACACGAGGTGCACGTCGAGGTCGCTGGGGACGTGGCGGTCGACCTCGTTCAAGAAGGCGATGAACTCATCAGAATGACGCTCATCGTCGCGGGGGAGGCCTCGGACCCGTGTGGATCAGCGGGCCAGCGACAACCGGGCGAGCCGGACTGAATCCGGTTGGCCACTTTGTCGACGTGGACCTCGTCGCGCCGCGAACGCTCGCCCACGTTAGCCCCGTCGCTTGCGAGAGATCGGCGTGAGCGAGGTTCGCGCCATCCATCACGGTCTCAACTAGTAGGGCTCGACCGAACACGGCGGCCTCTAGATTCGCTCCGCTCAGCCTTGCCCACGACAGATCGGCGCCGTCAAAGAGCGCAGATGAGAGGTCCGCCCTGCGCAGATCGCAGTGCCGAAGATCGGCAAACCGCAAGTCGGCCCCGTGGAGGTCGGAACCGAGGAGCGATGCTCGCGCTGCTGACTTGCGTTCACCGATCAGATGGTTGCCGGTGGTCTCCTGGGGTCGCCGCAGCTCAGCGACGATCGCTTGACGTGCCGCGTCGTTCCGTTCTCGACGACGCGTCAACCATGTCATCGCTCGACCGGCACGTCGCCGAGTTCACCCCAGAGCTCACGAAGCTCCCGGTAGGCAACTCCCTGTAGGCGGCCCAATACCTTGAGCACCGGTGTTCTGGCCCCGTGATCCGCCGCGAACTCGACGAGGTCAGTTGACGAGAGTGGTGTGCCGCGAAAGGCATCTTCGATGAAGTCCGCGATTTCGGTTCGACACACTGCGGTCATGCATCTGATTATATGACGAATCGCGAATATCGCTATAGCGCGCGGCTGAGATATCCGTCACACAGGGTGATGGTTGAGTTCGTCGAGCGCCGCTCGCGCATGCTGCGGGTCAAGCGCCGCAAGGCCCAGACGACTATTTCGAGGGTTGCGAGGGTTGCGAGGGTTGCGACATGTGTGGCTGTGCCCGCAGGATCACCGCGCCCGGCCCGGACCACGATTGTGTCGGCGCCGGGAGTCGGGTCGGCGTGATCAATACGATCTTGGCGCCCACTTCTGTGCAACGTTCGTACGTGGCGTTGTGCCACCGCGGTTGGGGCCCGGTACTCATGACCACCAACGTGTCGTCGGTGCCGACCGTGAGGAGGTCGTCAGCGGTGATGCCAGCCGCGCTGCCCAGTGTCCGGGCGTCGACATCGATTCGGGCGAACTGGGCTGCGGCATGGGCTGCGACCCCTACCGAGACACCGCGTGCGTTGACCAGTACACGCTTGGCGGTAGCCGATCGTGGACACGGCTCGAGAGATCGAATCTCTGATGATGGGTTCGGCCAACCCGGTCCGGGTCGAAGAGTGAGCGCTCCACCGCGTAGATGCCGCCGAAGTAGAGGTGAATCGCCGACTTGTATGAGAGCACGCCCTGTTCGAGGAACGTCGGGCGAGTCTTGCTGCACAGCTTGTCCGGTCGGTCAACCAGCTCCACGCCCTGGGCGACCCGGCGGGGCGCTGATCGCGTGGATCGCCCGCTCACCCGAGCACGATGACGTCGCCCGTCTCGAGGGTCCTGCCTGTTGTCGGGACCACCGCGACGCATTGGTGGTCCCGGTTCTCAGCGAGCGGAATGCAGGCGTCGACGAACGTGTCGAGTGACGGCGGCGTTCTCATCGTGAACTCTCCTGGCCCGAGCAGCACGAGCGTATGGCATCGACGCCACCGAGCCCGATGTGTGGCCTTCCGTCCGCCGAAGTGCTCAGTGGCGGCCATCGGCAACCGATGGGAGAGGGTGTCGACCGACCACAACCGCCTCCTGCTGCAGATCGAGCGGGCGATGCGGACGATCAACCAGGAGACGCTCGACCCCGTCTTTCCCGAGTTGTCGCTCGCTGACTTCGACCCGGCGATAGCAATGGTGGCCAGGACGAGGGCCGCGTATCTGAGTGAGTTCCTCGACATCGCCCGGGCCTGCGACGGCAAGCTTCCCTCTGGCGAACAGATCCGCCGCCTGCGGGCGCTCCGAGAGAGCTACGAGGAGCAGATCGCGGCGGCGCAGGCCCTCGAGACGGCGCTGCAACGCGAGTATCTCTCCGTCTTTTCGAGGGATTAGCCCCCTCGTACCACGGGGGTGGGAGGGTTCGGAGTCCCGGCGCAGGTGTCACAGTGGGGTGCACGGGCAGGCGGCTGCTCGCCATGACGACAACTGAGGACGGACCGTGATCAACGCAGACGAGACCTTCGACGGGACGTGGCCTTTCGAGGCGAGGTTCTTCGAAGGTGCCGGGTTTCGGCAGCACTACGTGGACGAGGGGTCGGGCGAGCCGATTGTGTGTCTGCACGGCGAGCCGACCTGGGGCTACCTCTATCGGAACATGATCGCCCCGTTGGCCGCTCACAATCGGGTGATCGTTCCGGACCACATGGGTTTCGGGAAGAGCGAGACGCCCCTCGACCGGACCTACACGCTTCAGACACACACGGAGAACCTGGCCGCGCTGATCGAGCATCTCGATCTCACCGACATCACGTTCGTGATCCAGGACTGGGGTGGTCCGATCGGCACCGCCTATGCGATACGCCACCCCGAGCGCGTGAAGCGGATGGTGTACATGAACACCGTGAACGGCTACGGCCGGATCTCGCGGGATCTGCCCAGCCCCAACGAGTCACGGTGGTTCCAGTGGATCGGCGCGGGCATGGACAGCGGGCGCACCGAGCAGGTTCTCCGCAACGCCGGCTCGACCGTGCTGTCGGTGATGAAGATCATCGGCTTCAACAGCGCTGTCGACGACACGTGGATTCGGGCGTACTCCGAGCAGTTCCCCGATTGGGACAGCTCGATCGGCGCGTACGAGTTCCCCATCGACGCGTACCTTGGCCGTATCCGGGACTACATCAGGTCGGCCGACGACGGCCTTGCGGCACTCGCGGCCAAGCCGGCGATACTTCTCGAGGGTCTCGACGATCAAGCCATCGATCCTCGGCGGGCGATTGCCGACTTCCGCGGCGTGTGGCCCGACGGCCCCGTCGTCGAGTTGGAGGGCGTCGGCCATTTCTGCCAGGAGGACGCGCCCGACATGCTCGTCGCCAACATCAGGCAGTTCCTCCAGGCCAACCCCTAGAGCCCTAGGGGCCGATCCCGCGCTCGTGCCGGCCTTCTGGGGAGTCGAGGACGCGACTCCTTTGTTTCGGGTACGCCGCGGGCGCGCCAGCGCAGCCGGGGGGTACCCGAAACGGGGAGGCCGCGCTGGGGAGTACCCAAAAGGGCCGCACGGGGCCATAGTGGGGGGACTCGACGAACCCTTCGAGGGGGTCAACGTGCCGATCACCGAGTCCTCGCCCGCGATGCGGCTGCACCACAACGCCATCGTCGTGGCCGATCAAGACGCCACGAGACACTTCTACGAAGACCTGATCGGGCTGCCGCTCGTCGCGACCTGGTGCGAACAGGAAAACGTGCGCGGGCGAGACCGCACCTATTGCCACACGTTCTTCGCGCTCGACGATGGATCGGCGCTGGCGTTCTTCCAGTTCGCCGATCCTGCCGATGTCGACGAGCTGATGAACAACGACCCGACCAGCCTCAACCACATCGCCGTTGCTGTCACCGCCGACGCGCAGTCGGCAATCCAATCGCGTCTCGATGCTGCGGGAGTGCCGCACCGAACCGTCGACCACGGGTACTGCCGGTCGTTGTACGTGTCCGACCCGGACGGCTCCGCAGTCGAGTTCACCGTCGATCCGCCCGATGTGGACTCCATCAACGAACTTCGCCGCGGCGACGCGCACGCTGAGCTCGCGCGCTGGTTGGCCGGCGATCACACGCCGAACAACGACCTCCGCGACAGCTAGCCCGAGACCCGCTCCAGGGGTGGTTGGCCGAGAGCCTCGCGGTAGTTGCGGTGGAAGTGATGGAGCGCCGGCTCGTTGCGTCCGAACACGATCTCCTCGAGCATCCCGGTCTCGGCCGAGCGCTGCTGCATCTCGCCCATCGCATAGTCCTCGAGCTCGACGGTGCTGTAGAAGACCTCCATCGATGCCTCCACACCGCCGGCCGCCGGTGCGCTGCGCCGCTCGTCCCTGTCGTATACATCGCCGATGGCCTGGCCTTCGGCGCGGGCGGCCTCGATCGACTCGATCACCCGGTCGGTGTAGTAGAAGCCGATGCGCGTCACCGACCGGCCCGGATTCGCGTGGTCGGGGTAGATCCGGATCAGCGTCGCTGTGTTGTGGTTCACGATGAACTGGATGTTCGGGAACAGGTGATAGAGCACGAAGGTCGCGTCTTCGATTCGCCAGTCGACCTCGGGCTTGTCCCGTAGCTCGTGGATCCCGTGGTTCGCGGTGACGAATCGGTGATGGCGCCCGAACTCGTGCAGATGCAGGTTGTTGCCGAGGAACAACCGCCCCAGCGTGTCGCGGTGCAGCTTCTGGAAGTGATACGTCTCGCCGAAGGTATCGTTTGCGAACTTCCAGTTGAGGTCCATCTCGATTGTCTTGTCGCCCACGAACCGGTGATCGGAGGCGTCCCAGGAGGCCAGCTCTGCGGCGAGCTCGGCGCCGAGCAGCCCGTCGATGTCGAGCTCACCGTCGACCTGCGGGTGTACCCACAGCAGACCGTTGCGTTCCACGGCGGGCAGTTCGAGCAGCCCGTGGCATGACTTGTCGATCTCGCCGAAGTGATCCTCGTCCGGGATGTTGATCAGCTCGCCGGTGTTGCGGTAGCTCCAGCTGTGGAACGGGCAGGTGAAGATGTTCTTGGTGCCACGTCCTTCCGCGGCGACCCTGACCGAGCGGTGGCGGCACGCGTTGAGAAAGGCGTGGAACTCGCCCGCCTTGTCCCTGGTCGCGAGAACCGGAACGCCGAAGTCGTCGATCGTGAAGAAGCTGCCCGCCTCCGGTAGGTCACCCGAGAGCCCGATGAGCTGGGGGTGGCTTCTGAAGAACTGCTGCCACTCCTGCTCAGCGATGTCGGGACACACGTAGGAGGTGGTCGGCATTCGCACCTGCGCTCCGGCGTCGATGTTCTTGTTCTCGTCGAGCTGCTGCATCAGCTCTTTCAAGATCGCGACCTGCGTTGCGTGTTCCACGAGCGTTGCCCCCAGCTCAGTCTGCGCTGTCTTCAGAGGGTAGTGGTCGGTTGTGTCGGGCTATTCACTCTGGTCCGAGGAGCTGACCGCGGAGACGTCGGGCTGATCGGCATCGGGGGTCAGCGAGCCGACTGGGATGTTCTTGTTCTGGTTCACCGTGGTGACGCCCTCGTCGGTCGGACCGGCCTGGATCACCGCACTCACCGCGGGGTTGGCGGGATCGGAGATGTTGAGCGCGATCGAGTCACCCAACTCCAGTCGCGGCCCCACCTCGTAGCCCATCTGAGGGACAGTCATCTCGTAGTGCGGGCGTCTGCCGGTTCCTCGTCCCCGTTCCCTCCACAGGCAGCCAAAAGAACGGACAGGGCCGCCACACCGATCCACCAACGTCGCATGTCGACCTCCCGCGCCGAGCGAACGTGCCGAGCCTACGTTCAGTGACCCCTCAGCGCGCCAACTCTTCGCGAATCCGCTTCTTGGTCGCCGCCCAGCTGCAGATCTCGCAGTCGAGCAGGTCGTGGCCGCGCGCTGGGCAGTACTCGCGCCCGAAGAAGATGATCTGAAGATGGCGGTCGTTCCAGCGGTCCCGGTCGAAGACCGCCTTGAGGTCGCGCTCCGTGCGCTCGACGGTGGTTCCGTTCGACAGCCCCCACCGAGCCGCGAGGCGGTGGATGTGCGTGTCGACGGGAAACGCCGGGATGCCGAAAGCCTGGGACATCACGACGCTCGCCGTCTTGTGGCCGACGCCGGGCAGAGATTCGAGGAACTCCCAGTCGGCGACGACCTCACCGCCGCGCTCCACGATCAGATGAGCGGCGGCTGAGAGGTTGCGCGCTTTGGTGGGGGCGAGGCCGATCTCCCGGATGAGCTCGAGAATGGCGTCAGGGTGAAGCGCTGCCATCTCCTCCGGCGTCGACGCGACGGCAAAGAGCCCAGGCGTGACCTGGTTCACCTTCTTGTCGGTGGTCTGAGCAGAGAGAGCAACCGCCACCAACAGCGTGTAGGCGTCGGTGTGGTCGAGGGGGATCGGTGTCTCGGGATAGAGATCATCGAGGATCTCGCCGATTCGGTCCGCCTTGTCAGCTCGCTTCACGGCAGCACCGTACCGCCGGCCGACCGGCGTGGCGCCCGCTGTGACAGGGTGAGGAGATGACCGAGCCGTCGAACAGCCACTGGAAGAGGGCCTCGCTCGAGGTCCGCGCTGCGGGATTCGACCCCGACGAAGTCAGGGCCCGCAATGTCGTCGTCACGATCGCGGGTGCCTACACCAACGCCCACAGGTGCAACAACAGGGTCGAGCGCATCAGCGACCTCCTGACGACCGCTGTGGAGGCACAGGGCGGCCAGGGCCTGGTGGTGGGCGGGCCGGCTGTGTCCGACGCGCTGACCCAGGGCAGTCCCACCGCCGGGTACAGCTTGCCCTCGCGCGATCTCATCGCGGACTGCTTCGAGACCGGTCACCGGGCTCATCACGGCGACGCGATGATCGTCATCTCGGGCTGCGACAAGACCGGCGCCGCGGCGATGATGCCCCTCGCACGTACCAACGATGTCGGGCTCGTGATCTACCCCGGAACGAGCTCGCCGGGATGCGTGAGCTTCGAACCGTGGGCATCGAAGGGCAACAACCTCACGATCCTCGACTGGGCGGAGGCCCGGGCGGCCCTGCGCGCCCAGCGGATCACCCGCGAAGAATTCGTCGAGGTGGAGCGAAACGTCATGCCCGGGAGCGGAACCTGCGGTGCCATGTTCACCGCCAACACGATGAGCACAATCACCGAGGCGATGGGGATGATGCTTCCCCGCGGCGCCTCGCACCCCGCCGACTACGACGCATCGAGCGACATCCACGACGACGTGAAGGCCCAGGTGCAGGCCACGTCCGAGGCGCTGTACCGGTTGATCGACGCCGACATCCGCCCCCGCGACATCATGACGATGAAGGGCTTCGAGAACGCCATCACGGTCGCCTACGCGATGGGCGGCTCGACCAACATGTACCTCCACCTTCTGGCGTTGGCGCACAACGCCGGGGTGCCGCTCACGATCGAGCGCATCCAAGCGGTGGGGGAGAAGGTGCCGCTCATCGCCAACCTCCAGCCGCATGGGCCCTACTCGATGGTCGGACTCCACGAGGTCGGTGGCGTCCCGATCGTGATGAAGGAGCTGCTCGACAACGGGTTCCTGCACGGTGACGCGCTCACCGTCACCGGCGCGACGGTCGCCGACAACCTCGCTGAGGTCCCCACCCTCGCCGAGCTCGGCGATCAAGACGTCGTCTCCCCGGTGAGCGCTCCTCTCGCCGCCCCCAACAACCACATCTCGGTTCTGCACGGCAATCTCGCGCCGGAGAGCTGCGTGCTGAAGCTCAGCGGCAAGACCCTGAAGTCTGGCGAGTTCAGGGGCCGAGCGCGGACCTTCGACAGCGAGCCCGACGCAATGGCGGCGATCCAGGCGGGGTCGATCGTGCCGGGTGACGTCGTCGTGGTGCGCAACGTCGGCCCCAAGGGCGGCCCCGGGATGCCGGAGATGGTGGCGCTCACCGTCGAGCTGCAGGGCCGCGGGCTCGGCAAGGACGTGGCCCTCATCACCGACGGGCGCTTCTCGGGCGTGTCGCACGGCATCCTCATCGGACACATCTGCCCCGAAGCTGCAGACGGTGGGCCGATCGGGGCGGTCAACGACGGCGACACGATCGTGATCGACCCGGCGGCTCGCACGCTCGATGTCGTTCTCGAAGATGCAGAGCTCGCAGACCGCATGGCCTCCCTCGGGCCACGGGAGATCCCCGTGGAGATCGCACCCGCCTCAGTGCTGCACCGCTTCACCCGCCACGTGTCGTCGGCGCGCTACGGCTGCGTTCAGTAGGCCGCGTCAGTTGCTCGGTCGGCGACGCGGAGCCGGACGGCGTTGTCGTGAAAGATCGCCCCTCCGCCCATGTCGGCATCGTGCTCGAGCGTCGTTTCGTTGACGCCCTGGCCCCACCAGCCCTTGCTCGACGAGACGACGCCGGGGCGCGTCGCATCGGTGATGTCCACGATGGCAGTGAAAGCGCCGCGTCCGTTCGACACCTCGACCGTGGCGCCCTCGGTGAGGCCGAGGCGGGTGGCGTCGTCGGGATGCACCCGAACCCTTGGCGCCGAGGAGCCGCCGAGCACCGCCTCGGTCCCTGCGAACGTCGAGTTGACGTGTCGGTCGCCGGCGGCCGCGATCAGCGCCAGCGACTCGGGGTCGGAGGCTTCGAGCGGAGCGGCGTAGGAGGGGAGCGTGGGGTGTCCGAGCTCGGCGGCAGTCGTGGACACGAACTCGAAGAGACCAGACGGTGTGGGGAAGGCTCGCTCCGAGGGCGGCAGCCGCTCTGGCATCGGGAGGAAGCCCGACGACCGCAACCTCGCGGCATCGATGCCGGCCCTGGCGAACTCCTCGCTGCCCAGGAGATCGTCCGCGAGTTCGTGGTCTGAGGCGAAGAGCTCGGGCTCGTCGTAGCCCATCGCAGCGGCGAGCCGTCGAAAGATCTCTGTGTGCGGCAGCGCATCCCCAGCCGGTTGCACCGCCGGCTCGTTCCAGTGCAGGTAGCGGTGGTTGTAGCTGTCGTTGATCTCCAGCTGTTCGTGCTGCATGGCCGACGGGAGCACCAGATCGGCGTACGAGGCGGTCTCGGTCGGGTACAGGTCGGCGACGACGGTGAAGAGGTCCTCACGGAGCAGACCCTGGCGCACCAGATCGAGCTGAGGGTTGGACACAGCGGGATTCGCGCACCACACGAAGAGCGCCTCGATCGGGGGGTCGTCGAGGTGGAGGAGGTTGCGGCCGAGGTTGGTGTGGACGAGCGTTCTCGGTGGGTCGCCGAGACTCGGACGCCGATGCCGCTCGATGTTCCACCCTTTGGGTGTCCCGCTGGAGGAGTACAGCGAACCACCGCCGAGCTCGTCATAGGCCCCGACAATCGCTGGGATGCACGCCACCGTCCGCATCGCCTGACCGCCGGCGGCGTGCCGCTGAATCCCGTGACCGACGCGCAACGCCAGTGGCCGATGAGACGCGATCAGCTCGACGAGCGCCGCGATCTGGCCGACGTCGACGCCGGTGATCTCGGCGGCCTTCGCGAGCGACCACTCCTCGAGAGACTTCTCGAACTCGGGCCAGCCGGCTGTTCGCTGTGTGAGGAACCGGCTGTCGTGCGCGTCCTGGCGAACGAGCTCCGCGCAGACCGCCATGGCCAGCGCTCCGTCGGTTCCGGGCCTGGGAGCGAGGTGGACGTCGGCCCTGTCTGCCGTGCGGGTGCGCACCGGATCGATCACCGCCAACGGTGCCCCAGCGCGGCGGGCCTGGTCGACGAATGGCCACAGGTGGCGGTTGGTGACGAGCGTGTTGGAGCCCCAGATCACCACGAGGCCGGAATCGGAGAAGGCCTCAGCGTCCATCCAGTCGCCCGTGCCGACCGACAGATTGATGCCCTCCCGGCCGGCGACCGAGCAGATGCTCATGTGATGTGCAGAGGCGCCCATGCGTCGCCACACTCGCGCCGGGCCGTTGAGACCTTGGATCCAACCGAGGTTGCCCGTGCCGACGAACGGCCAGATCGCAGCCCCGCTCGACCGGTCGATGATCTCGGTGAAGCGCGCCGCCATCTCCGCGATGGCCTCGTCCCAGCCGATCGGCTCGAACTGCCCCTCACCCTTCGCCCCGGTGCGTCGCAGCGGCGTCGTGAGGCGGCGGGGGTCGGACGCGAACGTCAGCCAGGGGTTGACCTTGGGGCACAGACCTCCCTGGGTGAAGGGGTGATCGGGGTTACCGCGGATCGACTGCGGTTGTCCGTCCCCGTCGAGGTGAATGTGCCACGAACAGGCATCGGGGCAGTCCAACGGGCACGAGCCGACCACCGTCCTGGCCTGTGATTCGCTCGCTGCCATGGCGTCTCTTCCCCTCGGTGTCGACAGTCTTCTCGATCTCGGACGGTCAGGCGGTAGTTTTGGCCGCCGCGACCGCACACAGGATCTGGCTCGATGACCGACACCCCTGACATGCACGAGAAGATGAGCCTGGCGAGCAGCCCGGACATCTGGGCCCCCGGCGGACCGGTCGAGGACTGGACAACCGACTACGACCTCCGCGACGAGGCCTACATCGAGGATCCCGTTCCCATCTGGGCCGAGATGCGAGACAAATGTCCGGTCGCCCACACCGATCGACTGGGCGGGTCGTGGAACCCCACCAAGTTCGACGACGTGCGCGAGATGGCGAAGATGATTCCGGAGCTGAGCTCACGCCAACCCCTCGTGATGCCCCCGGCACCCAACGCGCCGGAGCTGTCCCGCTACGAGCAGATGATCGGGGCGGCTCCCATCACGGCAGATCCTCCGTTGCACGGGTGGACCCGCCGCATGCTGTTGCCCGCTTTCGCCCCGCGAGCGGTCACGCGCTATCAGGACTACACCGAAGAGCTCTGCCATGAGCTCATCGATGGCTTCATCGAGTCCGGAAGGTGCGATGGTGCGGTCGACTACTCGCAGCAGATCCCGCCGCGAGTCATCGCGCACTTGATCGGGGTCGACCCCGGCATGGCCGACCAGTTCGTCGAGTGGGTCAACCTGCTTCTGGGGGAGGGGCTGCACGACCCCGAACGGCGGATGCAGGCGCGTGATGAGATGCTCGCCTTCATCGGTGCTGAGGTCGCCAAGCGCGCCGACGATCCTCAGGAGGATCTGCTCACCGACCTGCTGTTCATGGAGGTCGACGACCCCGACGCCAAGGTCACCCCGCAGGTGGTCATCGGGATCACCAATCTGCTGATCGTCGCCGGGATCGACACCACGTGGAGCTCGATCGGCTCAGCCCTGTGGCATCTGGCGACCTACCCCGAGGATCGCCAGCGATTGCTCGACGAACCCGATCTGTTGCCCACGGCCACAGAGGAGTTCCTTCGGTTCTACGCGCCGGTCACCATGGCGCGCGTGGCCGAGACCGACTTCGAGTACGAGGGTGCTCACATCAAGTCGGGCGACAAGGTGCTGATGAACTTCCCGGCCGCGTGCCACGATCCGGAGCACTTCGAGGACGCGGACACCTTCATCATCGACCGGGTCATCAACCGCCACATCGCGTTCGGGTCGGGCATCCATCGCTGCGCCGGTTCCAACCTCGCTCGCCTGGAGATGAACACCGCACTTGGTGTGTGGCTCGAACGCATCCCCGAGTTCAGCCTCCGCGAGGGTGAGCAGATGAAGTGGGCGGGCGGCCAGGTGCGCGGCCCGCGCCTCATGCCGTTCTGCTTCCCGGAGGGCGAGCGCCGCTGACCGAGGTTGGGGTCACCCACCACGGCAGGTGGCTCTGGTACCACTCCATGAGGTCGTACGGCGGCTTCGGAGGGTGGCATGAGTGTTCGGCGCGGGCTCTGCGCACTGATGGTTGCGGTCATCGCGACCGTGCTCGTCGGGAGCGGCTTCTCCCAGCCGCCCGCCGACCGCGTCACGGTGACGGGGAGCGCTGCGGCAGCCGAGGATCGCTTCACCGCGTGTCTCACCCCCGATGGTCGCTTGATCGAGGTCGACGTCGAGCCCGCCTCCCCGCCGGCGAGCCCACCGGTCTAGGTGAGCTCGGCCGAGGTCGTCGCTGAGGCGGTTCCCGCGGTCGAATCCTCTCCCGGAACATCGACCTCGCCGGCGCTCACCGTCACATCGGGCGATGGCGGGCTGTTCGCACAATGGGAGCCGGTCGACGGCTCGGTGTGGCACCAGTGGCGCTACCGAGAGGTGGGAACCCCCGGCTGGGCGTTGGCCTTCGCGAAGAACAACTTCGAGGCGGAGCTCAGCGGGCTGAACAACGGAACCACCTACGACGTCGAGGTTCGGGCCTACGTCGGCGGGTCCTACCGCAACTGGACACGTGTGCAGGCCACCCCGGGTGCCATGTCGGAACCGGAGCCCGACGGCGATGACGGTGACACTGGGGACGGCGGCGACGAGTCCGGTGAGGACTGTCGGCCTGTGTCGTGGGGTGGAATGGTCGACGGGCCAGGCGTCGTGGTGCCGTGGACCCTCTATCACGCTGCGACGTTCCGGCTGACGTCGGAAGGTTGTCCCCCTCTGCATCACCGGTGGGTCGCCCACGAGACATGGGGCGAATCGCTCGAGTGGATTCCGTCGGCGTGCTGGTACTACAGCACGGCCGGGGCGGTGCCCTACACACACCGGCTTCTCGGACTGGCGTCTGGCTTGCCGACAGACCGGACGCTGTTCCAGACCGAGGTGCTGCCGGTGTTCGGCGGCGGTACCAGCGGGCCCATCTGCAGCGGTCTGCAGGTGTACGGCGCGCTCTGCTCACTCTTCCATTACGACTTCGGCGGTTTCAGGGACCTCGTCGAGTCCGAGCCGGTGTCGCCCCCGGTGGTCATCTGGCAGATTCCGACCTCGTGGATGCCGCCTCCGCCGCTGTCTGCTCCGATGTCGCCGCCTGTCGCAACGCCCTGAGCCGCCGCGAATCCCGTCGCGATAGCGTTCGCCCATGGCACTCGCAGGCGAAGTCACCGATCCCTCCCGCATCAGAACCGAGACCGTGCAGCTCGGTCCGATCGACGTCTATGTCGCCGCGCCGACGGACGCGGGCCCACACCCCTCGATCGTGGTTCTCGAGGAGGCGTTTGGGCGCGTCGAACACATCGAGGACCTGTGCCGACGGTTTGCGCACGCCGGTTTCGTGGCCGCCTCGCCGGAGCTCTACGCCCGGACAGGGGCACCCGGTCATGACTTCGACGTCGTGCTCCCTGCGATGTTCGGGCTTCGGGACCCCCAGATCGTGGGCGACGTCGAATCGGTGGCCGACTACCTCCGAGGTCGAGACGACACCAGCGAGCGGGTTGCGCTGACAGGCTTCTGTATGGGCGGCCGTGCCACGACGCTGACCGCCTTCTCGAGTCAGAAGTTCGATGCCGCGATTCCCTGTTGGGGTGGCTTCATCAACCGGGCCACCTTTGAGGACGACACCACCGACTCTCGTCCGACACCACCTGCGAGCATGGCACGCGACCTGGCGTGCCCCATCTTCATCGTCGGCGGCGGCGAGGACCAGAATCCCTCTCCCGCCGAGCTCGAGGCGCTCGCCGCCGACCTCGAGGCTCGGGGGAAAGATGCCCGCATCAAGATCTACGCGGGCGCCGGTCACGCGTTCCTCGCCGACTACCGGGAGTCCTACGACGAGGCCGCCGCGCACGAGCTGTGGGGCGACATGCTCGCGTTCCTCGCGGAGAAGCTGTGAGCGACGGCGGCGGGGCCCCTGACCGGCCTCCCGTTGTTGGAGTACGGTCCGCGCATGCTGCGCCTCGCCGTCGACACCGGAGGCACCTTCACCGACTGCGTTCTTCAGGACGGAGCGACGGGTGAGAGCTGGTACTGGAAAGTCCTGAGCACGCCCGCGGCGCCCGAGGAGGCCGTTCTCGACGGTATCGACGGGCTTGCTCGCTTGCGCCCCTTCGAACTCGGCGACGTGGGCTCGATCCTGCTCGCGACCACAGTTGCGACCAACGCGATCCTCGAGCGCGATGGGGCTCGGACGGTGCTGGTCACAACGGCAGGCTTTCGCGACGTGCTGTTGATGGGACGGGCGAAGCGCTATGACACCTTCGACCTGCATCTCGCCAAGCCCGAGCCGCTGATCGCCCGCCGAAGGATCGTCGAGGTCGCCGAGCGGGTCGGCGCCGACGGCGAGGTCGTCGTGCCGCTCGACGAAGGAGCGCTCGAGGTACTGATCGCCCACCTCGAGGGACTCAAGCCTGAGGCCGTCGCGGTCAGCTTCCTGCACTCCTACATCCGACCCGAGCACGAGGAGCTCGTCGGTGCGGCGATCAACCGCTGGCGTCCGGACCTCCCCGTCTCCCTGTCGTCGCAGGTGTCGCCCAAGCATCGGGAGTACGAGCGGACGAGCACGACGGTCGCCAACGCGTACGTCGCGCCCGTGACGAGCCGCTTTCTCGATCGACTCGGCTCCGCGTTCACCGCCCGGGGTTTCGTGGGTGAGCTGTACGCGATGCAGTCCAACGGCGGTCTGCTGTCGGCGGAGATGACACGGCGGTTGCCGGTGACGATGGTGGAGTCCGGGCCGGCGGCCGGGGTTCTTCTCGCTGCGGAGATCGGTCGGCGCGGCGGCATCGATCGGGTGTTGAGCTTCGATATGGGCGGCACCACCGCCAAACTCGGCGCAGTCGAGAACGGCGAGCCCGCGGTCGGCACGACCTTTGAGGTCGACACCGTGAACCAACGCCCCGGCAGCGGCCTTCCGCTCAACATCGCTGCGGTGGAGCTGGTGGAGATCGGCGCCGGCGGCGGCAGCATCGCAACCGTGGAGCTCGGCGTCATCCGTGTGGGACCCGAGTCAGCCGGTGCCGATCCTGGTCCGGTCTCCTATGGCCGCGGCGGCCGGGCGGTCACGATCTCCGATGCCAACCTCGTGCTGGGTTACCTCGACCCCGAACGCTTTGCGGGCGGTCGCATGACCCTCGACGTCGATGCGGCGACGAACGCGGTCGCCGAGCAGATCGCCGCGCCGCTCGGTCTGTCGGTTCTCGAAGCGGCCTGGGGTGTGCACACCGTTGCGAACGCAACCATGGAGCGCGCGATGCGGTCGATGTCGATCGAAAAGGGACGCGACCCTCGCGACTACGCGCTCGTGGCGTTCGGCGGAGCGGGCCCTGTTCATGCGGCCGGCCTGGCGCGGGCGCTCGGCGTGAGCCACGTGATCGTGCCCCATGGGGCGGGCGTCGGCTCGGCCGTCGGCATGCTCGAGGCGCAACCCCAGTTGACGGTCTCGTTGAGCATGCCGATCGCCCTCGACGCCGGCGGCTCGGACGCCGCCATCGCCGAGTGCTACGAGCGCCTGCGTGCCAACGCGTCGCAGGCGGGCGGCGCTGACGCCATCGCAGAGAGACGGCACGGCTACCTCCGCTATGCCGGCCAGGGTTACGAGCTCCGGGTCGAGCTGCCGCAAGGACCCATCGACGCGGGGTTCGGCGTCGAGGTGGCCAAGCGCTTTCACGCTGCGTACGAGGCCGAGTACGGCTACTCCGAACCGGCGTCATCGGTCGAAGCGATCGACTGGTACCTGACGCTGGACCTGCCAGGAGCGACCCGCGAGTCCGGCGATCCGGTCTCCGATGGCGACGCTTCCGCCATGGGCTCGGCGGACTCTGCGGGCATCCGCCAGGCGTTCTTCCCAGACGGAATCACGGTCGGCAGCGGACAGCTCGTGGACTGCCCGACGTTCGAACGAGCATCGCTCGCGCCGGGAGCGGCGGTGACCGGGCCGGCGCTCATCACCGACCCCGAGTCCACGATTCTGGTCCCGCCCGGCGACCGGGCCTCGGTGAACACCGCCGGCCATGTCGTCATCGACGTAGCGACAGACAGTGCCGCCGCCGGGCCCGAAGACAGGGCCGCAGACAGGGCCGCCCAGCCGGGCCCGGGAGGAGACCGATGAGCCAGGACATCGATCCGATCACACTCAGCGTCCTGTGGAACTCGTTGATCGCCGTCGCCGAGGACATGGGCCGGACCCTCCGTCGTACCGCGTACTCGGCTGCCGTCCGGGAAGGCGACGACTTTTCCACGGGTCTGTTCGACCGCCAGGGCAGGTTGATCGCACAGGGCAACTTCTCGCCAGGCCACCTCGGTGCGATGCCCTATGTGGTCGGCCACGTTCTCGACCACTTCGCCGTGGAGGACATGCGCTCCGGCGACGCGATTCTCCTCAACGACTCGCGGCTGGGCTCCGGTCACTACCCCGACTGCTTCTTGACCTCACCGCTGTTCCACGACGACCAGCTGATCGGTTTCGCGGTGAACTGCGCTCACCATGTCGACATGGGCGGGGCCGTGGCCGGCAGCCAGATCGTGGGCGTTCGCGAATCCTTTCAGGAGGGCCTGCGCATCCTCCCCGTGCAGGTGGCCGACGAGAACGGGATCCGAGAGGATGTTCTGCGGCTCATCCTGGGCAATGTCCGGCTCCCGGAGGTGGTGCGCGGCGACTTGTTGGCCCAGCGCAACACCAATGTCGTCGGGGGTCGACGCCTCGCCGCGATCTTCGACAAGTACGGAACCGACGTCGTCGAGTCCGGAATCGAGGCGATCCTGTCCCGCTCCGAGGACCGAATGCGGGAGCTGATCGCCGAACTCCCGGACGGGCGCTACGAGTACGAGGACGCGCTCGACGAGGGGCCGGACGGCGAGCCGATCCGCTTCGCGGTGACCATCACGATCACCGGCGGCGAGATCCAGCTCGATTGGTCCAACAGCGACGACCAGGTCGCTGCCGGGATCAACTCCTACATCAACTACACCCGCGCCTATTCGACGTTCGCGGTGAAGGTGTTCACCGATCCGCACCTTCCGCACAACCATGGCGCCAACCGACCCATCTCGGTGGTGGCGCGCGAAGGATCGTTCTTCAATCCGGAGTTCCCCGCGCCGAGCAGCGGCCGGGCCGCGATTCAGATTCGTCTGTTCGAAGTGGTGTGCGGGGCCCTCGCCGACCTGGTTCCGCACCGCGCAATGGCCTCGTTCTCGCACTGGAGCAACCCGGTGGTCGGCGGCCAGACCGCCGACGGCGAGCAGTTCATCTTCTACGACCTCATCTACGGCGGCTACGGCGGGCAGGCCACGAGCGACGGGCAGGAGAGCCTGACGCCGGTGTTCAACGCCGCGAACATTCCGGTCGAGGTGCACGAGCACCAGAGCCCGATCCGGGTGCAGCGAATGGAGTTGATCGCCGATTCGGGGGGCGCTGGCCGGCATCGGGGAGGGTGTGGGCTACGCAAGGACGTCGAGCTGCTCGCGCCAGCCGGACAGGTGTCGCTGTCGAGCGACCGTCACCTGATCGCCCCTCCCGGCGCAGCGGGCGGCCTGCCCGGGCGGGTGGGGCGCACGGTGCTCAACCCCGATGGAGACGCCAGGGAGCTGGGCTCGAAGGATGTGGTCGATATGGCCGAGGGCGATGTCCTGAGCGTTCAGCTCGCGGGTGCGGGCGGATACGGCCCTCCCGAGGAGCGCACCCGGGATGCGATCGCCGACGACATCGCCGATGGCTACCTCAGCGCCGAGGCCGCCCGCCTTCACTACGGCTGGGACGGAGGCACGTGAGCGCCTGGATCTCGATGATCGGCGACGATGAGGCGGATCAGGAGCTGCGGTCGGCCCTCGACCTGGCCCGGACACCGCATGGAACCGTCGACAACGTGATGCGGGTGCACTCGCTTCGGCCCTCGACGATGCGAGTCCTCGCTCGCCAACCACTGGGCCAACGCTCGTCATCTCATCGGCGACGATTCGCGCTCCGACGCCATCGAGGCGGCGCTGTGGGCTCGGCGTCCCGGCGACGCTTTCGGGGTCGGCGAGGTGGCCCCTGTTCGACTATGCGCGACAGCTGATGTTGCATCCGGGGGAGATGCAGCAGGCCGACGTCGTCGCGTTGCGGGGGGCGGGCTTCGACGACGGGCAGATCCTCGAGGTCAACCAGATCGTGGGGTATTTCAACTACGCCAATCGCCTGCTCAACGGCCTCGGCGTGGATTCGTGGCATGCGGGGCTGCACCCCGGACGCACGTACGAGGAGCCGGCGGCCGTGGATCCCGACCGGTGGTCCAACACGGTGTTCACCAGTCCCCGCTTCGCCCACTTCCACACCTGCAACACACGCCCGCCCGGCGAGATCTGTTGGATGGTGCACGATCCCACGATCCGCCTCGACGGCGTGGCTCTGTGGGAACGGGGGGTTCTGTACCCGGAGCGTTTCGAGGCAACGGCACGGGTCGTCAGGGAGTTTTCCGTGCTTCAGGTGCTGATGTCGCGGCCCAAAGAGCCGGTCGGGGTCGAGTGACGGCTCACTCGGTGAGGCGAGCCCGCTCGTGGTCCTCGAGGAGCTCGAGCAGGTAGACGTCGGGCGAGCTGTGCAAGGTCCGAGACGTGCAGCCGTCGATGTCGGGCGTCGCCGGATGAGTGAACGGCGTCGTGGAATGGCCCATGTCGGGAGCGATGAGCGGGTCGGTCCACACGGCCGTCACCCGTTGGCCGTCGCAGGTGAGGCTCGCTACCCGGGCGGCGCGGGCGAGAACGTCGCGGGGCACCGGCAGGGCGACGACCGAGGAGGGAACGCCTCGTAGGCCCGGGTCGAGTCTGCGCGCCTGCTTGATCACGAGTCCGGAGACCTCGTCGCCCGATCCGGCTGGCCATCTCGACCGCATCGTCTTGAACTCGACGTCGAGGCTCACGGCAGACACTTCCTGTGCGAAGGGAAGGGGGCCGTTGACCATGTCTCGCCAGACGTCGGCGATCGAGATCAGGTGCTGGACCAGCTCGGTCACCGCTGTTTCGTTGAGCACTGTGTTGTCGGGGGCTGTGTTGTCGATGAGCGACGAATCCTGTAGCCGTTCGATCCGTAGGTCGCCGTTACGTAGCACCGCCACTTCGATGATCTCGGGACGAACCGCCGCATTCGCCACCGGATTGGCGACGCTCACTGCGCCGGCTTGGACGTTGATGATCGCCGTTGCCAGCACGTCGGTACGGGCTGGTTCGAAGGTGATCGTCGCCACGCCGTTGTTCGCCTCGAGGTGGTCGTCGAATCGCGCGTGCACCGTGACTCCCATGCCGCCGGAGGTGTGATCGATGTTCTCCCTGCGACGCTCTTCGAACGCCTCGAATGCCCAGTAGGACGCCCAGGTCTTCTTCAGCGTGTATTCCACGCTCTTCTTGCGATCGTCCGGATCGGTCTGGGCTCCCGGATCGAGGAAGCCCGTGTTGGAGTTGTACAGACCGGCGCCTGTGAAGCCTTCGACGTCCTCGACCGAACTCGACGAGCGAAAGCGCAGCCCCTGCGTGGCGTCGTAGTGGCCGAAGCTCGCTTCGAGCTCCGAGACGATCTGATCGAGTGTGTTCGCGTCGATGCTGTGGTCGCGGAACAGCGACTTGAAGCCGCCGGCCTCGAGGATGGATCCCAGGATCGTCGTCGGCGGGTGCTCGGTTGCGAGGGTCCGGCCGTACTCGAGGTCGCGCTCGGCCGCATAGAAGTCCTCGTAGTCGTCGGGCCCTTCGAAAAACAGGTACCTGGCGCGCGGGTCGTTGCGGAAGTCGCGGTCGGCCAGCATCGCGGCGAGCTCCCGTTCGACCTGCTCGAGGTGTTCGAAGTAGGGCCGGACCGTGATCGCCAGGGGCGTCGGAGGCATGGGGACGTCGTGGGTGTCGAGGAGAACGACGAATCCGGCGGATTTGCCTCCGATGATCGGTCGCCACTCGTCGAGTTGGGTCATGTCGCCGATCTCGCGAGAGAGCTCCCTGAGGTCGACGACCAGGTCGATCTCGTCGGTGTCGACGGTCGGGACCCGTGCACTCGGGAGATTCGTCAGACGCTCCCACGCTCGGAACTCGTCGGTTTCGATCAGGGCGATGTCGACATCGCCGCCGCTGGCGTGCGCGACGACGTAGGGCCGAACGCGGGCAGCCTGTTGGATCCCGGGATCGTCGCTGACGCCGCTGATGCTGAGGTTCGGTATCCCTCGGTTGCGGGCCAGCAGGTTGACGTGGGCGAGGGGCGTCTGCGGCTGCGAGGTGATGAGCGCGCTACCTGGCGGGAGATAGTCGGGGACGTGGTCGATGATGATGACGTCGGTGTCGATGGCACGGGCGAGCTGGCTCCCGATGTCGTCGACCATGAGAAGCTTGCCCGCCGCGATTCCTTCGTTGTAGATCTCCGCCTCTCCGGGCGGCACGACCTCGATCCAGCGCACGACCCGATCGGCGAGCGGATGGCCGGATTCGCTCATCTCGTCGGCGAGATCCTGCTGCTCGGGTGAGCGGACGACCCATTCGAGGTCATCGCCGATCTCGGAGGGCAGAGTCCGGGCGAGGGACGAGAAGTAGCGCTCGACGTCCGCGACGCGCGCCGCGTCGCGGTATTCGAGCTCGATGAGCCAGCGTTGGCCGTCGGGGCTGTCGGGAACGTGAACGACACTCCCCGCTCCGAACACACGCGGCTGAGCCCTGGCGAGCTCGTAGAACCTGGAGGAGTAGATCCGCTCGCGTCCGAAAGTCTGGCTGTCGACCCGGCGGAGGTTCACAGGCAACGATCGGATCGGCTCCGCCCACTGGTAGATGTCGTCGATCGATTCGAACGGGCCAAGGCCAGTGGCGGGTTGGTCGGGCGCTCCCGGCACCGGCTGGCCGTTGAGGAGCCGGAAGTAGAACCACTCGTCGTGCAGCTCGTAGAAATTGCTGTCGGCCCAGCGGACCGTGGGGTCGAACCCACCGAAGTCGGAGATCGTGAACTTCACCACGGAGCGGTCGGCGTTTCGGCGGGCGAGGGCGAACCACTCGTCGACGGATTCGACATGCGGCACCGTGTGGTCGTCGAACCCCGCCGCGTCGACGTGGCGGGGGACCGGCACCGTGGTGGTCGTGGTCGTCGCAGCGGGCGCAGCGGTGGTCGTCGAGGTTGACGGGGCAGGGTCGGTGGAATTGGGGGCCGAGCTGGTCGTCGAGTCGTCGCCTTCTGGGCCGCCGCCCGAACACGCCGCGGCGAGGATTGCGCACGCCACCGCGAACCTCAACGCCACCAGCTGCCGATGCCTCACCGAATCCCTCACCTGCTGCACCCCTGACCTTTGAGGCCCTCCCGTCGACCCACCTTGCCTCATGCTGCGCAGTTGCGGCCGTCGCTGCTGGCGCCGTGGTTCTACCGTGGCCCCATGACCGCCGGCCTCGAACACCTACCCGAAGACTGGGATCGCGCGCTCGCCATCGTCGCTCACCCCGATGACCTCGAGTACGGCGCCTCATCGGCCATCGCTCGATGGACGTCTCAGGGCAAAGACATCCGCTACGTGTTGGCGACTCGGGGCGAGGCGGGGATCGACACCATGGCCTCCGGCGGAGGCGGCGCCGGTCCGTGCCCAGGAGCAGATCGAGTCGGCGGCGGTCGTGGGCGTGAGCGTCGTCGAGTTCTTGGATCACCCCGATGGGCTGGTGGTGAATGGGGTCGAGCTCCGGCGTGATCTCGCCCGAGCGATCCGAGCCCATCAGCCCGATGTGATCATTGCCTCCAACTACCGCGAACGCTGGAGCGATACTGGCCCCTGGAACCATGTCGATCACCGCGAACTGGGGCGAGCGCTCCCCGACGCAGCTCGAGATGCGGCGAATCGTTGGCTGTTCACCGACTGCGGGCCTCCCTGGGGCGGCGTTCGCTGGATCGCCTACAACAGCTCCACCCAGCCCACCCACGCGGCCGACGTCACCGAGCATTTCGACAAGGGCGTGGCTTCGCTCGAATACCACCGGGCATACATCGAGGCCCTCGGTGATCCGGACTTCAGCGCCGACGGGTGGCTGCGGAAATGGTGCCCGGAAATGGTGCCTGGCACCTAACGTTACGATTCGTAACACAAAGTGCCAGGCACCTACTGCTGGCGGAGGTGGTCTCGCTGGGTGGTGCCGGCGTACTCGGTGCGGAAACGACCGCGGCGTTGGAGCTCGGGTACCACGAGGTCGACGAACTCCTCGATCGCACCGGGGCAGTGGATCGCCGACAGCATGAACCCGTCGCCGCCGACCTCGTCGTAGAAGGCCTCGAGCTGGTCGGCGACGGTTTCGGCCGTGCCGACGAACTGTGGAAGCCCGACGCTTTGCCCATGCCGGCGGGCGACCTCCTCGACCGTCATCGCCGTCCCATCCGGACGCCGGTACCTCGTTGCCATTCGAGCCAGCTCGGGTTCGATGCGGTCGGCCATGATCGCCTCGGCCGGGAGCCGCGAGAGATCGAAGTCGAGGTGGCCCGACAGGATTGCCATGCCGCCTTCGAGCGGAACGAGCTCGTTGTGCTCCTCCTGCTTCTCGACCGCCTCGGCCTCGGTCGACCCGATGATCGGTTGGGCTCCGTAGAGAATGGCGCAATGGTTGGGGTCGCGGCCGTGATCAGACACTCGGCTCTTGATGTCGTCGTAGTAGGCGGCAGCATCGGTGGCCCGGGGCTGAATGGCGAAGATCCCGTCGGCGTAGCGGGCAGCGAAATCGCGTCCCTTGTCCGACGTCCCAGCCTGGAGAATCGCCGGGCCCCCGTACGGCGACCGCACGACGTTGAGCGGGCCCCGTGAGCGGTAGAACCGCCCCTCGTGCTCGATCCGCCGCACCTTCGACGCGTCGGCGAAGACGGCCCCTTCGACATCGTGAAGTTCGGCGTCGGGATCCCAGCTGTTCCACAGGTCGAGGCACACCTGGACGAACTCGTGGGCCCTGTCGTAGCGCACATCGGCGGGCTCGCGGTCGTCCTCGCCGAAGTTGGCCGCCTGGTTGTGGTTGAGCGAGGTCACCACGTTCCAGGCACTGCGCCCGCGGGTCAGGTGGTCGAGCGTTGCCCACATGCGCGCGACGTAGAAGGGGTGGTGGTGACTCGTCGAGAACGTCGACGCGAGCCCGATGCGTTGTGTCGCAGCCGCCATGAACGACAGCAGCGGGATCGGGTCGTGCTCGGGCGCCTGTGCGGCGCCGGCCAGCGCCGGCTCCAGCGACCCGCGATAGGTGTCTGAGATGTAGTTGAGGTCAGCGAAGAACACCATGTCGAACAGGCCGCGCTCGCAGACCTGCGCGATGTGTTGGTAGAGCTCGGGCGTTCGCCAGGCATCGGGGGTCGGGCCGGTGAGCGGGTGGCGCCACATCGCGAGGCTGTGGTGGGTCGGCCCGTGCGTGAGGAACTGAGCCAAGTGGATCGTGTCGCCGGACGCCATCGCCCCAAACTATGCGTCGAGCAGCCAGCCCCGGAAGGCATCGGCGGCATCGGATCGGCCGCCCGGTCGTCCCTCCAACAGCCAGTAACGCTCGGGCGTCTCGGTGGCATGGTCGAACGGTCGCGCCAGGCGACTCTCGGCCAGAGCCGTCTCGACGAAGGGTTGCGCCCCGAGCCTCTTCGGCGAAGCGGGTCTCGGGGTCGGCAGCAGCAGCCGTTCGCTCCGGTTCGTGGATGACGGTGACGAGATCGACTGTCACCTCGGGGTGAAGCGCCAGAAAGTCGGGAAGCCGCGGCGTCAGCCAGTAGATGGCGAAGGAGAGGTTGACCTGCACGGTGAGGTGGAGTTCGCGGCCCGCATAGGTGAACGACAGCAACCGCGCAGCAGCCTCGAACACACGCAGCTGGGTCCACTTCTACCTCAACCACCGTCTGCTGCACCTGGAC
>Ga0114932_10001024_pt1 | contig 32875 bp, 18 predicted proteins | sample 2SBtaG_2_FD_87286 | JGI IMG/M metagenome (GOLD analysis project Ga0114932, IMG submission 87286) | Deep subsurface microbial communities from Kolumbo volcano to uncover new lineages of life (NeLLi) - 2SBTROV12_ACTIVE470 metaG | ecosystem: Environmental > Aquatic > Marine > Volcanic ...
AGGCGTCGGGCTCGTCCCGCGCGCGATGCCGGGCCGCCGAGGGCCTGGCCGCCCACGAGGCGCGCTTCGACCTCTTCGCGATCCAGGCTCGCTGCGCCGCGGATCGGGGGCGGTGGGAGGCCGTGGCCGAGGCCTTGGATCGGGCGGCAGCGCTCGATCCCGGCGAGCCCATGGAGCCCATCGGGTCGCTCACTCCCGAGCGGCACCGAGAGCTCACCCTGGGCATGCTCGACGCCGCCGCGAGGCGCGCCCTCATCGACGCGTTCCCGAGCGAGGGCGAGTCGGATCCGGCGGCCGTGGACGCGGCCGAGGCGGCCCACGTCGCGCTGCGGGACTTCGTCGTCTCGACGGCTCACGACGCCGCAGTGTTGCGATCCGTCGACGACGGCATCCACCGCATCGCGAGTCATCGGCTGCAAGAGCAGCAGAGCGTGCACGTGCGGCGGGCGGTGGTGCTCGGGGCCTTCATCCTGCTGCTCCTGCCCCTGGGCTGGCGTCTCGACGAGCGTCGGGCGGCCCGCCGCGGGGCGAGCTTCCGCGTGGACGGCGCGGCCCTGCCCTCCGATCCCTTCCCGCTCGTGGAGCGCGACGGCCTGGCCGTGCCCGTGGACGTCCCCGGCACGCTGATGCGGGGCGACGAGGAGCTCTCCACCGAGGAGCTGGTCGCCGCCGGCCGCATGTCCGAAGGGGACGGCGTCCGTCGGCTCACCCTGCGCGACGACGAGCGCTTCGTGGCCCGGTTCGGCGCCACGACGTTCCTGGTCCACCGGGTGCCCGCGGCCAAGGCCGTGGCGGGGGCCCGCGCGTCGAACTTCGACACGCTGTACCTGGGCATCCTCGCCGCCCTCCTGTTCGTCGGCGCCTCCCTGGGCGTCCACCTGATGACCAGCGAGTACGAGGTCACGCACCAGTTCGTGGAGGAGATCCCGCGGATCACGGTCTTCGTGACGCCCGAAGACGAGAAGAAGCTCGAGGCGCCCCAGGCGAAGCCCACCGAGGCCGAGCCCAACCCCGGCGCGAAGCCGAAGGACGACCCCGGCCGCGTGGGGGCGCCGGACGAGATCCTCAAGAAGGCGCGCGGCGCCCGGACCGCGGTGAAGCGCATGGAGCGCGACCGCTCGATCGCCGAGAAGGCCGGAATCCTGGCCGACATCGACGACGTGTTCGCGAAGGTCGACATGTTCGGCGGCGGCGGCGAGATGGATCGCGCGACGGCGAACCTCGGCATCCTGGGCACGCAGTACGGGCGCCAGTGGGGCTCGCGCGGGTACACCCCGGGCGGCGACGGTCCGGGCGGCGGCGGCAGCGCCGAGACGCTCGACGGCTGGGGCACCGACGGGATCCCGGGCGGCGGGGGCGATCCGAAGTCCATCGGCGGATGGCATGACCACAGGGAGCCCCCGAAGGGCCCCAAGGGCGACGACGGCGGCATCGTCATCGGCGAGATCGACAAGTCGATCATCGACCGCATCGTGAAGCAGCACCTGAACCAGTTCCGCTTCTGCTACGAGCGCGAGCTCCAGAGGTCGCCGGAGCTGCACGGGAAGATCGTCATGAAGTGGGTCATCGCGAAGGACGGCAGCGTGTCGTCGTCGTCGGTGAAGCGCTCGACGATGAAGAACCCCGTCGTGGAGGCCTGCATGGTCAGTCGCGTGCGACGTCTGCGATTCCCGGCCCCCCGCGGGGGCGGCATCGTGCTCGTGAGCTACCCGTTCGTGTTCAACGCCCGCTGAGCCCCGGCCCCACCCGGCGGACGCCGCCGGAGCGTACCCCCTACTCCTCTTCGGACCCCCCGCGGAGGACGTCGTCCAGGAAGTCGAGGACCTCGCCCGGACCATCCGGATACCCGTACTCCTGCTCTACGTAGGGGACGGTCAGCGTCGGGTTGTTGAAGTCGTTGATCCGCGCGTGGATCCGGTACAGCGCGGGCATCGTCTCGTCGATGACGCACTCCACCCGGGGGTTTCGGGAGTCGCACGGCTGCACGTTCATGTAGCTGCTGCTGAGGTCGGTGACGTACGCGTCCACGCGGTCGAAGACCTGCCGGATCAGCGCGTTGCCCGCCACGCTCCCCCCCGAGTGGCCGATGAGGCCGACGCCGTCCACCCCGCCCTGCTCCTCGAGGAGGCGCAGGTACTTGTGGACCAACAGCACCTCGTAGTTCTTGACCGCGGTGAGCGAGGAGCCCGCGCACAGCAGGGAGACGCCCGCGTCGTGCTCGGCCCGCCCCGAGTCGTAGGCGCGGAACCCGAGGACGGCGACCGCGTACCCGTGCTCCAGGTAGGTGTAGCCGTGGTGTTCGTGCAGGAAGTCCTCGGTCTGGTCGTCGCTGAGGGGGTGCCCCGGCATGCCGATCAGGGCCGGGACGGGTCCGTCCGAGAAGGGACGGAAGAACCGCAGCTCGAAGGTCCCGACGAGCGGATCCGACACGAGGAACTCCTCCTCGACGTAGGTCTCGTGAGTGCGCTGCATCCGACGCGTGAGGACCAGCGGGCGGTCGTCGATGCCGTCGATCCACTCGCGGAGGCCGAGCACCTCCGTCACGCGATCGGCCAGCTCATCCGCCGACGGGAACCAGTCCTCCTCCTCTTCGAGGGGGATTCGCCCGTCCACGATGTCGACGTAGTACTGCTCGGCTCCGTCCACGCAGGCGTCCAGATCGAGCTCCGGCGGAGCGAGCACGGCGGCGAGGTCGAGGTAGTCCCCGGCGCAGGTCGTCGGGCCGCCGAGTGCGTCGCAGGCCCAGACCGCGTCCGGGTCGTCCACCACCTCGACGTTCAGGGCGGACGCGGGCGGCTCTTCGTCCTCCCGAGGCTCCTCCACGTCGGGCGCCTCTTCGATCGTCGGGGGCGGGGCCGCGGGCCCGCAGGCCAGCAGCGGCATCGTCATGAGGCCGATCCAGGTGCGCATCGTGCGTCTCTCCCGCGCAGGGACTTCTTCGCTGTATGGGAAGGTATGGAAACGCAGCGAAAAGGGGAAGCCCCAAAAACCGGTCGGCGCGAGAAAGTTCAGTCGGAGACGATCAGCGCGTCGATCGTCTTGCGGCCCCAGTCGACGCCGCGTGTCTTCACGGTGACCTCCTGGCCCAATCGGAAGGACAGCCCCGTGATCTCGTCGTCCACCCGCACGGGCATCTCTTCGTCGATCCACCGCTCGCTGCGGTAGCGCACCGAGACCCGCAGGTCGGTCGTGCCCAGGTCCACGGCCACCCGCCCCCGCATCAGCCCGACGATCACGCCGTGGGCGCTGCGTCCCCCGCCGTCGTAGCGACGCAGGTCCTCGAGGCGGTGCGACTCGAAGCTGCCCGCGTCCACGCGGATCTCCATGGCGTTGAGGTGCTCGCACACCGAGTAGAGATCCTCGGGTCGGTAGCTCGACGCCACGACGGGATCGTCTCCGGGGGCCCGCCGCCACGCGAGGGCGTCGTCGATCAGTCGGTGCACGATCAGATCGGAGTAGCGGCGGATGGGGGACGTGAAGTGTGCGTAGTGCAGCTTCGCGAGGGCGCCGTGCCCCAGCTGCTCGAAGTGATAGATCGCCTTCTCCAGCACGCGACCCACGTGGAACCGGAACACCCGGAAGCTGGTGAGGTCGTCCTGGGCGGCGAAGTGCTCCATCGCCGCCTGCATGCTCGCCTGGTCCCGAACCTCCACCGGGCAGCGCAGGTACTCCGCGACGGCCCCGAGCGCCTGGAACGACATGTCCGGTACCTCGGGGTGCGTGCGGTACAGACACAGCCCGATGGGGTGCTGCTCCTTGAGGAAGCGGGCGACGCACTCGTTCGCCAGCAGCATGAACTCCTCGATGAGCTGGTGCGACGCCTTCTCCGCGTCGTCCTCCAGGTTCAGGTCGAGGGCGCCCGCGTCCTTGCGCCCCTGCCGCAGGGTCTTCGCCAGCCGGTTCAGGGTCCGCAGCCGGTCCGCGTGCTCGTGCTCGGCCCCGTTCAGGACCGCCTGGGCGCCGCTGTAGTCGAAGCGGAAGTGGTTGTGGATGACGGTGTGCGCGAGGTCCGTCTCGAGCACCTCGCCCGCGTCGGTGAGGCGGATCCGGAGGGACAGCGCGGGGGAGTCCTGGCCGCCGTGCAGGGAGCACACCTCGTCCGACAGCACGGGCGGGAGGACCGGGATCTCGCCCTCGGCCAGGTACGTCGTGAACGACCGACGCAGCGCCTCCTGGTCCAGGGGCGAGCCCTGGGGCACGAAGGCGCCGACGTCCGCGATGTGGACGCCGACGTCCCAGACCCCCTCGGAGACCGGGTCGATCGAGAGGGCGTCGTCCAGGTCCTTCGTGCGGCGCGGATCGATGGACATGACCACCGTCGGTCGGATGTCGCGGCGCGTCCCGGCGGCGATCTCGGCCTCGAGGTCCCAGGTGGTCGCGGCGTCGCGCGCCTGGGTCTCCACTTCCTGGGTGAACGCGCCCGGGCGGTTGTACCGACGGGCGATGGTCTCGCGATCCGCCCCGAGCTCGTCCCGGTGGCGGAGGTCCGGCGCGCGCAGGAAGGCGGGGGAGATCATGAGCTCGACGCCCCAGGTGGCCTCCATGGCGTCCGACCACGCCTCCAGGTCGGCGGGCTCGGCGAGCGGCAGCGTGGCCTCGACCTCGTAGAGCGACCCGTCGACGTGCTTGATGCGGGTGAGGATCCCGTCCTCCGGGAAGGCTCGCGCGAGGCGATCCGCCATCAGCTCGTTGCCGGTGTCGAACACGTAGGACACGTCCACGCCGAGCTCGTCGCGCAGGCGGGAACAGAGGCGATCGAGGCCGTCCGCGTGCGTCTGCTCCGCGTCGACCTTCACGAGCAGCCCGGGCGGCTTGTCGGTCCATCGCACCTGGAACCGCGCGACGTGGGGGAGGGGCTCGAAGGCGGCGCTCACCGCCTCCCGGGCCCGGGTCTTGCTGATGCGATCCTCGACCTTGAGCAGCACGTCGGTGGCGTCGCGCACCCGGCGCTCCCAGCGGCGCAGGACCAGGGGCGGGGTGCCGGGCGCGTCGACCTTGATCTGGAGCTCCTGGCGCCGCGCGACGACGCGGTGGCTGTGGATCCGGTCGACGTCGACGCCGTCGGGCAGATGGGGCGCGAGGAACGACTGGACGTCCGGGAGCGTGCCGAGCCCGCCCACGTCGAACTCGGCGCCGAGGGGCTCCGCCGACACCCGCCAGCCGGACTCGGCGAGGGCCTTGTTCAGCTTGGGCAGGCGGTTCCGCTTGGTGCCCAGGAACCGCTCCTGGTGACGCACGGCCACGGTCGCGTGTCTCCCCTTCGCGCCCCGGGCGATGCGCACGACGTCCGCGGGCGTCTCCGCGCCCCGTCGGATCCGGTCGCGCACGGAGTCGGGCACGCCCGGGGAGATCACGGGCGCGTCGATGTAGACGGGCACCCCGGCGGCGTCCTCGGCGACCTCCTCCAGGAAGGGCAGCAGCTCCTCCGGGTCGTCGTCGGACATCACCAGCCCGGTGACCCGCGCCATGCCGTCCTCGAAGGCGCAGCCGAAGCCGCGGACGAACTCCTCGAGGGCCTGCTGGAGCAGGATCTTCATCTCGTCGGGGCCCGGCACCGCCCGGAGGATACGCCGCCGCGGCCTTTCCCTCATGATGCGCCGATGCGCGCCGCCCTCATTGTGTTCGTTCTCGCTCTCGCCGGCCCCGCCGCCGCCGAAGAGGCCGCCCTCCCCGGCGTCCCCGAAGCCGTAACGGTGCAGGGGCCGACGGAGATCCCCGACGCGCTCGTGGAGCGGCTGAACGCCTACCAGAACACGCGCTGGGCTTCCCTGCGGTCCTTGTCCGCGGACGGCACCTCCATGCTGGTCTCCACGCGGTTCGGAGACGTGTCCCAGATCCACGTCGTGGAGCAGCCCGGCGGCGCGCGTCGCCAGATCACGTTCCGCTCCGAGCCGACCCGCACCGCGGCGTTCGTGCCCGGCACCGACCGCGCGTTCCTCTACATGGGCGACATCGGGGGCAACGAGCAGTACCAGATCTTCCGGTTCGACCGAGACACCGGGCGGTCGACGATGCTCACCGACGGGGCCGGCCGACATGGGTCCTGGGCTTGGAGCCACGGCGGCGACCGGCTCGCCTTCACGTCCACCGCACGCAACGGCAAGGACTTCGACATCTGGGTGAGCGACGGCGTGGATCCCGAGTCGCGGAAGCTGCTCGTGGAGGCCGAGGGCTCCTACAGCCCGGGCAGCTGGGCGATGGACGACAGCGCGTTCCTGGTGAAGGAGTACATCGCGCGCACCGAGTCGCGGCTGTGGATCGCCGACGCGGAGAGCGGCGCCCTGACGCGCGTCACCGGTGAGCGCGAGAAGCAGACGATCGGGAGCGCGTTCTTCGGCGCCGACGCGGACACGCTGTACGTGACGTCGGACCGGGGGGGCGAGTTCACGTCGCTGTACCGGGTCACCCGCAAGGGCAAGGGGTGGACGTGGACCGACCTCACGCCGGGCATCGCCTGGGACGTCGAGTCCGTGGTCACCAACCACGCGAGGGACAAGATCGCGTTCCTCGTCAACGAGGGCGGCTACTCCACCCTGCACCTGCTCGACCCGTCCACCGGCGCGCATCACCCCGCCGAGGGGGCGCCCAGGGGCCTCGTGTACGGGCTGCGGTTCCCCCGCGGGGCCGACGTCCTGGGCTTCACCTTCGTGGCGCCCACCCACACCGGCGACGCCTGGACCTACGACCCGGCCACGAAGACGTCGACCCAGTGGACGTTCAGCGAGATGGGCGGCCTCGACCCCGCGACGTTCACCGCCCCCGAGCTCATCGAGTACCCCACGTTCGACGGCCGCACGATCCCCTGCTGGTACTACCGCCCCGCGGGCGACGGCCCCCACCCCGTGGTCATCGAGATCCACGGCGGCCCCGAGGGGCAGGCCCGCCCCTACTTCCGCTCCCGCACCCAGTTCCTGGTGACCGAGCGCTCGACGGCCCTGCTGGTGCCCAACGTCCGGGGCTCATCGGGCTACGGCAAGTCGTACCTGAAGCTCGACAACGGCTTCCTCCGGGAGGACTCGGTGAAGGACATCGGGGCCCTGCTGGACTGGGTCGGTACCCGCCCCGAGCTCGACGCGGACCGGGTCGCCGTCATGGGCGGCAGCTACGGCGGGTACATGGTGCTCGCCGCCCTCGTGCACTACAGCGACCGGCTGCGCGCCGGAGTCGACAACGTGGGCATCTCCAACTTCGTGACGTTCCTGGAGAACACGAAGGAGTACCGGCGGGACCTGCGCCGGGTGGAGTACGGGGACGAGCGGGACACGAAGATGCGCGCGCACCTCGAGGCGATCTCGCCGGTGAACAACGTGGATGAGATCCAGGCCGCGCTGTTCGTGGGCCACGGCGCCAACGACCCGCGCGTGCCGGTGGGGGAGGCCGAGCAGATCGTGAAGGCCGTCCGGGCCGCCGGGCACGACGTCTGGTACATGCGCGCCGAGAACGAGGGGCACGGGTTCCGGCGGCGGGAGAACCGCGACCTGTGGACCCAGCTGCTGGTCTTGTTCCTCGACGAGCAGCTGGCCGACGGGGTCGCCGAGGACGGCGATCGCTCAGGCGCGGCGGCGCCGTAGCCCGATCAGGAGGCCGAGGAGCAGCGCGCCGCCCGTCCCGCTCCCGCGGGCCGTGGACGCCTCGCAGTTCTCGCAGCCCCCGCCGGTGACCAGTCCGTCGTCGTCGATGGCGACGGGGTCGGAGAGGTCGACCGTCAGGCGGAACGGCGTCGCCCAGTCGGACGTGGCGCCGCCCGCCTCGGCCCGCGCGGTCCAGTACATCGTGCCCCGCAGCGAGACCGACGGCGTCCAAGAGGCGCGGTCGAGATCCTCGGCGACGAGGCCGCCGACCTCGGCCAGCACGTCCTCGCCGGCTTCGTCGGCGGACACGCGCAGCCGGTAGGTCACCGAGTCGCCGTCCAGGTCCTCGACCGTCCCGATCTCGAGCACGACCACCCCGTCCCTGAGCGTGGCGCCGTCCTCCGGCGAGATGAGCTCCGGCACCGGCGGGGCGTCGTCGTCGCCGGCCACGAAGAAGGAGATGACGTCCCAGCCGCCGACCGAGCCCAGCCCCGTCGAGTCCTCGGCGCGGACCCGGGCGTGCCAGGTCGTGTTCGGAGTGAGGTCCACCCCGTCGGCGGACAGGTCCCACACCGTGGTGCCGGTGCCGGCGTGAGCGACCGTGCCCTCGAGGAAGTCCTCCGAGGCGAAGTCGGCGGCGGTGTCGAGCCCGAACACGTACGTGATCGCGTCGCCCTCGGGGTCCGTGGTCTCCGTGGCCACCAGCTCCGGCGCGGTCGTCCGCACCGTCTCGCCGTCCTCGGGGGAGACAAACACGACGTCCCCCGGCGCGCCTTCGTCCGCGGTCACGAAGAAGGGCTCGAGGTCGGACCAGTCGGAGGTCAGGCCGGTGTCGTCCAGGGCGCGTACGTCCCACGTGTACCCGGCGTCCTCCGAGAGCTCGACGTCCACCGTCCACTCCTCCCGCGCGCCGTTCGGATCCACCGCTCCCTCGGTCACGAGCTGCTCGAGCGCGTCGAAGATGCGGACCTCGTAGGTCACGTCGTCTCCGTCGGGATCGGCGACGTCGGACCACTGCGGCGTCGGCAGCGTGGTCGCCACCCGCTCGCCGTCGATGGGGAAGATGGGGGTGGGAACCTCGGGAGCCTCCTCGACCTCGTTCACGAAGAACGTCTCGGCCGCGGACCAGGGACCCGCCGTGAACGGATCCGAGGCCCGCGCGCGCCAATGGGCTTCGGCGTTCTCGTCCACCGGCACGTCCAGGGGCCAGGTGACGCCCCCGGTGCCGTCGGCGGGGAGGTTCACCACGGACGTGAGGAGGACCGTCAGCCCCCCGTCCTCGTAGACCTCGACGTCGTACGTCAGCGCGTCGTTCTGCGGGTCCACCGCGGCGCCGACCACCAGATCGGGCCGCGCGTCCGCCACCTCCACGCCTCCGATCGGGTCGATGAGCGGCGGCGCCCCGGGGCCGTCGAACAGGTTCGGGTCGGTGCCGCCGAGGAACTCGTCCAGGTTGGTGAGGCCGTCGGCGTCCGGGTCTCCGGCCGCGTCCGTCGGGTCGGTCGGGTCGAGCCCGTGGTCCGTCTCCCAGCCGTCGGCCATCCCGTCGTTGTCGGCGTCGAGGAACCCGACCGCGAGGGTGAAGCTCTGGACGTCCGAGCCCCCGTCGTCGTCCTCGACCTGCAGCACGACCGAGGTGGTGCCCACGTCGGCGAAGGTCGGCGTCCAGGCGACGCCCCCGGTCGCGTCGACCGTCATGCCCGCGGGCGCGAAGGGCAGCGTCCAGGTGTGTGTGTCCGCGGAGCCGGGGTCGGTCATGGTCGCGGCGTAGGCGAACGGCGCGCCCTCGGACGCGGACGTGGGGGCCGTGCTCGTGATCGTGGGCGCGACGTTCGCGATCGAGACCGTCGCCGTCGCGGAGCCCGAGCCGCCGGCGTCGTCGGTCACCGTGATCGTCGCCGTGAAGGTGCCGTCGTCCGCGTAGGCGTGAGAGGGCGCGAAGCCGGTGCCGCTGGTCGAGTCCCCGAAGTCCCAGGCGGCCGTGTGGGAGTCGAGGACGCCGGCGTCGGTCTCGCTGCCGGAGAACGCGACCGGCGAGCCCTCGTCCGCCGAGTAGGGCCCGCCGGCGGCAGCGACCGGCGCCACGTTGCCGACGGTCACGCTCGCGGAGTCGTCGTCGGTCAGGCCGCCGTCGTCGGTCACGCGCAGCCGCGCGACGTAGCTGCCGTCCTGGGCGTAGCTGCAGACGCCCCCGGGGGTCGCGGTGGACGTGTCGTAGGTGCCGTCGTCGGTGCAGTCCCACTCGTACAGGACGACCGTCCCGTCGGAGTCCGTGGAGCCGGCGCCACCCATGGTGACGGCGCCGCCCTCCAGGCCGCTGTACCCGCCGCCCGCGACCGCCGTGGGCGGGATGTTCGTCTGGGTGGTCGTGATGGAGCCGCTGCCCCCGTTGGTGGCGGGGCCGGGGCCGTTGCCTCCCGACACCTGCTGCGTCCCCCCGGTGGGCGTGCCCGCGCCGTAGAAGACCTTGATGCGGCCGCCGCCGCCGCCGCCGCCGTCGTCGTCGGTGTTGCCCCCCGCGCCGCCGTTGGCCCGCAGGACCGCGCCGCCGCCGATGGTGACGCTGCCGCCGTCGAGCAGGATGCCGCCGCCGGCGCCGCCGCCCGTGGCGTCGTTGTTGGGGGTCGACCCGTTGCCGCCGTTCATGGTGATGGTGCCGTGCACGACGATCGTGGCCGCGGTCACCCGGAACGCGCCGCCGCCGTCCGGGCCGGTGCCCCCGCTGTCGCCGTCGGCCGACCCCGCCGCGCCCCCCGCCGAGCCCATCTGGATCGCGAGGGAGGTGGAGGATCCGTATGCGTTGCCGCCCACGCCCCCGCTCAGGGAGCCGTTGTCCCGCGTCCCCCGCCCGCCGCCGCCGCCGTACGCGCCGCCGCCTCCGCCGTCCAGGCAGCAGCTGCCCCCCTGGCCGCCGCCGGGGCCCTCGCCGTTGGCGTTGCCCTGGCCGCGGTAGCCGCGCGAGTCGCCGTTCACGGTGCCGCCCGCGTCGATCGTGAAGGTGTTGTTCACGATGAGGTGGAGCGTGCCGGTCGTCGACGCGTTGCCGTTGTAGTCGGCCACGTGGAGCGTGCCCCCCGACGCGATCGTCACGTTGTCGTAGGTCTGCGTCCCCCCCAGGGTGGTGGAGCCGGTCACCACGAGGTTGTTCTGGGCGGCGGCCGGGAGCGCGAAGAACGCGACCACCACGAAGACACACGCGAGCAAGAGGCGGGACATTCGAGACTCCGGAGGCTGAAGTCCCACCATAGCCGGGGGTTCAGCGACGGTCGGAGATCCGCTGCTGGGCGAGCTGGAGCTCGGGGGCGAAGTCCCAGGACGGGGAGACCGTGTCCTCGTAGTGGTCCCCGTCCTCGTCGGACAGGAGGCTCACGGCGCGGTTGAAGTCCGGCCCCGGGATGATGTAGCTCAGGTAGTTGTCGGCCATGCCCACCACGGCGCGGTACTCGGTGTCGAGGGCGTCCAGCAGCGGGTCCTGCACGAGCGCGGCGCTCAGCCGGTAGGGCCAGGCGTGGATCGCGAGGCAGTCGCAGTCCCCGAAGGCGGTCCTCTCGACGCAGTCGCGGTACTGGATGTCGTTGCAGTCGACGTCGTGCTGGGGGAAGTAGGTCGCGCCCGGGCCTCGGGCCGCCGGGTCGCCCACCTCGGCGGCCCAGGCGGCGTCGTCGGGGAAGCCCCAGGCCAGCTCCGGCAGCAGCTCCCCGGGGACGGTGACCAGCCCCAGCTCGCCCATGCGCACCCGGAACGTGCGGCTCGCGATGCAGCCCAGCGGCGAGTCGGCGGCCCGCGGGCACAAGGCGGGGTCGGTGACGGCCTGGTCGAGCCCCAGGTCGAAGAGATCCCGGGGGCCCAGGATCTGGTACGCGACGTTGTCGACGGGCACGTAGAAGTCCTCGACGTCCACGATCAGCGGGGAGGGGACGAGCGCCTCGCCCGCCGCCAAGGCGTCGATGGCGGCCTCGGCGATGTGTCGACCGTGGGAGTTCACGAAGGCCCAGCTGTTCCGGGGCGCCCACTCCGGCACCGGGTCGCCGTCCGCGTCCACGCGCGGATCGCCGACGGCGAGGCCGAAGCAGTCGTGGCCGGCCTCCACGATCGTCTCCTCGGTGCACCGCTGGAGCACGTGCTCGCCGTCTCCCGAGACGCGCGGGATGTCCCCGCCGAGGGCCGACTGCATGCCGCCCAGGGACTCGGGGATGTGCAGGGCAGTGCCGCCGAACTCCGCCTCCAGGACGTCGCGGGTGACCCCCACCCAGTCCGACGAGATCGAGTTGTTCTGCGACCCCCGCACCTCGGGGTGGCCCGACCAGCTCGTGAGCGTGAAGACCGTCCCCGCGGCGCCCGCGCCCTGCACCACCAGCAGCTGGTCCGACACCACGATCGGGTCCCGGCCGTCCTGGATCATCCCGTGCATGTTCGGCGTGGGGTTCTTGCCCCCGAACGTGGCCCCGTTGAACCACACGCTGCGGTCGCGCATGGCGGTGCGCCCGATGCGCAGGTCCACCGCCTCCATGCTCCCGGCGGCGTCGCGCACGACGGCCTCGATCGCCTCACGCACCCGCTGCTGATACGCCTCGTTGCGCCCGGTGACGGGGTCGTCGAAGTCCTCGGGGTTGCCCCAGAGGCCCATCGTGTCGGGCCCCTGGTGGTTGTGCGACGAGGTCACGATGAGGCGATCGATGTCGTACCCGTCGGCCACCAGGCGGTCGCGGGCGGCGTGGATGTTGGGGGAGCCCAGGCCCACCAGATCGAGGGTGACGAAGGCGATGTACTCGGCGTCGTGGCTCAGCACGACGGCGCGCGCCTCGATGGGGTCGTGTACGTCGAGGGCGGGGCGCATGGGCCCGAACCCGCCGATGAACACGGCGTCGAACCACCCGTCGCCGTCCACGTCGTCGAAGGGCTCGTCGCACTCGTCGCGGGCGGCGGTGGGGTCGTCCAGGCAGCCGTCGAAGTCGGCGTTGCCGTTGGTGTCCGTGAACCTCTCGACGATCTCGGGCGTGAGGTCGAGGGTCGCCACCCCCGCGTAGGTGACCCCGTCCTCGGCGAGGATCATCCCCAGCGGCGGGTCGGGGGCGGGCTCGCACCCGGCGAGGAGGACGACACAGGCGACGGCGACGAAGCGACTCATGGCCCGAGCCTACGCCGGCCGCGTTCCCTATCCTCGAAGGATGCGAAGGCTCCTGCTCCCGCTGCTGCTCCTGGCGGTCGCCTGCCCGTCGGACGCGCCGCCCGATCCCACGCCGGCGCCCGCGGACGACGACGACGCGGCGGACGACGACGACGCCGTGGAAGAGGCGCCCCTCGCGGCCACGACGTACACCGAATCCACGGCGCCGATCCTCAACCCCGAGCGGGGGTGGTACGGCTGGTCGAGCCTGCGCGGCACGGACTGGTACGCGGGCGGCCGGGAGCGGGGGTGGACCCTCTACTTCGCGGACGTCGAGCTCCCCGAGTTCCGCGACGCCCCCATCTCCGCGGAGCGCCTGACCGACATGGAGGTCGCCTTCGCCAACGCGCGGTCGGCGGGGGTGAAGCTCATCGTGCGGTTCAACTACACGACCTCGGTCGACGGGGTGGAGTCGCGGGACGACGCCCCGATCGCTCGGATCCTGGAGCACATCGAGCAGGTCGCGCCGGTGGTCGAGGCAAACCGGGACGTCGTGGCGCTGGTTCAGGCCGGCTTCATCGGCGCGTGGGGCGAGTGGCACGGCTCCACGAACGGGAACGACACGCCTGAGGCCCGCGCCGCGGTGGTGGACGCGCTGGCGACGGCGCTGCCCGACGTCCAGCTGGCGGTGCGCACCCCGGGCTTCAAGGAGGAGCTGTTCGGCGGGCCGCTCGAGGACGAGGACGGGTTCCAGGGGACCGCGGCGTCGCGGGTCGGCCACCACAACGACTGCTTCCTGGCCAGTGATACGGACGTGGGGACGTACCCCGAGGACGCGATCCAAGAGGGGAAGGACTTCGTCGCGGCGGAGGGGCGGTTCGTCTCCGTGGGTGGCGAGACGTGCGGGGTGTACGCCCCCCGATCGCAGTGCGCCTCGGCCCTCGCGGAGATGGAGGCGCTCCACTGGACGTACCTGCACGAGCTCTGGCACCCCGACGTGGTGCAGGGGTGGCGCGACGAAGGCTGCTTCGACGAGATCACCGACCGGCTGGGCTACCGCTTCGTGCTGGAGGAGGCGCGCGTCGCCGAGTGGGTGGAGCCCGGGGAGACCTTGCGCGTGGAGCTGGATCTCCGGAACGACGGCTTCGCCGCGCCCTTCTCGACGCGACCCGTGGAGCTGCACCTCGGCGACGTCGTGCTCCCCTTCGAGGTGGACCCGAGGCGCTGGGGCCCCGGGCCCATCTCTCTGGAGGCGACGTTCGAGCTGCCCGCCGACCTTCCGGAGGGCGAGACCGACGTGTTCCTCGCCCTCCCCGACGCGCGGTCACCCACGATCGCGGAGTACGCGATCCGGTTCGCCGTGGAGGAGGGGTGGGACCCCGTCCGCGGGCGGCAGGCCCTGGGGACGGTGGACGTGCGGCCCGGTGGCTAGACCGGCTAGACCGGCTCCTGCGTCGTCTGGATGCCGTCCGAGTCTTCGACGAAGATCGCGTCGATCGGGACCGCGACGTCGATCGTCTTCTTGCCGTTCAGCGCGCCTTCGGCGTCGGCCTCGAGCTTGAACAGCGGGCCCACCTTCCCTTCGTGCTGGATGATCTGGCCGTTGTACTTGAGCTTGGCCAGCTCCTCGGCCTCCACGAACTTGGCCGTCGCCTTGCCCGGGGTTCGTCGGTCGCCGAAGTATTCTTCCGCTCTGGTCAGTGCCATCTCTGCTTCTCCATTCGCTGAAAGAGGCCCTCAGTCGAGGACCTGGGTGAGTCGGAAACCCAGATACGTGACCACGACCTCGGGGGCGAGCCCGAAGCGGGTGGCGGGGTGCGCCTGGCGGGGGGCGCTCATCCAGGAGCCGCCGCGCACCGGGCGGCGACCGGCGTCCCCGTCGAAGTCCGGCTCGCAGCACCACTCGCGGATGGTGCCCACCACGTCCCGCACACCGTACACCGAGCGGTCGGCGAGGAAGGTCCCCCGGTCCTCGGGCTGGGGCCGCCCCGGCCGCGACGAGGCGATCTTGCACAGGGACGCGTCGAAGTCGTCCCCCCACGGGAAGAAGCGGCCGTCGACTCCCCGGGCGGCCTTCTCCCACTGATCCTCGGTGGGCAGCGAGTAGCGGACGCCGTCGCGCTCGGACGCCCACGCGGCGAAGGCGAGCGCGTCGTCCCAGGAGACCGAGAACTGGGGCATCTCGCGCGTCCAGCGGTCTCCCTCTGCGTCGATCTCCGGGACCTCCCAGCGACCCCCCGGCTCCGGGACGGCGTAGTAGAGGTTGGCGGGCCCGTCCATGCGCTCGGCGTGGCGAGGGGCGCGCGCCCGGGCCTCGGCCGGGTCCCGGGCCTGTACCGCGTTGAGGAAGTCGCAGTACTCCCCGGTGGACACGGGCAGCTCGGCGATGGCGAAGGCGTCGACGTCCACGCGAGCGCGCGGCCGGGGCGAGATGGCCGTGGGGTCCCCGCCGGAGACGAACGGCCCCGCCGGGACGTACCGAAACCCGTCGCGGAGCTCGCCCGGACGCAGCAGCCGCACCGGGCGACCCGCGTCCCAGTCGTCCTGCCGCTCGATCAGCACCGGGTAGACGACCTCGTCGAACCCCTCGGCCTCGAGGGTGAGCCGGTAGGAGCCCATGTCCAGGGGCGCACGCGCGAGCGGCGTGGCGCCCAGGGAGACCCGCTCGGTCGTCTTCCACACGAGCCCCTGCCGCTCGAACCGCTCGCACCACACCTCGGCGCCCGGCGGGTCGGTGGCCAGGGTGATCGTGCCGCGTCCCGCCAGCAAGGCGGTGAGGGCGCCGTCGTCGTACGCGACGCAGCGGTCCTCGTAGTAGGCCTGCTCGGCGGCGTCTCCCCGCTCCTCGGCCTTGAGGAAGCGATGCCAGTAGGCCCAGGCGAGCAGCTCGCGGGCCTCCGGGTTGTGAGGGTCGTGGCTCAGCGCCCGCTCGCCCGCGCCGATCACGCGACCGAACGCCTTCGCGCGCTCGGTGCGCAGGTCCTCGAGGCGGGACCGCAGCCCCAGGAGCTGCGCCTTCTCCGCCAGCGGCGCCCAGGCAGGGACGCTCGTGGCCAGCCCCCGCTCCTCTTCGGTCAGGTCGGCGATCTCCTCGTCCAGGAACCGGTGGTCGATCCACAGGGCCGCGCCCGCGTCGACCTCCTTCCCCGCCAGCTCGCGACGCTTGCTGCCCTCGAGGAACGCCTCCACGGCCTCGCCGAGCTCGGCGGCCGTGGGGTAGCGGTCGGCGGCGGCCAGGGAGAGGGCCTTCATGCAGATCGCGTCGATCTCCGCGGGGATGGCCCGGCCGGGGGCCCGCTCGCGGGGGGAGCGCTTGACGCCCCGGGTCGTCGCGATGAGCAGGGTGATGGTGCGACGTCCCTCGAACGCGGGCTTGAACGTGAGGAGCTCGTAGAGGATCAGGCCCAGGCAGAAGACGTCGCTCGACGGCCGGAGATCGGACAGGCGACCGTCGACCTGCTCCGGGCTCATGTAGCCGGGCGTGCCCTTCACGATCCCGTCGGCGGTGGGCCCCAGGTCGACGCCCGAGAAGCTGGTGACCGAGTCCGTCGGCTCCTCGAGCGAGGTGATGAGCCGACCCAGGCCCCAGTCCATCACCAGCACCTCGCCGAAGGCCCCGATCATGATGTTGGCGGGCTTCAGGTCGCGGTGGATCACCTCGCGCTGGTGGGCGTACGCCATGCCGTGGCAGATCTGTACGAACGCCCGCAGCAGGCGCGCCCGCGTCCAACGCGCCTCGACCTCCGCGAAGCCCTTGCGGAGCCCGCGGATGATCTTGTCCAGGGACGTGCCCTCGACCTTCTTCATGGCGTAGAAGACGCGGCCCTCGGCGTCGACGCCGAAGTCGTGGACGGGGACGATGTTGGGGTGCTGGAGCTGGCTCGTGAGCCGCGCCTCGGCGATGAACCGGTCCACCGTGGCCACGCGGTTCGCCTTGGCGGGCAGCACGACCTTCACGGCCACGGTGCGCCCGAGGTCCGGGTCGTGGGCTTCGAGCACGGCCCCCATGCCGCCGCGGTCGATCTCCCTCACCAGCTGGTACCGGCCCAGCCGCTCCTTCGCCTCCTCGGCGGTCAGCGGCGCGGGGGGCGGGGGGGCGGTGTGTACGATCACGGGGCCGTCGCCGGGAGGGGCGGTGGTGTCGTGGGTGGGCACGACCGGGCGCACGGCCGAGAAGCCCCGCGGCGTCGCGGACGCGGGGGGCAGCAGCGTGTCTCGATCGACGTCGGAGATCTCGTCGTCCGGGAGATCGGCCAGTCCGTCGATCGTCACGGCGCGGGCGCGGGCCGAGGCCACCGACTCCGCCAGCATGTCCAGCGTGTCGGCGGGGTCGTCCGCGGCACCGCCCGTCCTCGTCGCCTCGTCCGGTCCCCCGGATTGCATCACGAGCCTCCCTGCCCCCCGTATCCCCGATTCTCGCACACTCGCGGTGGCCGCGGCCTGTCGGGGGGGACTCCGGGGGGCGGGCTACTGGATCATCTTGACGTACAGCGGGAACGAGGACGTGGCGCCGGGCCCGTCCAGCTTGACCTCCACCTCGCCCTTGATCGACTCGATGGTGAGCGTGTCTCGGAAGTCGGTGATGCGCAGCTCGTCGACGTCGATGGCGCTGTCCAGGCGCACGTCCACGCGCTCTCCCGCGACGGCGGGGGGGACGAGCTGCACGGCGGCGTTGGCGAAGAGGCCGAGGGCGATGAGCAGCAGGGCGGTGCGGAGCGAGCGGAACTGAGAGTCGGTCACAAGAGCCTCCAGGGGTTCGGGCCCCTTACTTCTAACGCGTCGAGAGGCGGAGATCACGGGAGGCGCGAACAGTGGTGTACTCACTTCGTGAGGTCTTGGGTCATCGCCGTGATCGCCGCCGCCGCCCTGGGAGGGTGCGCGGCGCCCGTGGAGGAGCTCCCCTGGGTCGACCCCGGCGCGCCGGGGCCGTTCGGCGTGGGCGCGACCACCATGACGTTCGTGGACTCCCGGGACGTCGCCCTCACCACCGAGATCTGGTACCCCGCGGAGGTCGAGCCGGGCTCGGCGGGGGACGACTACGGGAAGATCAGCGCCGTGGGCGTCGCCCATCGCGACGCGGTGTCCGACCTGCGCTGGGCTCCGTATCCCCTGATCGCCTTCAGCCACGGCTTCGGCGGCATCCGCTACCAGTCGACCTTCCTCACCGAGCACCTGGCGTCCCACGGCTTCGTGGTCATCGCGCCGGACCACCCCCACAATACGATGTTCGACCTCGACGAGGACCTGGCCACGGAGGTCGCGGTCGCGCGTCCGGAGGACATCCGAGCCTCCGTCGACCGGCTCTTCGAGGCGTCGTCCAACGGGTGGTTCGGGCTCGGCGACCTGGTCGATCCCGAGGCGGGCTACGGCATGTCCGGGCACAGCTTCGGCGGCTGGACGACCGTCGCGGTGGCGGGGGGGCGCTTCGATCCCGACTTCTTCGCCGAGCACTGCGCGACGACCGGGGACCGGGCCTGCGACTTCATCGGCGACCTGTCCGCCATCCCCGCGGTCGACGTCCCGGAGGCGGATCCCCGGGTCGTCGCGTCGGCCGCCATGGCTCCGGGCGCCTGGTACGCCTTCGGGGAGGAGGGCCTGCGCGACGTCGCCCGCCCGTTGATCCTGGGGGGCAGCCTCGACGCGGACATGCCCTACGAGGAAGAGATCCGCGCGCTCTTCGATCACCTCGGCGACGACCGCGCCCTGCTCACCATCGAGGGGGCCGGGCACTGGGGGTTCAGCGACCTCTGCGAGACCCTGGGGCTCGACGTCTTCGAGGACTGCGTGGGCGAGGCGGGCGGCTTCGTGGACCCCGCCGAGACGGCCGCCATCACGAAGGAGGCGGTGACGGCGCACTTCCAGGCGGCGCTGCGAAGCGACCCGCGGGCAGATGCTTTCCTGGGGGTCGACCGATGGGGCGCGAGCTGGGAGGAGTAGCCCCCGGTCAGTCGACGGCTCTTGCCTTCAATTGCCCACGACGACCTTCTTCGCGCCGCGGCTCGCCAGATAGTCCCGGGCGCGCGCGGTCAGGTCCCCCTGCAGGACGATCGTGTCGCCCTCGACGGAGGCGCCGCACCCGAGGGCCTTGCGCATGGCCTTCGCGAAGCCCGCGCGGTCTCCACGCACCCCCGTCACGACCGTGACCGTCCGGCCCCCGCGGCCCTTCCGCTCCCGCCGCACGACCACCTTCGGCCCGAACGACGCTTGGGGGGCGCCGGGCAGGTCGGGCGCCGACTGGGGGGTCGCCTCGCGGGCCTGAAACCCCAACGCCGCCAGCCCCGCGCCCAGGGCGCTGGACGTCGGTGCCTCGGCCACGCCCTCGCGCCGCTTCTGCTTCTTGCGTTTGCCCACGGGCCGAAACGTTACCGATTCTTCGTAAAACGGCCCGAGGTGAGCGTGATATATCCCGCCGCCCCGTCCGCGCCCCGCTCAGGCCGCCGGGACGGCAAGGAGCCGATCATGGATCACCTCACCCGCCGACGTCTGTCGGTCCTCGCCTTCGTCTGCGCCCTCTTCGCCTTCGCGGGGCCCGCCCACGCGCAGATCGTTCGCCCCTTCACGTCGCTGTACTCCACGAACGACTTCGCGAACCTCGCCATCATCGGCAACACGCTCGAGACCTGCCCCGCCTCCGCCGCCTGCAGCGCGGCCCAGGCCGGCACCGCGACCGACGGCAACGACGACTTCGCCATGGTGTACGTGGACGTCGACTCCGACGGCGCCACCTTCAACTCCTCCACCGCCACGCTCACCCTCCCCGCGGGCGCGAGCGTCCTGTTCGCCCAGCTGTATTGGGGCGGCCGCTCCCAGGCCGCGTCCCGCGACCAGGCGAAGCTCAAGGCCCCCGGCGCGACGGCCTACACGACCCACACGGACCCGGCGGTGGACTTCTTCGTCGACTCGACGATCGGGCAGTACTCGGAGCTGTACGCGGCCTCGGTGGACGTCACGGCCGAGGTCGCCGCGGCGGGGTCCGGCGTCTACACGGTCGCGGACGTGGAGGGCTGGACGGGGGCCGCGGGCGCGGCGGGCTGGTCCCTCGTCGTCGTCTACGAGGCGCCGGGCGAGCCCCTGCGGAACGTCTCGGTGTTCGACGGATACGCGAAGGTCGACGCCGGACTCCCCGTGGACATCCCCGTCTCCGGCTTCCTCACCCCGCTCACCGGGGCCTTCTCCACGGACCTCGGGTTCGTGAGCGTCGAGGGCGACATCCAGTTCGCCGGGGACGGGCTCGAGCTCACGGCCGGGTCCACCACGTCCACGCTCAGCAACAGCGCGCGGCCCGCCACGAACTTCTTCAACTCGACGATCACGGCGGGCGCGGGTCACTTCACCGCGAAGGACCCGAACTACGTCAACCAGATGGGCTGGGACGCCGGGACGATGGACGTCTCGTCGGTCATGGGCAACGGCGTCACCTCCGCGAACGTGCGGCTGCTCACCAGCAGCGACACGTACGGCCCCTCGATGGTGGCCTTCGCGTCGGAGGTGTACCTGCCCGAGGTGGAGGTCGAGAAGACGGTGGTGGACCTGGACGGGGGCTCGGTCGAAGACGGGGACATCCTCGAGTACACGATCGACGTCTCGAACACCGGGATCGACACGGCCGAGGACGTCGTGCTCACGGACCCGATCCCCGGCGCGACCACGTACGTCGCGGGGTCTCTCCAGGTCCTCTCGGGCTCGGGAGCGGGCGCCAAGACGGACTCCGCGTCCGACGATCAGGCCGAGTACGACGCCGTGAACGACCGGGTCGTCTTCCGCCTCGGCGCGGGGGCGAGCGCGTCGCAGGGCGGCGATCTGGCCCAAGGCACGTCCACGTCGGTGCGGTTCGAGGTGCGCATCGTCCCCGGCACCCCCAAGGGCACGCCGATCGAGAACCAGGCGACGGTGGACTTCGTCGCGGCCACGCTCGGGACCGCGGACTCCTCCGACTCGGACGGCGATCCGAGCACGGCCGTGGAGGACCCCACGACGGTCGACGTGGACGACGTCGCGGACAGCGACGGCGACGACATCCCCGACTGGATCGAGGATCCCAACGACAACGGCGTCGTGGATCCCGGCGAGACCGATCCGAACGACGACGACAGCGACGACGACGGCATCACGGACGGCAACGAGGACGCCGATCACGACGGCATCGTCGACCCCGGGGAGACGGACCCGAGCAACCCCGACAGCGACGGCGACGGCCTGCAGGACGGCACGGAGATCGGCCTGTCCCAGCCCCAGGGGAACGACACCGGCGCGGGGTTCGTCCCGGACGCCGACGCGGGCGCGACCACCACGGATCCGCTGGACGAAGACACCGACGACGGCGGGGTCTGGGACGGGGCCGAGGACCTGAACCTGAACGGCGAGATCGACCCCGGGGAGACCGATCCCAACGACCCGATCGACGACCTCGATTCAGACGGAGACGGCCTGTTCGACGGGCTCGAGGACGCCAACGGGAACGGCGTCGTGGACCCCGGGGAGACCGACCCCTTCGACCCGGACACGGACGACGACGGCCTCGACGACGGGGACGAGTTCTTCGGCCCCACCGACCCGCTGGACGACGACACGGACGACGACGGGCTGCTCGACGGCAGCGAGGACCTCGACGACGACGGCAACGTGGACGCGGGGGAGACCGATCCGACGAATCCGGACACGGACGGCGACGGCGTCCAGGACGGCACCGAGTCCGGCCTGCCGTCGGCCGAGGGCAGCGACACGGACCCGAACGTCTTCGCGCCCGACGCGGACCCGTCGACCACCACCGACCCCACGGACGACGACAGCGACGACGACGGGCTGCTCGACGGCAGCGAGGACGAGGACGGCGACGGCGCGACCGACGAGGGCGAGTCCGATCCCAACCTCTGGGACACGGACGGCGACGGCCTGGGCGACGGCGTGGAGTCCGGCCTCGCGGAGCCGGAGGGCGACGACACCGATCTCGGCCTGTTCCAGCCCGACGGCGACGCCGGGGCCTCGACCACGGATCCGACCGACGTCGACACCGACGACGGGACCGTCCCGGACGGCGAGGAGGACGAGGATCTCGACGGTGTCGTCGACGAGGGCGAGCGGGACCCCAACGACCCCTCGGACGACATCCCGGACGACGACTGCGACGACGACGGCATCCCGGACTCGGTGGAGATCGAGCTCGGCACCGACCCGTGCGACCCGGACACGGACGGAGACGGCGTCGACGACGGCGTGGAGGTCGACATCGGGACGGACCCGCTCGTCTACAACGGCGCCCAGGGATCCGGCTGCAACTGCACGACATCGGGGCCGTCGGGCGACCCCGGGGCGGCGGGCCTCCTGCTCCTCCTCGCCGTGGCGTGGCGTCGTCGCCGTCGGCTGCCGAGGGGGGTGCCGCTGGTCCTCGCGGCCACGCTCTGCCTGATGATCCCGGCGTCGGCCTCGGCCCAGACGACGGGCGCCCTGGGCGACGGCGCCCCGCGGCTGGACATCCAGCGCTTCGACCCCGTGGCTCAGGACGGCTTCGTCCGCGTGCGGGAGGCCGACCAACCGGACGCGCTGCGCTTCATCGCGCGGGCCTCGGTGAACTACGGCCTGCGTCCGTTCGAGCTGGGCGACGAGGGCTTCGGCCGGGCCGCGGGCATCGTCGACCACCTCGTGGGCGTGGACATCGCGGCCGCCATCGCGCCCACGGGGTGGCTCACCATCGGCGTGTCCGTCCCGGTCCTCCAGTTCCAGTGGAACGCCGAGAAGTCGCAGGTCCTCGCCGAGCACCTGGGCGCCGAGGGCACCGGGGCGGCCTTCGGCGACGTGACGTTGGCCGTGGGGCTGCAGCCCCTTCGGCAAGGCGTGAAGGGGGCCCCCCTGTCCGTCACGATCGCGCCCCGCTTCGTGTTCCCCACCGGCGGTCGCACCCGGTTCGTGGGGGCCGGCTCCTTCGGTCTGGGGGCGGACCTCGCCGTCGGTCGCCGGTGGGAGCGGGTCCGGTTCGCGGTGAACGTCGGCTTCCAGGTGGCGACGCACAGCGAACGCGTGCTGGACGTCGTGGCCGACGACGAGCTGCGCTGGGGGGTCGGGCTGGGCATCCCCCTGGACGAGGACCGGGTAGAGATCCAGCTCGAGTACGTGGGCGCCACGATCGTCGCCCCGAACCTCGACCCGAGCGTCACGGTGTCGGCGTTTCATCCGCGGGTGTCCCCGTCGGAGCTCAGCGTGGGGGTCCGCCTGAAGCCGCCCGGGCCCTTCGCGGTCGCCTTCGGAGCGGGTCCCGGCTTCGGTCCGGGCGTGGGGACTCCGGACGTCCGCGCCTTCTTCACGGCCACGGCCTCCGGGCCCGACCGCGCGCCCGCCCCCGAGCCGGAGCCCGAGGAGATCGATCTCGACGCGCAGGAGCCTCAGGGCTGGGACATCGATCACGACGGCGACGGGCTGACCGGTCGCGACGACCGCTGCCCCTTCGACGCCGAGGACCACGACGGCTGGGAAGACGAGGACGGCTGCCCCGACCTGGACGACGACGGGGACGGGGTGCCGGACGACGAGGACCGCTGCCCCAGCGAGCCCGAGACCCGCAACGGCGTGGACGACGAGGACGGCTGCCCCGACGAGGGCCTCGTGGAGTACGACGCCGAGCGAGGTCGGATCTTCATCTTCGAGAAGGTGTACTTCGACCTGGACAAGGCGACGATCCAGGCGCGCTCGTTCCCCGTACTGGACGCCGTGGTGACGGTCCTGAAGCAGTTCCCCGAGATCCTGTCCGTGGAGGTCGGTGGCCACACAGACGCCCAGGGGTCGAGCGACTACAACCGCGACCTCTCCGAGCGCCGGGCAGCGGCCGTCGCGGCCTACCTCGAGCGTCACGGCGTGGAGCCCACCCGGCTGACGTCGCGCGGGTACGGCGAGGACGAGCTGATCGACGAACGCAGCACGGACGAGGCGCACGCCCAGAACCGCCGGGTGGAGTTCGTGATACTCGACCTGGCCGAGTGAGCCGCCGTTGGTTCGCATGTCGCGGCCGGACGCCCTAGCTTCCGAGCGCCGGTTATCCTCGGGCCCGTCTCCGAGGCCGGGAAGGGGAGCGACGGCAGACCAGTGACGAGAGATCGAGCGACAGCGCCGCTGGAGGCGGCCGTGACCGTGGTCCTGCTCGTGGCGATCCTGGCCTACGGCGGGACCCACGTGGCCGTGGTCGCCGTGGCCGTGTTCCTCGTCGGGGCCGGGCTCGCCGTCGTCGTGCGGGAGCGGAGCGTCCTGCCCGCCCCCGTCGTCGTCTGGCTCGCCTTCGGCGCGGCCCTCCTGGGGCTCCTGCAGCTGATCCCGCTGCCCCTCGGCCTCCTCGCCCTCTTCTCGCCCGAGGCGGTGGGCCTGCGGGCCTTCTCCCTGGACGCGACCTGGAGTCCGATCTCCTACGCCCCCGGGGAGACCGCGCTGGCGGTCGCCCGGTCCGCGCTCGTCGGCCTCGTCGCCCTCGCGGGAGCGAGCCTCGTGGATCGAGGGAGCATCGCCGGGCCGGTGCGCATCGTCACGCTCACGGGCGCCGTGGTCCTGGCGGTGATCATCGGCCACGCGGCGGTGGGAGCCGAGTCGATCTACGGCGTCAAGGCGGCCGTCGGGCGCGGCTTCTCGGCGCCCCTCGGCCCGTTCGTCAACGCGAACCACCTGGCCGCCTTCCTCGTGTTCACCGTGCCCGTGGCGGCGGCCGTGGGCTGGGACGCCGAGAACCGGGTCACCCGGGCCGGGGCCGCGCTCCTCGCCTCGGCCGGCGCCGCCGCCCTGGTCGCCACCTTCTCGCGCGGCGGGATGGTCGCCCTGGCCGCGTCCGCGGTCGTGTTCGCGCTGGGGGCGCGGGCCGTCACGGGCAGCCTGCGCGCCCTGGCGGTCCCGATCGGGGCCGGGATCGTCGCGGCCCTGGCGGGGATCGCGTGGACCGGGGGCCACGTCCTGTTCCTGTTCAATCGAGACCTCTTACTCGCGCCTCGAGGCAAGGCCCCGATCTGGGAGGCGGGCCTCGCCATGCTGGCCGATCACCAGTGGCTCGGCATCGGGCGCGGCGGCTTCGGCGCCGTGTATCCGCTCTACGGCGTGCCCGGCGGAGCGGTGCAATCGGCCCACGTGGAGAACGTGTACCTCGCCATGCTGCTCGACCTCGGCCTGCCCCTGGGGCTGGCGGTCCTCGCGGGCGGGGCGCTCGTCGCGCGCTCGGCCCTGCGCAGCAGGATCGACCCGCTCCGCGTGGGGGTCTGGGCCGGGCTGGCGGGCCTCGCCGTCCACAACCTGGTCGACTACAACGTGGAGCTCCCCGGCGTCGCGCTGCCCGCCGCCCTCCTCCTCGGGGCGCTCTGTGCGTCCGAGGAGCGCGAGCGGGGACGGGCGCCCGAGCACTTCCTCCTGCGGGGGGCGGATCTCGAGGGTCGCCGCGCGTGGGCGCTGTACGGAGGGGTCGTGGCGGTCGCCGTGCTGGGGATCGGGCTCGGCTGGGGAGGCAGCGTCGAGGAAGTGGACGCGCGCCGGACGGCCGTCCTCGAGACGCGCCCGGTGACCGTCGAGGCGGAGGCCGAAGCGGTGCGGATCGCGACGGAGCGCCCCACGGATCCGTGGTCGTGGCTCCCGATCGGCGAGGCGATCGCGCCCGCCCGTCCGGCGAAGGCCCTCGAGTACATCAACCGCGCCATGGTCCTCGACCCACGGTCCCCCCGCCCGCACGAGAGCGCCGCCTGGGCGATGCTTCGGCTGGGCCTGAGGGACCAGGCCGCCGGGGAGGCTCGTCGGGCCCTGCAGAAGGTGTCCAAGGCCGAGTTCGAGCCGATGCTCCGGCGGGCGCTGGAGACCTGGGACCGCCCCGGGGAGTGGCAACGGCTCCTGCCCCGGGAGTCGGCCTCGGCGGAGAGGGCGGTGGCCTTCTTCCGCAGCGAGAAGCGCGCGGAGGCGGCGCTGGAGGCGGCGCGCGCGTGGGAAGCCGCGGCCGACTCGGGACCCCGGGCGAAGGTCGTGCTCGCGGAGCTCCTCTCGGAGGTCCGGGGGAGCGCCGAGGACCGCGAGGCTCGGCTCCTGCTGGTAGACGCGCTGGACCGCACCGCCGGGTGGGAGCTGGACCGCGCCCTCCTGATCTACGGACGGGTCCAGCTCCGTCGCGGGGGGACGGGCTGGACGGAGCTGGCGGCGGTGCTCGAGACGATCCCGCGGGCGGCCGACCCCCGCGTGGCCGCCCGGGCCTCCTACCTCGAGGGTCGACTGGCCGAGGCCGACGGCCGGATGCAGGACGCGCTGCAGCACGCCCGGGACGCCTCGCGCCTGCAGCCGGACGCGCCGGAGTACCGGGGTGAGCTCGCGCGGGTGGAGCGGCTGGTCGGAGGCGCTCCTTGAGTCGCGCCGGGGCGGCGGCCCTCTCTCCGGGCGCCGACTGGGTCCAGCGCCTCCGCCTCATCCCGGCGGTCCTCGCGGCGGTGGCGCCCGCGCTGCTGGCGGTGGCGATGGTCCTGACCAGCGGGGACGTGAAGGTCTTCCTCTTCCTCGCCACGATCACCGTCGGCATCGTCTGGGCGGTCGTCTATTGGCCCGAGTTCCTGGTGATCGGGTACTTCCTCGCCGGGCGATACGGCTTCGAGGATCGGCTGGCGCCGGGCGAGCTGCCGTTCTCGGCCAACCAGGTCGCGTTCGTCGCCGTGCTGGCCCTGCTCGCGATCCACGGCCGTCACGTCATCGCGGTGATGCGCACGTGGACCATGTCGTTCCTGATCCTGTTCACCGCGATCCTCACCCTGGGGATCCTGTGGAGCCGCGGGCCCGAGTACGGCACCTACAAGGTCCTGCACACGCTGTTCGTGGTGCTGCCGTCGTCGCTCGTGATGCTCGCCCTCGTGCACCGTCGTCGGTCGTTGGTCCCGTTCCTCGCCGCCCTGTTCGGGCTCGGGCTCGGGCTCGATCTCGTCGGCCTCGCGACGTTCGAGACCTCCGTTCAGGTGGGTCGCCTCACCTCCCTCGGCAGCGGGCCCATCGTGCTCGCCCGCGTGGTGGGCGCGGCGCTGCTGGTGTCCGTGATCGGGGGCATCCACTTCCTCCGCACGCCCGAGCGACGCTGGTGGGAGTTGGGCTTGGGGATCGGCGGGCTGCTCGCGTCCCTGCCCCTCTTCGCGGGCTTCGTCCTCACCCAGTCCCGAGGCCCCGCGGTCGCGCTGGTCCTGGCCCTGGGGATCTACGCCGCGATCTCGTTCGCCACCGATTGGCGGCGCCTCGTGGCGATCGCGGGGCTCACCGCCGCCGCGCTCGTGGGCGCCGACTACGTCATCAACGAGTTCGCCGCCTGGAGCCGCTTCGACATGGAGCACCCCGCCAACATGGTCTCGCTCGACGGTCGTCGAGAGATGCTGAACCTGAGCCTCGCGGTGGTCCTGGAGGCGCCGATCTTCGGGGTGGGCACGGGGGGCTGGCCGGTGGCGGTCTACGGGTTGGACATGCGGACCTACCCGCACAACTTCTTCGTGGAGATCGCCGCGGAGCACGGCGTCGTGATCACGGGGCTGCTCGCCGCGCTCTTCCTCGGCGTGGTGGCTCGGTGGGTCCCTGCGTACCGTCGTGCCGACCACGAGGACCGCTCGCTGCTGGTCCTCACGCTGGTGCTGTTCGTGTACCTGTTCGCCAACATCCAGTTCAGCGGCGACCTCATCGACAACCGGCTCATTTGGATTCTCCTGGGCGCGATGGAGCTGTCGATGGCGTTCAGCGCCGCCCCCCGCGGCGACCCCGGCGTGCTGCTAGCTTCCGACCCGCGCGCAACCGAGGAGATCGATGCCGACCCGACAGGAGATGTGGGACCGCCTGGGACGTGATGTACAGCTCCTGATCGTGGGGGGCGGGGTCAACGGCGCGGGCATCGCCCGAAGCGCCGCGCGGCGTGGACTCAGCTGCGTCGTGGTGGAGCAGGACGACATCGCCTCCGGCACGTCGTCTCGGTCGAGCAAGCTGGTTCACGGCGGCCTTCGGTACCTCGAGCAGCTCGAGTTCTCGCTCGTCTTCGAGGCGGTCAGCGAGCGGCGCATCCTCATGGACATCGCGCCCCACCTGGTGAACCCGCTCGGCTTCCTCTTCCCTGTCTTCAAAGGCGACCGGCGGGGGCTGAGCACGATCACGGCGGGGATGGTGCTCTACGACGGCCTCTCCCTCTTCCGCTCCCCCAAGCTCCATCGTCGCCTCAACAAGAAGCAGGTCGCGAAGGAGGAGCCGGCCCTCCGTCAGGACGGGCTCAAGGGCGCGCCGCTCTACTACGACTGCTCGACGGACGACGCCCGCCTCACCCTCGAGAACGCCCTCGACGCCGCCGATCACGGGGCCGTGGTGGCCACGCACGCCTCCGTGATCGGGTTCCTCCGGGACGAAAACGGCCGCATCGAGGGCGCCACGGTGCGCGACCGGTTCACCGGCGAGACGAAGGAGGTGCGGGCGTCGGTGGTGATCAACGCGACCGGTCCCTGGACGGACTCCATCCTCGCCATGGCGGGGAAGGAGGAGGGCGCCGATCTGCTGCGCACCACGAAGGGCGTGCACATCGTGGTGGCTCACGAGAAGCTGCCCGTGCGGCACGCCGTGGTCTGCTTCCACCCCGCCGACGGTCGCGTCCTGTTCGCGATCCCCTGGGGCGACGCCACATACGTCGGCACCACGGACACCGACTACGACGGCGACCCGGCGAAGGTCGCGGCGGACTCCGCGGACGTCGACTACCTGCTCGACTGCCTGGGGAAGTACTTCCCCGAGCACCCCATCACGCGGGACGACGTCACCTGCACCTGGGCGGGGCTCCGGCCGCTCGTACGGCCCCCCTCGAAGGGCGGCGAGGTGGACGAGTCGTCCGTCAGCCGCGAGCACCGCATCGTCGTGTCCGAGGACGGCCTGCTGACGATCGCCGGGGGCAAGCTGACCACCTATCGGCTGATGTCGGAGGAGGTGGTGGCGACGGCCGTGAAGCTGCTGCGGCTCTCGGGCCGGCTCGAACAGCGGCTCAAGAACCCCCGCACGGAGGACGACCCGCTCCCCGGCGCGGTGAACTGGCCCGAGGACGACGATCACGCCGCCGTCGCCCAGTGGGTGCGGGACGCCGGCGGAGCGCGGATCTCCGAGGCCACGGCCACCCTGTTGGCCGACACGTACGGCACCCGCGGCCAAGAGGTCGCGCGGCTGGTGCGGCAGGACGCGTCGCTCGCCGCTCCCCTGGTGGAGGGGCGCCCGGAGATCCTCGCGCAGGTCGACTGGGCGGTGCAGAAGGAGCTGGCCGCCACGGTCGTGGACGTGATGAAGCAGCGCACACAGATCTTCTATCGGGCGGCGGATCAGGGCTTGGCGGGAGCCCGGGTCGTGGCCGATCGCATGGCGGAGCTGCTGGGCTGGACCCCCGAGGAGCGGGCGGACCGCTACGAGGAGTACCGCGCGGACGTGGCGCTCTCCCGAGATTGGCGCTCGTGAGGAGCCTGGTCGTCCTCGCGCTCCTCCTCCTGGGGGTGGCCGCCATCGAGCCGGAGGAGGCGCCCGTCGAGGCCCCCGCGGAGGTCCCCGCGGAGGTCCCGGCCGAGCCCGCGGATCCGCCGCCCCACGCCTCCGACGCCTGGACCGACGCGACCCGGGTCCGCGACGTCGTGGCTGCGCTCGGAGGTCCCGCCGCCCCGACCCCGGATCCCGAGGCGGTGGCGCGCGGTCGGGAGATCGTCGAGACGGGCGTGACCACCGGCCCCGACGGCGAGAGGACGAAGCGGCAGAGCCGGGAGTTCGTGTGCGTCGACTGCCACGTGCTCGTCCCCGAGGAGCCGGTGCTGGGGGTGTTCGATCCCGAAGCTCGCCTCCGGCACGCCGTCGCCAACGACCTGCCGTTCCTCCCCGGGACCACGCTGTACGGCATCGCCGAGCGTCGGGCGTGGTTCAACGGGGACTGGCACGCCCGCTACGGCGAGCTGGTGGAGCCGGCCCGAGACGACCTGCGCGCCGCCACGGACCTGTGCTGGCGCGAGTGCAGCCAGGGGCGCCCGCCCGCAGACTGGGAGCTCGACGCGGTCGTGGCGTACATGACGGAGCTGGCCCTCACCGTGGGCGATCTCCCGACCGGCGCGCCGTCCCTCGAGGAGCTGCAGGCCGCCGCCCGGAGCGCCGATCCCGCCCCCATGCTCGAGCGGCTTCAGGCGGTGGCGGCGCCGTCCCCGGCGACGTTCGGGCAGCCCCCGCGAAGGCACGGGCGGAGGGGCGGCTACGAAGGCCTCACCGGAGACCCGGAGGCGGGCGCGGAGATCTACGCGCGCTCCTGTCTGCACTGCCACAAGAAGGGCGGGCCGGGGCACTACCGCCTCGCCGAGAAGAAGGGCAAGTATCGGGAACTGCTGATGAACATGCCGAGGAAGGACCACGAGTCGTTCTACGAGGTGGCCCGGCACGGCACGAAGCCCCACGACGGCGCCTACATGCCCCAGTACACCCTGGAGCGACTGTCGGATCAGCAGATCGAGGACTTGAGGGCCTACCTGGAGGAGGCGGTTCGTCGCTGATCCCCTCGGCGACGTGAATCCCGGCGCAGGCTCCGGTATCTTTGCAGGTGGATTTGTTCACGACTGTTTCATTGAGCCATCTTCGGTTTCGAGTGAAGGAAGGAGCCCGCGATGCGGGTGGGGCGTAAGGGCACGGCCCTCGTTGTCGACGCCGACAGCGAGGTGGCCGCGCTGGCCATGGGCGCGCTGACCGCCATGGGCTATGCCACGCGCGTGGCGCCCGACGGTCGCCTCGCCGTCAACGCGGTCCGCGCCGACGCCCCCGACGTCCTCATCCTCGACCTGCAGCTCCCCTACATGGACGGCGACCAGGTCCTCCGCGAGGTCGGAGGCCTGCTCAAGCGCAAGGGCACCGCGATCATCGTCGCCAGCTCGATCTACTCCCCGGACCACGCGCGCGTCGCCGAGATGCAGGTGCTCGGGGCGTGCGCCTTCCTCGAGAAGCCGTACCTGCCCATCGCCCTGTGCCGAGCCGTGATGGACGCCCGGGAGCGGGAGCAGCGGAACAGCTCTCGGAACATCCCTCCCCCCATCCGCGTCATCTACCGCAAGGGGAACGACGGTCGGGCCGAGGGCTTCCTGCGCGAGGCCACGGAGCGCTCCATCGAGGTCGCCACCAGCGATCCGCCCAAGACGGGCCAGTCCTGGGTCCGAATCGAACTGGACGACAAGCGGACGGTCATCGCCGTCGTGCTCGTGCTGTGGGCGAGGGGCGCGGTGGGCCACGGCGTGCAGCCGGGGTTCGGGGCCGACATCATCCGTTTCGTCTCGTCGGAGCACGAGGCCTGGTACCGCCGGTACGTGCGCGGCCTCGGTTAGCGGCGGGCTCGCGGTCCGCGGCGGGCTCGCGCCTCAGTAGACGATGTTCTGGGTGAGCATCTGGGGCTTGACGGCCCGGTTCGTCAGGTAGTGGCTGTAGTTGCCGTCGCCGTCGATGTCGGCGAAGGCGGACGCCTCGAACTGGGCGCTGGTGGCGGTCAGCCCGGGGAGGCCCGTCACCTGGTACTGCCCGTACACGCGCCCGTCCGGGACCCAGCCGAGCTCGTTCCAGTCGAGCTGGGTGTGGATCGTCGCGGGGAAGCTCACCTGGGTGCGTCCGGGGATCGTGACCGGAGAGAGCGCGCAGCTGGTGAACTCCGCCCACTCGGCTTGATATCCGATCTCCGCCGTGCGGATGCCGTCCAGGTTCAGCGTGAGCTCCGAGCGCTTGGCGCGGAAGGTCATGTGGTAGTACTCCTGGCCCGCCAGAGTGGAGAGCAGGCCTACGATCGACACGACGATCATCAACTCGATGAGCGTGAACCCCCGACCGTGCCTGCCCATCGTCGCTGCCTCCCGCGTCATTCGGCCCAGGTCACCGATCCGGCCGCGACCGCCGCGATCGGTGCGCCCTTGGACGTCTGCAGGCGCAAGCGTAGCCCGGGGTCGTTCACCTCGCTCGTCAGACGGAACCAGAGGGCGGTGGCGTTGTACGCCCGCTCGTCCTTCGATTCGCCCAGCCGGAACTCTTCGACGCGCGCCGTGATCTCCCCCGGCGTGCGGATCATGCCGACGATGGGGACGATGTCGATGTACGCCGTGGGCGGGGGCGGCCCCCGGTTCGTCCAGAACCGAAGCCCGACGCTCAGGGCGAGGGCGAACACCGCGACCCAGCCCAAGGCCCGGAAGATCGGGCCGGTGTTCCGCATGTCCGGCAGCTCGATGGCCGGCAGCTTCCACCGCGACCTCTTGGCGTCCTCCTCGGCCTGGTCGGTCTCGGCCTTGAGGCTCCGCTCGCGCTCCCGCCTCAGGTTGTCGAGATCCGAGATGAGGCCCGGGTGCAGGGGCGACGCCTCGGGCTCGAGGCACATGACCAGGTAGGTCGCGAACTCGGCGGCCTCGGCCGCCCGCGCATCCAGGTCCGGGATCTCCTCGGCGTCGGCGCTCTTGACGAGCTGCGCGTAGACGAGGGTCCCCATGGCCGCCGCGACCATGCCCGCGGCGTCGACCTCGGCCTCGGCGAGGTCCACGGGGTCGAACTCGGGCGGGAGGACGGAGAGGATCCCGGCGCCGGACTCGAACCAGGACTTCAGCCCCGGGGCCAGGTCCGCCTTGCGCACGGCCTTGTCGACGGCAGGCAGGAAGGCGCCGCCGCGTGCCCAGATCACCAGCCCGTGCAGCGCCAGGCCGATCGTCGGGCGCAGCACGACCGGCTGGTGGGACTTGCTGATGACCTCGGCGGCCGTCGTGCGGGACGGGTCGACCCCCTCCGCGGCGAGCGCGTCGTCGCTGATCGCGGGCAGCTCGCCGGACACGGTGGCCTTGGCGATCTCCTCGATGGCCGACGGCCGGAGCGCTGCCTCCACGTCTCGCCGGAGCTCGAAGAGGCCGGGGTAGATCCGCTCGTCGGGGCTGGTGGAGGGCGTCACGCGCGTGAGGAGGAGCGAGGCGTACTGCTCGAGCTCGCCCAGGAGGCGCTGGTCCTCCTCCAGGGACTCCTGGAGGGCCTCGCTGCGGTCCTGAATCGTGGCGAGGGCCGCGGCGCTCCGCTTCCTCAGGAACCGCGCGAGGGTGTGCCGCCCGAACACGACGACGCCCAGCGCCAGCGCCCGGAGCCCCGCCTGCTCGAGCTCGGCGTCCACCACGCTGGTGGGGGTGAGCGTGGGGAGCAGCATCAGCAGCTCGCCGAACCCGAGCTTGAAGATCTCCTTCTC
>Ga0114932_10001025_pt1 | contig 32872 bp, 27 predicted proteins | sample 2SBtaG_2_FD_87286 | JGI IMG/M metagenome (GOLD analysis project Ga0114932, IMG submission 87286) | Deep subsurface microbial communities from Kolumbo volcano to uncover new lineages of life (NeLLi) - 2SBTROV12_ACTIVE470 metaG | ecosystem: Environmental > Aquatic > Marine > Volcanic ...
AATATTTTGAATATTTTCAATCTCTTTCAAAGCCAAAGCTTGCCAGGTCCCCGCAGAGCAGCTCTCTTTAGCATCTAAAATTCCATATAAACGATGGGGTATTCTTTTTTCTTCATCTTCAGTAGGACGAGCTGTGAGAATTCTTAAGTCACGATAGACCTGAATTGCGTCAGCATTAACTATAATACCATCAAAATTTTCTGCAATAGCAAGTGCCAGGCCAGACTTACCGCAGGCAGTCGGCCCACCAATCACAATGACCGGGGACTGCTTCATAGGCTAATATCTCCATAGAGATTAGTTTAATCTATAGGGTATGAAACTAATCCATCAGCAAGCTTAGGTTCAAACCAAGTTGATTTTGGTGGCATCACTTCGCCTATATCAGCAACAGTCATTAAATCTTCTATCTCTGTTGGAAAAAGAGAAAATGCAACTTCCCATTTTCCACTATCAACGCTTAGTTCTAGTTCTTCAAGACCGCGAACACCTCCCACAAAATTAATGCGTGGATCGGTACGTAAGTCACCAACCCCTAGTATTGGCTCTAATATACGATCAGATAATATACGGACGTCCAACTGCTCTATAATAGATATTTCTCTTCGAGGAGATACACGTAATGTAAGTTTATACCAATTCTTTTCTAAATACATACCAAAAACTTCTCGACAATTGGGTTTTACTGGATGATCAGAATGTATAACCTCAAAATCTTTATTTAATCGATCGAGAAAATTATCCGAAGATAGATTATTCAAGTCGAGAACAATACGATTATAATCTAATATTTGTAATTCATTAGATGGAAAAGCCACAATCAAAAACCTATTATAAGCCTCGCTGCCATTATGATTAGGATTAGCACTTCGTCTAATATCACATACCCGCGAAGCAGCAGCCGAGCGATGGTGACCGTCAGCTATATATAAACAATCCAAATCTTCATAAGCTGTGTCTATACGGCTTTTAACTGCGCTATCTTCAACAAGCCATAATGAGTGTTTAACTCCATCACTTAACTCAACCTCATAAAGTGATGGCCCCATAGTAATTTCATGTAAAATCATAGAAATAGGTTCTGAGGGTCGATGTACCAGTAACACAGGTCCGGTTTGTGCATTAACATAATCGATTTGTTTTACCCGGTCAGTCTCTTTATCTGGCCGTGTAAATTCGTGCTTTCGAATACGATTTTCATCGTAGGCGCTTATAGGAGCAACACCTACCAACCCGGTTTGCCTGTGGTTTTCAGTTTCTAATCTATAAATATAATAGCAAGAATTCTTGTCTTTAACTAAGACCCCAGATTCAAGCATACTGCATATATTTTCTGCACCCTTTTCATAAACAGCATTAGAAAATGGATCAGTGCCTTCTGGTAAATCAATTTCCGGTTTTGATATGTGAAGAAAGCTTAGCGGCTTATCATGTGCTAGTAGACGAGCTTCAGAACTAGATAAAACATCATAGGGCGGTGCTGCGACCTCATCAACTGATTCTGTCTGGGGTCGTAACCCTTGAAAGGGATAAATTAGACGCGAATGATAAACAGTTGTATCACTTGTATGTGTCAAATTATAACCCTCATAAACTCTAATCTTTTACAATAATTAAATTAAGTAATGATTTTCATTAGTTCTTATCGATTCGTACTGCATGAAATCTTAAAGTTCCATTACGATTCACTAATAACAGTATAGAATTTCGACCATTTTTTATTGCTTGATTTATTTTTGCGGTTATCTGACCAGGGAGAGAAACCTCTTCCTGATTTACTTCTACAATGATATCACCAGGCTTAAGACCTTTCTCAGCTGATCCTGATCCAGCTACAACACCTGTAACCAATACACCTCTTATATCATCTGGTACATTATATTGTTCACGCATTGATTTTGTAATTTCAGTAACCGCCAAACCAATTGATTCTATTTCGCTGTTTTTAGGCTTACCAGAACTTTCTGCAGGAGATGTAGCACTCAGAACGGGTTTCTCTTCTTCCAGCTCTCCTACAAGGACATTAATAATCTGCCGCTTACCTTTTCGCCAAACATCAACCTTTACTGGTTTTCCAATTCTAGTTTCAGCAACTATTCTTGGAAGATCGCGCATCTGTTGCACTTTCTTACCATCAAACCGTAAAATTACGTCTCCTGCCAAAATATTACTCTTCTCTGCAGGTCCTCCAACTGAAACCTCTGCAACAAGTGCGCCTGTAGTTTTTTCAAGACCCAAGCTATCAGCTATTTCAGAAGTAACCTCTTGAATCCTAACTCCAAGCCAGCCTCGTTTAGTACGACCAAACTCTTTCAATTGAGCTACAACACTCTTAGCAATAGAAGATGGAATAGAAAACCCAACCCCCACACTTCCGCCAGTTGGAGAGAATATAGCAGTATTAACACCAATTACCTTGCCTCTCATATTAAACATAGGCCCGCCAGAATTTCCCCTATTAATAGAAGCATCAGTTTGTAAAAAACTATCATAGGGCCCCTGTCTAATATCCCTTTGTCTTGCGGAAATAATACCTGCTGTTACGGTTCCACCAAGTCCGAATGGATTCCCTATGGCGAGAACCCAATCACCCACCCTTGCAGACTTAGAGTTACCCCAGCTAACAAAAGGCAAGTCTTTCTTAGGTTCAATTTTTAATAAGGCTAAATCAGTCTTAGGGTCTCGTCCTATTAATTTTGCAACGTGAATACTATCATCATGCAGCTTAACTTTAATTTCATCTGCTTCTGCAATCACATGATTATTGGTTACAACAAAACCTGATTTATCAATTATAAAACCGGAACCCAAAGAAGTCGCCTGACGACGTCCTCCATCCTTCCTATTTTTTTCAAGAAATTCCTTAAAAAAATCTTCAAAAGGAGAACCTGGAGGAGCTTTAGGAAGGCCTTGTCTAGGGTTTTTGCTAATTAATTGTGAACTCGATATATTAACTACTGCTGGCGAGAGTTTCTGCGCTAAATCAGCAAATGAATCAGGAGTTGATCTGGCGCTAACAGGCAGTGCAAATAAAGTAAGAGCAACTATAAAATATGATATCCACAAATAGGAGCTCAGACAAAAATTAATTTTGACCATCTTCTTAAAAGCCCTATGAACATCATGGGTTTGTCTGGACAGCATTTTTTTCATTTCTCCTATTAATAAACTAATTATCAAACTAATTTACTTTGTAATTTTCCTAGCTAACTTGCCAAGTTAAAATATAACTACTTAGAATAATGCACAAAAAGCACTAAGTTATTAATCCCATATTTAGTAAGACTAATTTAGATTTCTAATATGTTTGAATTAGGGCACGACTCAGGCTTTACCGCGACAAATCTAACAAAGAAATACTTACTTAAAATATTTAGGCAGGCTTAAAATCTAAGATTAACAAAACTCTGCCTAAATAATTTACAAGCAATGCATAGCCCTAACATAGAAAAACAATTAAATACAAATCATATATCTCTATTTTCTTTTTGTAGCTCCCGAGGATCTTCTTTCAGGCAATCCACCGACATCACCAAAGTAACGAAAAAAGTCACTATCAGGCTTTAAAAGCATAGTAGTACCGGGATCTGAAAAAGTCTCCCGATATGCCTCAAGAGATCTAAAAAACTCAAAAAATTCAGGATCTTTGCCATAAGCCTCACCAAGAATACCATTACGTGCGGCGTCACCATTACCTCTTAAAACTTGTGCTTCTCGTTCTGCCTCAGCAACAATCTCAACTTGTTGCCTATCTGCAGTGGCACGTATACGCCTTGCATTCTCTTCACCTTCCGCACGCAGCAAGTTAGCTTCACGTTCTCTCTCAGTACGCATACGATCATATACGTTCTGAGAGACTGCTTCAGGCAATTCAGACCTCCCAATACGTATATCAACAACTTCGATTCCAAAACTAACAGAGTTTTTAGCAACGCTATCTCGTATTGTTTCCATTATTGAGTTTCGCTTCTCAGATAACATATCCTCAAGAGCCTGCTGAGCAACTACCTCCTTCACCGTTGAGGTAAGAATATTACCAAACCTGTTTTGAAAAGTTGATTCTGTACGAACCGTTTGAAAAAACTTCAAGGGGTCTTTAATTTTATAACGTGCAAAAGCATCAACTAAAATACGCTTTTGATCACTTAACAGCACTTCTTCCGCCGGCGGATCTACGCTCAACACTCTCTTTTCAAATTTTTGAGCGCTCTGCCAAGCCCATTTAAACTGTATACCAGGATCAGAAGCTGTACGTTTCCATTGTCCAAACTGCAAAACCAAGGCCTGCTCCGTTTCACGGACTGTAAATATAGAAACACTAATAATAATACCTAGCGCAATAATGATGGCACCAAATATTGCTAACTTAACTCTTGACATTATTGGCCTCCACTATCGGTATTACGATTACGGTTGATTTCGTTGAGAGGTAAGTAGGGTACAACGCCTTGCCCACCTTCAGCTCCTTCATCAATAATCACCTTATTTGCTTCCTTCAAAACGTCTCTTAGGGTCTCAATATATAAACGCCTTCGTGTTATATCTGGAGCTATAAGATAAGATTGATAGATTTCTTTAAACCTAGCACCCTCTCCCTCTGCTTCTTTGGTAACTCTCTCTTTGTATGCTGTAGCTTCCTCAATAACACTTGCCGCTTCACCACGTGCAGTTGGAACTATTCTGTTTTGGTATGCTTCGGCTTCATTTTGAAGCCTTTCTTTATCTTGTCGAGCCCGTTGAACATCATTAAATGCATCAATTACTGGCGGAGGTGGGCTAGTCAGCTGCAGCTGAATACGCTCTATACCTATCCCAGCACCGTACCCATCAAGCACTTGCTGAAGTAATACTCTTGCCTGTCCCTGTACTTGCTCACGTGCAGTAGTAATTAAATCATCAAGTTTAGTCTGTCCCACAACTTCACGCATAACACTTTCAGCAACAAGCTTAACAGTTGCCTCAGGATCTCGAATATTAAATAGATAATTACCGGCGTTAATTATACGCCACTGCACTGTAAAATCTACATCTGCGATATTTTGATCTCCTGTCAACATTAAGCTTTCACGTGGAACATCTCTAGATCCAGATACACGCCCTCCAAGATCACTACTGTCTTGAAAGCCAATATTAACTCGATTAATTACAGTAACTTTAGGTGTTTGTACTTCGCCTATAGGCGCAGGCCAGCGCCAGTGAAGACCAGACTCTGTAATAACACCGTCCCATTTGCCAAATAGCAGCTCAACACCTTGCTCATCAGGTTGAACCCTATATAGCCCGCTCATTAACCATAAAGTTACTAAACCCACAATTAAAAGAGCAATAGAGCGGCCACTTCCAAAGCCTCCCGGCAAAAAGCGTTTTAGCTTATCCTGACTACGACGCAGTATTTCTTCAATATTTGGCGGCGTGGCACTACCCCCACCACCTCCACTGCTAGGAGGCCATTGTCCTTTTGGGCCACCGCCCCATGGGCCACCGCCCCCACTACCTTGGTTATTCCACGACATCCGTTAATCCCCTGTCAGTATTAAATCACTAATTTTACATCCATAGAATAGGAATTGAAATTATAATATATTCTATAGATGAAACTAAAGCCTAATCTTTTCAATGAGTGTTATAAAGCCTATACCATACCCATATTGTGTTTATTGCCAGATAAGCAATGAATTTAATGAAGATATTTATACTAAATAGGAGTTTACTAATATGACAGCCATTTCGGAAGACGATATTTGGGCTGCCCTTGCGGAATTAGATGTACCTAATACGGATAAAAATATCCTAGAGAAAAATATGGTTAATAACCTAATTTTAAAAGATAGAAATGTTAGTTTTGTTATTGAAATTAATCCTTCCGAAAAAGAAATAATGGAACCGCTTAGGCGAGCGGCAGAAGTAAAAATTCTAGATTTACCAGGGGTTTCAACTGCTACAGTAGCCCTTACAGCTCACAAAACTGCTCCGAATTCTGAATCTAAGGTAAAACCAAAAGAAACCAATAATCAAAAGGAATTAGCACCAGACGTTAAATGGATCGTAGCTGTTGCTAGTGGTAAAGGAGGAGTAGGTAAATCTACCACAGCAGTAAATTTAGCACTGTCTATGGAAAAGATCGGTCTCAGTGTTGGTTTGTTAGATGCAGATATTTATGGACCTTCCATCCCACGTATGTTGGGCATTAAAGGAAAACCAAAACCTTTGCCAAATAAACAAATTGCACCTATAGAAAAACATGGAATAAAGTTAATGTCGATTGGTTTTCTTATTGATGAAGAAACACCGATGATATGGCGCGGACCAATGGTAATGGGTGCCCTGGAACAAATGCTTAGAGATGTAGACTGGGGTAAAATAGATATTTTAGTTGTGGATATGCCTCCGGGAACTGGAGATGCTCAACTTACTATGGCACAGCGTGTCCCTCTTGCTGGCGCTATCATAGTATCAACCCCGCAAGATATTGCCTTAATCGATGCCCGAAAAGGACTTAACATGTTTCAAAAGGTTAATGTTCCAGTACTCGGTATAATTGAAAATATGAGTACTTTTCTATGTCCTAATTGCGGCCATAGAACTGACATTTTTGGACACGGAGGAGCTAAAATAGAAGCAGAAAAGCTCAACTGTAATTTTCTTGGAGAAATTCCACTTGAACTAGATATTAGAGTTAAATCTGATATTGGTGAGCCAGTGGTAATTAGCCAACCTGAAAGTTCTTACTCCAATATTTACAGCCAAATAGCTAATAAAATTATCTATACCTTGTCTGGTGAACAACCGCGCATAGCTCCTAAAATAATCATGGAATAAGACTAGTTCTTTATTAAATACACTAAATTTAAAAGCGTATCCTTTTATTAAAAATTTGAAGAATTACGATCAAGAACTACGAAACTATGTCCAGGAGTATTACCTTCAGCAGGAATAAACTTACGGGAAACTTCTCTCCAATATTTTGATTCCAGTTTAGGAAATTTAACATCTCCTTTAACATCAATGTGAACTTCTGTGACATATATTCGGTGTGCTCTATTTAATGCTAGTTTATAAATTTCACCACCTCCTATTATCATTACTTCTTCAGGCTTAGCCCTACCAGCTATCTCTAAAGCCTTATCAAGGCTGCAAGCAACTTCAACCTCATCATTAATGTTTCCTTTTGATCGAGATATTACAATATTTTGACGACCTTCTAACGCAGTACCGATAGACTCGAATGTTAGCCGTCCCATTATAATTGGTTTACCCATAGTTATAGATTTAAAATGCTTAAGGTCTTCAGGTATGCGCCAAGGTAATCGCCCATTATGACCAATAACCCCATTTTCTGAAACTGCAACAATAAGCGAAATACTAAACCCCATGGCCTTTAAACAGCTACTTTAGCCGGAATATGCGGATGGAACTTATAACCTTCCAATTGAAAATCACTAAAATCAAAATCAAAAATATTATCAATATTTGGATTCAAATACATTTTTGGCAATCCTAATGGCGGTCTTTGCAACTGCTCTTCAGCTTGTTCAATATGATTTAAATAAAGATGAGTATCACCAAAAGTATGGATAAATTCTCCTGGCTCAAGTCCGGATACCTGAGCTATCATTAAGGTAAGAAGCGCGTAGGAAGCAATGTTAAAAGGCACTCCTAAGAAAATGTCAGCACTTCTCTGATACAATTGGCAAGAAAGTTTTCCCTTAGCTACATAAAATTGAAAAAGACAATGGCATGGAGGTAAAGCCATAGTAGATATATCCGGAACATTCCAAGCACTAACAATAAGCCTTCTAGATTCCGGATTATCATTGATTTGGTTAATCAAGGCGGAAATTTGATCTATGCTGCCGCCATCAGGGTTTGGCCAAGACCTCCACTGATGACCATATATAGGCCCTAAATCACCATTTGCATCGGCCCATTCATCCCAAATAGTTACGCCATTATCATTTAAATAAGATATATTAGTGCTGCCTTTTAAAAACCAAAGTAATTCGTAAATTATTGATTTTAAGTGGAGTCGTTTGGTAGTAAGTATTGGAAACCCGTCTGATAAATCAAATCGAATCTGCGCTCCAAATACACTTAATGTTCCCGTACCAGTTCTATCTGGGCGTTCAACACCGTTATATCGCACATGATTCAGTAGATCTAAATATTGTTGCATTCTTATGAGCTCAATCGATTTTTGTATGAAATTTTATACTAAGCACACCTTCACAAATATATTATATCTCTAAAATCTAATTATAAAAATGTAATATCTGTGGAAAACATTATCACGTTTTAAAACCTATGAACCCCTTCCTTCAAGCTTATTTATTGACTATAAATATTTTGCTGGGTTTTCCCAGATATAGTGATAAACGTTCTACATAATAAACGATGCGGACCCGGGGGCGGTACCCGGCACCTCCACCAAATTTATTTGGTCTTTAGTATGAAGTTTTTAGGGGGGTGAAATAGGATCGACGCGCGCGTAAAGGTTTAACTTTCACTCGGCATGGTACCGTCGTTATCGGGCCATTACTATAGGTGCCAACGATAATGTTGAGCCCACCGCTGTTGCCGCCTAATAAGCGTCGATAAGCGCGGTTCGGGGGGCACCGGGCAACAGAAGCCCCCCACTTTTGCAATATACAGGTATAATTTAATATTTTTTTAAATAATCATGATCATTGGCATTGACGTAAAGGAAACATTTCGCTTCCATCATCACTATGAATAATAATTTTCTCAAATATGACCTTATGGTTGAAGATGCTTTAAAAGGCGTAGTTCGCCGAGCCTTAGAAAACACTATTGAGCATGGACTTCCTGGGGATCATCACTTTTATATCACGTTTCGTACCGGCGCGTCGGGGATCATTATGCCTGACTTTTTACTGGAGCGTTATCCCGATGAAATGACCATAATAATACAACACCAGTATTGGAATTTACGAGTAAATGTTTTTGAATTTAGCGTCAGCTTAAGTTTTGATAATAAAATTGTTGAAATGACGGTGCCGTTTGCTGCGCTAAAGGCATTTGTAGATCCATCCGTTAAGTTTGGTCTTCAATTTTCAGCCAATGATTTGGCACAAGGCTCAGAATTCAAAACAAATTCTCAAGAAAATGAGCAAGACCCATCAGATAAAATAAAAAGCGATAATATTCCGGCAACAGCTAACATTAAAGAAGCAGATAATGATAGCGACGAAAATACCATTAAAAAAAGTGCAGAAATAGTAAGTATAGAAACATTTCGTAAAAAATAAACACATATGTTTTTCTCAATAAGAATTTAAGATGTTACCTCATAGCATTCACATTCATATAGAAAGCAGAAGTTATTAAAAGAGGTTAAAATGGCTCCCAACACCCGAATCGAATCTGACACTATGGGCAAAATAGAAGTACCAATTAACAAGTATTGGGGAGCTCAAACACAAAGAAGTATAGAAAATTTTCCAATTAGCAATGAACAGATGCCATTATCACTTATTCATGCGTTTGGCATTCAAAAACAGGCCGCTGCTAGGGCAAATCTTGACTTAAAGAAACTAGACAAAAAATTAGCTTTAGCAATTGATCAAGCTGCACAAGAAATCATCGATGGAAAATTAGACGATAATTTTCCTTTAGTTGTTTGGCAAACCGGGTCAGGTACTCAGACTAATATGAATGCAAATGAGGTCATAGCAAATAGGGCCAATGAAATTCTTGGTGGTAAAAGAGGAGATAAATCACCAGTTCATCCTAATGACCACGTCAATCTTAGCCAATCATCTAATGATAGTTTTCCAGCAGTTATGCATATTTCTAGCGCGTTAGAAATAGAAAATCAGCTGTTACCTTCGCTAAAAAAATTATCTACCTCTCTATCAAAAAAAGAAAAAGAATTTAACGAAGTTATTAAAATCGGCCGTACGCATACACAAGACGCAACCCCACTCACTTTAGGACAAGAATTTTCCGGTTACGTTGCTCAAATAGATAATGTAATAGAAGAAGTAAGACGTCATATACCTGAATTACTGAAATTGGCTCAGGGGGGAACAGCAGTTGGAACAGGCCTAAATGCGCCACTCGGATTTTCCGAAAGATTTGCAGAAGAAGTCAGTAATATAACTGGAAAAAATTTCATAACTATGCCTAATAAATTTGCTGGACTAGCAGCTCATGATACGCTTGTTGCCGTTTCAGGTGCATTGAATGTCGGGGCAACTGCAGTTATGAAGATTGCTAACGATATCCGTCTTTTAGGTTCAGGTCCTCGCAGTGGAATTGGGGAATTAACATTACCTGCCAATGAACCAGGATCATCAATCATGCCAGGGAAAGTAAACCCAACACAATCTGAGGCAATTACAATGGTTGCTGCACAAATTATGGGTAATCATGTTTCGGTCACTGTTGCAGGTAGTAACGGACACTTTGAACTAAATGTGTTCAAGCCTGTTATAATTTATAATCTGCTACAATCAATTCAACTTCTTGGCGACGCAGCTCGTAGTTTTGCAGAGCGCTGTGTCGATGGAATCATCGCCAATAAAGAGCATATTAATCTCCTAATGGAACAGTCATTGATGTTAGTGACAGCATTAAACCCCCACATTGGGTATGATAATGCCGCAAAAGTCGCGAAGAAGGCATATGGAGATGGAACTACGCTAAAAGAATCAGCTATTTCATTAGGCCTACTAACGCCTGAACAATATGATGAATGGGTGAGACCAGAATACATGATAGAACCAAAATGAATTTACAGGTAACTGACTATCTCTATAATCAGGATCTTATAAAGAAAAGATCCGTAGTCGTTTCAGGGCATCGCACTAGCGTTTCTCTAGAAACAATCTTCTGGGATAAATTACGAAGTTTGGCCTTACAACGGCACAAATCAGTTAATCAACTAATAACGGAAATTGATCAGCATTGCAAAGGCAGCTTATCTAGTGCACTGCGTGTGTACGTTTTACAAAATATTCATAAATTATAGTGATTTATAAACTTATAACCCAGTATTAAGTAAAAATATTATGGTTAACCCAACTTTGTAATAGAATTAATTAAGGTAATCTATGATTAATGTACGACTTTTTAAATATAAACTTCCTAAGAGACCTTAAATACTTTTTCTACAAAGTTATTTTGTTTTCATTATTTTTAACCTCTTCAGCATATTCCCAGGACTTACAACCAGAAGATGGTTATAAACTAATTTCACAAAACCTTATTAAAGCTAAAAATCATATGGTGGTCGCAGCTCATCCGGCAGCTGTTTCCGCAGGCATTGAGATGCTTAGAGAAAACGGTTCGGCTGTTGATGCGGCAATAGCCACACAATTAGTTCTTAACTTAGTAGAGCCCCAAAGCTCTGGCATAGGTGGGGGTGCATTTCTAATGTATTTAGATGGCAAAACCAAAGAACTTCTAACCTATGACGGACGTGAAACAGCTCCTGCAGAAGCTACAGAAAAACTATTTTTAACTTCTGAGGGAGAAAGTATGAAATTTTATGATGCCGCTATAGGTGGTCGATCTGTTGGAGTTCCTGGAACATTGGCTCTTTTAGAACGAGCACATAAAGCTCACGGTCGTTTGCCTTGGAAAAGATTATTCCAACCAGCTATAGCAATAGCAAACAATGGTTTTCCGGCCTCTACTCGACTAATAAATTCATTAAAAGGCAAACGGAAAAAAAGGATACAAACGCATAAAGCCTCCGCTGACTATTTTTTTCCCTCAGGAAAAACTCTTAGACCAGGAGATGTCATAAAAAATACAATTTTTGCTGAAACCTTATCTAAAATTGCTAATCACGGCGCACAGATATTCTATCAGGGTGAAATAGCTAAAGACATAATAACCGAGGTTGTAAGCAACAACAGAAATCCGGGAAAACTTAAGTTATCAGATCTAAAAAACTATAAAGTAATAAAACGAAAACCTATATGTCATACCTATAGAAAATATAAAGTATGTGGTATGCCTCCTCCAAGCTCTGGAGCTATTAGTATTGGACAAATACTTGGAATACTAGAAAATTTTAATCTTCCAAAACTCGGGCCGGACAGTATAGATAGCTGGCATATTATAATTGAAGCTGGAAAACTAGCTTTTGCTGACCGAGCACTCTACATAGCAGACTCTGATTTTGTACCCGTACCAATAAGTGCATTACTCGATAAGTCCTACTTATCAGAGAGAGCAAAACTAATTAACTTAAGTTCATCAATATCGGTTCCCGCTATGGCAGGAGCCCTTCCACAGAAAACAAAGTCTAGTTATATTCCAGATTCATCAATTGGAAGGCCTGGTACTAGCCATATTTCAATTATAGATAAAGAAGGTAATGCAGTATCTATGACAACTACCATTGAGGGAGCTTTTGGTTCGCAAATAATGGTAAGAGGGTTTTTACTAAATAGTGAACTAACAGATTTTTCATTTTTACCTAAGATAGATGGCAAACTAGTTGCTAACCGAGTTCAACCAGGCAAACGACCGCGTAGTTCTATGTCTCCAACCATGGTATTCGATCGTGAAGGTAATCTTATTTTAATAATTGGATCGCCAGGTGGTAGTCGAATAATCAGCTATGTAGCTCAAACACTTATTGCAGTATTAGACTGGGGCTTGGACATACAAACAGCTATTAACCTAGGTCACGTAGTCAACCGTAATACTGATACTGAAATTGAGCTTGAAACAAAAGCAATCACTTTTACAAAACCACTAATCAAACGCGGACATAAAATACGTAAACGAAATCTTAATAGCGGTTTGCACGTCATTGCTATTGATAAAGAAAATTTATATGGCGCTGCAGATCCACGTCGTGAAGGCAAAGCTCAGGGCGATTAAGAATAAAACTCTCAAAAATTAATTTTTTAATTCTCTGAGATCTTTGTCTTTGGTAAAAAAAGAATTGAAGCGAACCCCAATAGCGCTGCAATAGTAACTACAAAAACCATAGGCAAAGGAGTGCCATCCTGTATAACACCCACAGTTTGAGCAAATACTGCACCAGTCATCATTTGCATAAAACTCATCAAACCTGATGCTGAGCCTGCTATCTGCGGATTAATACTAACTGCAGCTGCTTGTGCGTTGGGCATAATCAAACCATTGGCAAAAGCCATAACAGTGCTTGGGATAAATATAGCCCAAACTGTCCATTCACCAGCTAATACTAATATGAACATGATTATTCCTGAAATAACGGATAGAATACTTCCAAATTTTATCATTCGGTCTACACCAACACCCGCACCTATTCTGGCCGTAATGAAGGTTCCAAGCATAAAACCCGCAGATAATATTAATAATAGAAAGCCCAGTTCTGTCGGGCTTTTACCCAGAACTCTTATGACCACAAATGGCGCGCCACCAATTAGTCCCATGAACATTCCAAGGCCAAAACTTAATTGGCCAGCATAAGCCAGAAATTCTCTAATTTTAATAAGTGTAATAAAATGAATAAACATTCCACTTTGTGACTGGACATGGGTAGTCTTGACCATAGTCTCAGGAACTTTTGGATAAGCTAATGTTATAGCTGCTAATCCAACTAAGCATGTAAAACAAAAAATTGCTCTCCACCCTGCTAGATCGTTAATTACTCCGCCAATCACCGGGGCAACCATTGGAGCAAAAACTAGAACCGTCACCATATATGCTAACATTCTGGCAGCTGTTTCACGATCATATAAATCACGTATGATTGCCCTACTAAGCACCATTCCTGACGCACCGCCTATTGCCTGCACAATACGTCCAAAAATCAACACCCATATTGATGTTGATATAACACAAATCACACTACCTATTAAAAAAATAGTTAAACCAATTAACATAACGGGACGTCTTCCATATCGATCAGAAGCAGGCCCATAAGCCAGGGCTGAAATAGCTATAGAAACAAGGGAAGCCGACAATACTAATTGAGCCTGCATATGAGAAACATTAAAAGCGTCTTGTATAGCCGGTAAAGCAGGCAGAAAAACCTGCATAGACATTGGGCCCAAAGCAGTTATAGCCGCAAGAATAAAGATAAGTATGCGCGAAGAATTAGCATTATTCACAAAAAAACCTAATCAGGTGCAACACGAGATTTGACCCTATCCTTAGAAACCGGCATTAATTTTTATCATCTTTAGTTTATGTGGTAAGCGCAAATATCATTTAGCATGAATAAAAAATATTAGTAAAAATTTATATCTAAAATATTTATACATTCTCTAAGCTAAATCATATTAAATGCATATGTATTTCTACATTAAAATTCTTAAGTCTAAATCTAGCTATTGATATCTGATTTTCCGTATCCACCACCACCTGGTGTTTCAATAATAATTTTATCTCCAGGAGATACGTCAGCTTTATCGGTGCCTGTCATTTGTTGTTTAGTTCCATTACTCCTCTCTATCCAATTACGTCCCAGTGAACCTGGATTTCCGCCATTAAGTCCAAATGGAGCAACCGTTCTATGACTAGACAATATCATAACTTGCATATCTTCAAGAAAACGTAACTTTCTTACGACACCATTGCCTCCACTAAATAAACCATCACCACCAGAACTCTTACGAATCTCAAAATTTTCTAACATTACTGGAAACCGCAGTTCTAGCACCTCAGGATCTGTTAACCTTGAGTTAGTCATGTGAGTGTGTACTGCTGAGGTTCCATGAAAACTTGGTCCAGCGCCGGAGCCACCGCATATAGTTTCATAATACTGATATTTATCATTTCCAAATGTAAGGTTATTCATTGTTCCCTGAGCTGCGGCCATGACACGTAGTGCGCCATATAAACTATCAGTTATTGCCTGACTCGTTTCCACATTTCCGGCAACTACTGCAGCAGGATATTGTGGTGAAAGTAATGAATTTTCGGGAATTATTATATCGATCGGTTTTAGGCATCCCTCGTTCATAGGTATGTCTTTATTAACCAACGTACGGAAAACATATAGAACTGCGGCACGGCATATAGCGGAAGGAGCATTAAAATTATTATCCAATTGATCGCTAGTTCCAGAAAAGTCGACGGTTGCTCTTCTAGCCTCTTTATCAATACTTACACGTACCTTAATTTGGTTTCCGTCATCCATAGGATAAATAAACTCACCGTCTTTTAACACATCCAACACCCGACGAACTGATTCTTCAGCATTGTCTTGTACATATTTCATATAAGCGTGCACTGTTGATAGTCCGTAATTCACAACCATTTTTCTTAATTCACTTACCCCCTTTTCATTAGCTGCAATTTGTGCTCGGACATCAGCTATATTTTGATCTATATTTCTAGCTGGGTAAGGTCCCGATTGTAATAACGAGCGGAACTCAGTTTCACAGAAGTAACCGCTATCAACTAACTTAAAATTATCGATTAACACACCTTCTTCTTCTGCAATTTGACTATGAGGCGGCATTGAGCCTGGTGTTAATCCTCCTATATCTGCATGATGACCGCGACTTCCAACATAAAATAGTATGTCATGTTCTTTTTCACCAAAGACTGGTGTAACTACAGTCACGTCAGGCAAATGAGTTCCACCATTATATGGAGCATTTAAAACGTAAACATCCCCAGGTCGCATAGAACAGTGATTTTCACGAATTACGGTACGCACACTCTCACTCATTGACCCAAGGTGAACAGGCATATGGGGAGCGTTAGCAACTAAATTTCCTTCTGGATCGAATATGGCGCATGAAAAATCTAGTCGTTCTTTTATATTTACTGAATGCGCCGTATTTTGAAGAGTAAAACCCATCTGCTCAGCAATGGACATATAGAGGTTATTGAAAACCTCAAGCATAACTGGGTCTACTGAAGTTCCGGGAGCTGATTTTCTTTCAAGTGGAACAATGCGGTTTAGTAATAAATTACCTTCATCTGTTACACTAGCACACCAGCCCGGTTCAACAACCATAGTAGAAACAGCTTCTTGAATGATGGCGGGACCCTGTATCTTTGTTCCGGCGTCAAGATATTTTCGATCATAAACTGGGGTATTACGTTCCCCTCCGTCTATATAAACCTCCACATTTGTTAGTGGTTTTGGCTGTTTATTTTTAGCCTTCTGTGCAAACGATACTTCTTCCACCTTTTCTTTAGCGGCAATAACTTCAACTGCAGCTGTTTCAATTACAAGCGGCCTATCAGGCATCACAAAAGCATACCGTTGTTTATGCAATAACAGAAATTGTTCCGTCATTGATTCTAAAGACGAAAAATTTACTATGAGTGATGTATCAGTACCATCATATTTTAAATGTAAGTTACATATAGTTTCAATATTAGTTTCACTTACACTCTGAGCCTTTACTTCTTCTATTGCTTCTATTGATAAACGATCAAGTATAACTTGGGTTTCACGGATGTTATCTTTTGTAAGGAGTTTTTCAACCGATTGTTCACGTAGAGCCCTTACATCAGCCAAACCCATTCCGTAAGCCGACAATACACCTGCCATCGGGTGGGCTATAACGTTAGTCATTCCTAGAGCATCAGCTACCAAACAAGCATGTTGTCCAGCAGCCCCCCCAAAAGCGCAAAGACTATATTCACTTACATCATAACCTCGCTGTACCGATATCTTTTTAATAGCATTAGCCATGTTTTCCACAGCGATTTTCAGAAATCCATCAGCCACCTCCACCGGAGAACGAGAATCACCAGTTGAAGAATGTATTTTATTAGATAAAGTTTCAAATTTTTCATAAACAATTTGTTTGTTAAGTACTTTATCTTGGTTTGGACCAAATATAGCAGGAAAGTAATCCGGCTGAAGCTTACCTAACATGACGTTACAATCAGTTACTGTTAATGGTCCCCCCTTGCCATAGCTCGCCGGTCCAGGGTTAGCTCCAGCACTCTCCGGCCCCACCCTGTAACGTGAGCCATCGAATGCACATATAGAACCTCCTCCGGCGGCAACTGTATGTATTTGCATCATAGGTGCTCGCATCCGAACACCAGCAACTAACGTCTCAAATGCCCGCTCATACTCTCCCGCATAATGAGTAACATCCGTAGAAGTTCCTCCCATATCAAAACCGATAATTTTATCAAAGCCTGCTTCAGAGCTAATCTCTACTGCACCAACTACTCCGCCGGCTGGCCCAGATAAAATAGCATCTTTACCTTGAAACATTTTAGCATTGGTTAAACCGCCATTCGACTGCATAAACATTAGCTTCACGCCACCCAATTCACTAGCAACCTCATCTACATAACGCCTTAATATTGGAGATAGATAAGCGTCAACAACAGTAGTATCACCTCTTCCAACTAGTTTTATAAGTGGGCTAACCATGTGACTAACTGAAATCTGAGTAAAACCAATTTCACTAGCCAACCTTGCCATTTCAAGTTCATGCTGGGGATATCGATAAGCATTCATAAACACTATGGCGATTGCACGAACACCTTTTTCAAAACTTCTCAACAATCCAGAACGTGCGGTTAAGTTATCAAAAGGTTCTAAAATCTGACCATGAGAATCAATTCTTTCATTAACCTCCAGAACATTTTCATATAACATTTCTGGTAATACTATATTACAATCAAATAGTCTTGGCCTTGCTTGATAACCAATGCGTAAAGCATCTCTAAACCCGCTGGTAATAGCAAGTAAGGTATTATCACCTTTTCTTTCGAGTAGGGCATTCGTAGCCACCGTAGTGCCCATCTTAACCACTGCAATACTATCTGCAGGAATAGGTTGATCGGCCTTAAGACCCAGTACATATCTAATGCCTTGTACAGCCGCATCACGGTAATGCTCTGGATCCTCCGACAGTAGTTTGTGAGTAACAAGCGATCCATCTGGACAACGAGCTACAACATCCGTAAATGTTCCACCCCTATCTATCCAAAACTCCCACTTGCTGTCATAAGTCATTGATTTTATAAGATTCTTTTGTTGAACGACATTACACACAATGTGTTGTACTTCAATAACTTACAAAGTGATGTAACACATTTGTTACACAAAAAGAACATATTTTGACGACTCATAGACACCCTCATCGCTACGTTGATGTTGATAGAAGAATAGTAGTTTATCCATGTGCGATCACCCCTGCCTCTGGTTTCATCATATCAGCAAGGATCCGACAAACCAACAAAATGCTTGCTCCGTAGCAAGAGTTTAATCGGGGTCAATTATTGGGCGATTAATTGATTATCTGATTAATCAAATAATCAAACTATTATTCCCATGGAAATAATCTTAAACGATAGCATCGACCTAGTAGGCGATACCTTCATAGTTATAGACGAGCACGTTTTCTATCGGAGCCACATCTATCCCCCCTTCGCTAATTCTAGAGATATACCCTGTTCTCCCTTACCTTGAAATTCGTTGTAAAGTTTTAGAACTGCTTGTTCAACACGGTCTGGTTTTATCCAATCACTGAATATTCCTAGCCTTATTCTTTTTACCGCCTCTTGGGCTGTTAAACCATCTTTGTACATTTTCTTAGATTGTCTTTTTACTAAACTTAGATAATCAACCATGTCTTCGAGTATTGCTCGGTCTCCAACGGGGCCATGGCCTGGTACGATTATGTCTATTTGAAAAGTCTTTAGAATTCTTTTTGCTTTATTTATCCAGTTTCCTATATGTGCATCAAAAGTAGCCGGAGTTACAAAATTAAAACAAAAATCTCCGGAATAAAGAATTTTTTCTTTGGGCAGATATACCATAGTGTCGCCGACGGAATGGGTGTGCCCCATATTGTGCAGTTCTATTCGTCTGTTGCCGAGGTACAACGTCATGGATCCCTTATAGGTATGAGTAGGAAAAAACTGATTTACATCTTTTAAATATTTTGCGTATTCCGGGTTAACTTGACGAAAATGACCCAGATCTAAGCCAGTGTGTATCATTCGTTCTCGCATGTGTTCGTGAGCAATTACTGGAATGTCTCGAGGAAACCAGGCGAGCCCAAGCGTATGATCGGCATGGTGGTGGGTACAAATGATACTATTCAAGGGTTTGTCAGTTACTTTAAGGATAGAACTTTTGAAGGCCTCAGTCATAGGTTTAACAAATAGTGTATCTATCACAAGATAAGAGTCAGGACCTAAAACTAGGCCGGCATTAGAAACATTCAGACCTCCTGTCTGGATATAAGCGTAGCAGTCATTGCCAATATCAATCAGTCCAGTTTTCCATGTTTTTTCAATTTTGCGTTTCATATTAACCTCTGCATATGTCCTCGCAAACTGTCAGTTCAGTATTCCCAAACTTTCATAATTTCATCAATCTCAAGTTTTTTACTAATGGTTTTACCTAACCATCCATCAGGAATATCAATCAATGGACCATCACCATTTTCATATCGGTACCACAACATCTCTTCAGCTTGTTTCGGGGAACGTGAGTGAATAATCATTTCATCATTCACCACCTCTGTTCTTCCATCAGTATGTACAAAGGTGATGTGATATTTTACTTTGTAGTCGATGTGCCAGTTGTTCATTACCCAACTCTTATTGATCTTCATAAGTCATTAATTTTATTTTCTTTTATTATTACACTTAAATGAAGAACTTAAATTGTGATATTCTTTTCTAGCAACTACTAGTCACCTTCAATTTTAGAACGCTCTCGTTTATGGGCTAACAGAGCCATCAAACGTTTGTCCCGCCAGTTTCTGCGATCACTATTGTTTACTACCGGCGCGCTTTTAAGCCTTTCATTATCCAACCTCTTAATAGCATCTCCTTTCCAAGGCCGTGCTTGCTGTGTGGCATTAATCTCATTTACCCAATTTCCGTAGCGTTCATTATAATCTGGCACTCCTCCCGGAGCATTAAGTGAAATAGTTTCCATTGCGCCCATGAAAGACCATCTCAGACCTAACGCCTCCCGAACTGTTTTTTCAATATCTTCGATGCCAGCTACATCGTCCTCCCATAATCGATAAACTTCAGAAATTACTGCATACTGAATCCGATTTAGAACAAATCCTTGAATTTCTTTTTTTAAAACACTAGTCGCCTGCCTACATTCTTCCATTAAAATTTTACTACTTGTTATTACCTCAGGTGCAGTCCAAGGCGACGGAACAATCTCAACAAGTCGTAGTAAGTGAGGAGGTGTACCCGGATGCAAAACAATACAACGAGCGCGGCCAGATAAATGTTCAGTAAATGAAGAAATAGGAATAGTAGAAGTTGAGCTTGCAATAGTAACATCATCTGGAACTATTTTATCAAGTTTTTCAAATAAACTTTTTTTTAATTCAGCACGCTCAGGAATACTTTCTTGAACATGCACAGCGCCATCAACAGCATCCTCAATACTGGTAGAAGTAGATATACGCGAAAAAATTTTTTCAGGAGACTCTTCAATTAATCCATAATCATTTAAATGATTGAGACTTTCTTGTATTTCAATCAAAGCTTTATCTGTAGCATTGCGATCGGTATCAAAAAGAACGGGATGACGTCCAGATTCAGAAAACACAATTCCCCAGCCAGTACCAATGAGGCCGGAACCAATGAGAGCTATTTTTTCCATAGTAAAACTTCTTCGTTATTAATAAAAGTAATTCAGTTTTTCCACTCAGGTAATGCCACAGGTTTCCATGGACGATTTATACTAAAATCCTCAGTTATAGCATTTGCTGCAATATAACCTGGGGCGCCATTTACACCTCCACCATTGCCTGAAGAAGATCCACATAAATATAGACCCTCTATAGGAGTACGAGTGCTTGAAAGTTCGGGATGGGGTCTATTTATTCCAAGCTGTGACGGAATATAAGCACCCATTCTGACAGCACCTCCTCGCATATTTATGTTTAAACGCTCAACATCTAGAGGAGTAAACAAAAACTTTCCTCGTACATTATCATCTTGAAGATTTATAGCGTATTCACGCCAAACATTTAAAATACATTCCATGTAATAATCATTTTGTTCGTCCCAGTTTTGAGCTGATCCATCGACTTCATAGGGAGCAAAAGGCCACCAAAAAGCAGAATGGCCTCCTGCTGGAGCATACGAAGAGTCAACGGAACTGTTACAAGCCCCATTGCCCATTAATACATCTGGAAATTGTTTGTCTTCACAATGTTTAAAACACTGCTTTACCTGCTCTATAGTATCCATTCCAAAAAATATATTAAAAGCAGAATCTATATCTGGGTCAAATTCACGCGATTTATATATCGGCCTATCACGTAATGCTAAATGCAGAGTTACAAGACTATGATTACCCCAATGCCAATTATTTAATTTCTTTTGCACTTCATCAGAAAATAATTCATTGCCAATCATATTCATTGTTGTCGGAGCATCTATTGCACTTGCCACAAAATAGTTAGCTTCGATCACACTACTATCATCAAGGATAACATTACTTGCTCGTCCATTTTTAAGTCCTATTTCTCGCACATCACTATCTAAAAATACTTTTCCTCCTCCTTTCTCAAGGATACGCAAAAGTGCATTTGGTAAGGATACTGCTCCTCCCACTGGTAACGTAAAACCCATTACATTAGAAAAAATAGCAGGAAAAACCATACCAGCGCCAGGTTGGTTTTCAGTCGCGATTACATGCATATATGAAGAAAAAAGAGTGCGTATACGATCATCAACAAAATATTTTTCTACAACACTAAACAAATCATGCTCTGCATGAGATAAAAATTCTTTTGCTTCAGGTCCTGACAAACGATCCTTTAATTGATCTATGGGTAGCGGTGCATTATACATCATAGAACCCAACAGAGGCCTCATCTTCACAGCATATAAGTGATACAAATCTCTGAAAGTATCAGCATCTGTTTTTGAAAATCTCGAGAGAGAATCACAAGTTTTATTTAAATCCTGATGTATAACGACACACGAACCATCACGAAATGTAGCAGCCTGCTGCACTAAAGGTTCAATATATGAAAATCCATAACGATGCAGTTGTAAGTCATTTATTAAAGGCGAATTTCCAAAGCCCATAAAGAAATTGGAGTGCAGATTGAAGCGATAACCAGGAAGAAGTGGCTCCTGAGTGCTTGTTCCTCCGCCAACTTGCGAGTTTCTTTCAATAACTGCAATTTTAAGACCGGCTAACGACAAATATGCAGCTAGAGTAAGACCATTATGGCCAGCGCCAATAATAACTCCATCATACTTTGTCATAAGCTTGTCCTTAGATTATTTTTTTAGAATGAAACTTTTTTTTAATTTTATCCTTTTGAATTTAAATCATTGCCTGAGCTAATAGATCGAATGAACGTACCCGCGACGGATGATCCCATATTGCAGCCGCTACCATTAGCTCATCCGCGCCCGTAGCCTCAATGAGGGGTGATAACTTAGATTTTATCGTCTCTGTTGACCCGTAAAAAGAGCAGGCCAACATAGATGATGCCTGAGCCTTTTCCATTGGAGACCATATTTTCTCAATGTCTTCAACCGGTGGTGGCAACTGACCTCTAGTGCCACGCACCATTCTCATTACGTTTTGTTGTGGTGTCGTAAAAAGCTTCTTCGCCTTATCTTCAGTATCAGAAACAATAACGTTACAACCTATCATTACATAAGGTTTAGCAAGCTGAGTGGATGGCTCAAATTTCTCACGGTAAATAGATACTGCTTGCATAAGCGCTTGAGGCGCAAAGTGTGACGCGAAAGCAAAAGGCAGACCTAGCATAGCGGCAAGTTGAGCACCAAACAGACTAGACCCCAGAATCCAAAGCGGTACATTAGTATCCTCTCCAGGGATAGCGTGTATGCTCTGATTCTCTTGTGGTGGACCAAGCAAAGCTTTCAACTCAACCACATCTTGGGGAAAATATTCCGAAGAATCAGGACCTCGTCTTAACGCCTGCAATGTACGCTGGTCTGTTCCTGGTGCTCTACCCAAGCCAAGATCAATACGTCCTGGAAACAATGTCGCCAATGTACCAAACTGTTCAGCAATTATCATCGGTGAATGATTAGGCAGCATAATTCCGCCGGCTCCGACACGAATAGTCTTAGTTCCACCTGCAACATGACACATACAAACAGATGTAGCGGCGCTAGCAATACCCGAAAGATTATGATGTTCGGCCATCCAGAAGCGTTTAAAACCAGAAGCCTCGACATGTTGTGCTAGGTCTAGCGCGTTCATCAACGCGTCCGCTGGCGTAAAACCTTCACCAATATACGCGAGGTCAAGTACGGATAATTGCACCATTGTTCAACCTAACTCATACTTTATATCGTACAATGAAATCTCCACTACTTTAGATTTACTTATTCGATTACTCCCATTATTGCTGGCCCCTCTATGCAAAACAAACCCTCTTCTTTCTAGATTTACTTCCCGGGTATATCAAACCAGAGTGATTTCATCCTCCAGCACAATGCACTAGGTTATTATAAAGAGAATTAAACCCTACCAACAATTTTTTAGCTAATTCATTTCTGCCAATTTCTGCTCGACTAAATCAAGGTTACTATATCCAGGCTTTATTTCTCCAGAGTGTATCTGACGACTTAGTTCGACAATTGCATCACTGGCCGGCGCTATTCCTCCATTATTCTTTCGTTCTTCTGCAACCAACCCCGCAATCATATGATCCTCACCTAATCGACCCTTCATATGGTCCTGCAGAGTCGTGTTGATGGCCGACGGTCCAACATGCTCTAAAATGGTATCTAAAAGCGTTTCTAGAAGATTATTAGTGTTCATAACATCTTCGGGTTTTAATCCAAAAACCGGTACGACTTTGTAATTCAATGATTGACCTGCTGCCAAAGCCTCTTCACCAGCCTTGAGCATCCATTTACGAGCTCGTTGCTCATAGTCTTTTCCATTATCCTTTAAAACTTGCCCAGGAGTTCCACCAAGTATGGCCATTGATCCCATTACCATATTGTTAACAATGAGCTTAACCCATTTTGCAGAAAGAATGTCTTCAATGGTCTCTACGCTTCCAGCGTTTCTAAAAAGTTCTGCAATTTCCTCAATACGTCCTTCCTGAGTTGAATCAAAAGCACCAATTCCAAACCAAGTTCTTTCTTTCTTGGTAGTACGATGAATTACTCCCGGTTCGAACATTTGAGAAGCAAGTTCAACAACGCAGCCAAGCGTTCTCTCAACACCTACTATTTCCGCAATCATTTCAGCAGTCATTGCGTTCTGGACCCCAATGATCATTCCATCATCGGCAAGATAAGGTTTTATAAATTCGGTTAGCCATTTGGTGTCATAAGCCTTGGATACAAGTAATACGATATCGAATTTTATATCTAAAGTGCATATATCGCTAAGGTGGTATGCATTTACTTTTAATGTAACTTCGTCATCGCGATTAGTTATTCTTAGACCATTTGCTCTCATAGTCTCTATGTGCTCTCCCCACATATCAATCAGAGTAACATCAAGTCCTGCCTCAATAAAATCAGCAGCAATTACACTTCCGTTTGCACCAGAAGCCAGAATTGCAATTTTTTTATTAACCATAAAACTGCTCCATTTTCATCGCTTGTTAAGTATTCATGACGATTTTTTGTGTATAGCGTCAGTTTAACAAATAGATATGATATCATATTACTCTTTTATGAACGACTTAAAAGAACTAAGTATCAATGCGTTAATTCAGTTAATTCTATAAGTATATCGCCCGTTGACTCAGGGTTTATGAAGGCAATTTTGGCTCCACCATGACCTGTACGTGGAACCTCATCTAGCAGTTTAACACCCTTCTCTCTTAACTCATCTAAAGCCGAAACAATATCATCTACTTCAAAGCAAAGATGATAAAGACTTTGATTTTTTTCCTTTATTAATTCAGCAATTTTAGATTTTGGGTTAGAACTCTCCAAAAGTTCTATGTAGGTTTCTCCTACTGGATACATTGCTAAGTTAGTAGTACCAATTGTTTCCTCAAGTTCTTTTTCAAAACCAAATATACTCTCTAACATTTTCATAGAATCCGACATATTTCTGCATGCAATGGCCACGTGCTCTACTCTCTTAATTTTCATAACATTATTTCCTGTTTGGTTATTTCAAGTGTCTAACTCAATATAAAAACATAGTAATAAGAGTTTGAAAGTCTATTTTTCAAGATGAAGACTCTTAATTAATATCAAACAATTCTAGCATAAGCTTATGTATTAGCTAACTACACTTACTACGAATATGAAAAATAGTTTAGTTAATAATTTATTAGGCTAAATAACAGATGTTTCATATTTCCTTAGATTCAGCTAAACCATTATTATGAGTATTTGGGGAAAACTTATAGGTGGGGCAGCTGGGTTTGCTCTAGGCGGACCTTTAGGCGCATTACTAGGGGCTATTGCAGGTCATGTATATGATTCTAGTAAGAAAACTGCAGATGAAACAGATGATCCTACCAAACAAATCGGTTTTACTATCGCCGTAATAGCTCTAGGCGCTAAATTAGCTAAAGCAGATGGAGTAGTTAGTGAAAAGGAAATTCGTGCGTTTCGTACAGTGTTCAAGGTCGCCCCAGAAGAAGTAAATAATGTTGCGAAAGTATTCAACTTAGCTCGTCGCAGCGTAGAAGGCTATGAACCATATGCTAAACAGGTTGCCGGCATGTTTGCTAACAACCCTTCTGTTTTGGAGAAGCTTCTAGGGTGCCTATTCTTTATAGCACAAGCAGACGGTAATGTCTCAAATGCCGAAATTGATTATTTACGTAACGTATCTAAGATTTTTGGTTTTAGTGAGAAAGATTTTTCTCGTATACGCGCAGAGAATATAGGAGCAGATTCTCTTGATCCATATACCATTCTTGGGATTTCTTACAATATTGATAATAACGAATTAAAATCTGCCTACCGTAAACTTATTCGAGAACATCATCCAGATACATTAATAGCCCAGGGCATGCCCGAGGAGTTCATTGAAATTGCTAATAATAAAGTAGCAGCTATAAATGCAGCCTACGATAAAATTTGCACTGATCGGGGCATTAAGTAACGAGTTTAATCTAATGACTAATGATCCTCCCGTTATATCTCTTCGAGAAATACAAGTCAGGTTTGGTAAAGATCCTTTATTAGATGGTGCTAATCTTCAATTAATACCTGGCTCAAGGACGTGCCTTGTAGGACGCAACGGCAGCGGTAAATCTACTATAATGAAAATCATTGCAGGTCTATTTGAACCTGATAATGGACAACTCTATTTTGAGCCTGGCTTGACTATAGGATATTTACAACAAGACGTTCCATTGCCTAATTCAGGCAATGTTGCATCATTCGTAGCAAATACAGGACATACAGAAGCCGCCAGATTTGAAGTCGATGATATTCTTTCTCGATTGGATATTGACGGAGATCGAGATATTAGTTCCTTATCGGGCGGTGAAAGCCGTCGCACAGCTTTAGCTCGTTCTTTACTAGGTAATCCGGATATACTTCTATTAGACGAGCCGACAAACCATCTAGACTTGCAAACCATACAATGGCTTGAACAAACATTACTCAATAGCAAAACAACTATTTTAGTGGTTAGTCATGACCGCGCGTTTTTAAAAAAAATAACAACAGATACTTTATGGGTACATCACAACCAGCTTTTGCACAACAAAAATGGGTATACTGATTTTGATAGATGGAGTGAGGCAATCTTAGATGATGAAGTTAAAGCCGAACATAAACTCCGTCAAAAAATTCGTTCGGAAGAACATTGGCTAGTATATGGTGTAACCGCAAGAAGAAAAAGAAATCAGGGCAGACTAAAATCACTTGAGCAATTGAGGGAAAGACGAAGGGCTACCCTTAAAGGTGAAACAAGCGTCAATATTGATTCAGATAGCGGCCCTATTAGTGGTCGATTAGTTATTGAAGCAAAGGAACTGGTCAAGTCCTATAAAAATAAAAATATAGTTAGCAAATTTTCAACTAGAATATTAAAAGGCGATCGTATCGGTTTCATCGGTCCAAACGGAGCCGGAAAAACTACTTTATTAAATTTATTGATAGGAAATTTATCACCAGACAGCGGTCGGCTGCGCTTGGGAAGTAATTTGACAATCGCTTTATTTGATCAGACACGTCAAAGTTTAAATCTTGATGAAACCTTATGGCAAACTCTAGTTCCTGAAGGTGGGGATTCACTAAATGTACGTGGCAAGCAACGGCATGTCGTAGCATATCTACGTGATTTTTTATTTGATGAAAAACAAGCAAAATCTCCCGTTTCTTCTCTCTCTGGGGGAGAAAAGAACCGTTTACTTCTGGCCAAAATTCTTGCCCAACCAAGTAATTTATTAGTTTTAGATGAACCTACCAATGATCTAGATTCAGACACTCTTGATGTACTTCAAGAAATGCTTGATGATTATGATGGAACTTTACTACTCGTTAGTCATGACCGAGAATTCTTAGACCGTATAGTTACAAGTACGATAGCTATCGAAAGCAATGGAATTATTACAGAATACGCGGGAGGTTACTCAGACTATCTTTATCAGAAAAAGGATCAAAAGCGATCCATCGATGATACAGGTTCGAAGAAAAGAAAAAAAACTCAAAAAAATAGTAAGTTTAAGAATAAAACATTAAAAAAATTATCTTATAATGATCAACGCGAATTAGAAAAATTACCTAAAATAATTTCTAATTTACAAGCAGCTAAAAAACAAATTGAATCTATACTAGCTGACCCTAATTTATACACTCAAGATGCGCTAAAATATAATGACAATGCTGAAAAATTGAAAAAATTAAATGTTGAAATAATTGAAGCGGAAGATCGTTGGTTATGCTTAGAAACTGCTCTAGAGGATCTAAGTAAATAACTTTAACATGACCAAAATAACTTATTATCCCTCAACCAATTTTAATGAAAGAATGCCTGAAGGAACAGGCCCAGTAAAAATTGATATTCTAGTAATACATTATACCGGCATGATACCCGAAAATAGCGCATTAGATTGGTTATGCAATCCAGAATCCAATGTAAGTGCTCACTATTTAATTGATGAAAAAGGAATTATTTTTAATCTTGTACCGGTCCTTATGCGCGCCTGGCATGCGGGGGAAAGCTATTGGCGCGGGGCAACAGATATTAACTCTCGTTCGATAGGTATTGAGCTTGTAAATCCTGGGCATGATTTTGGTTATCGTGATTTTTCTTTAAACCAGGTTAATTCTTTAATTTATTTAGCAAAAATAATTTTATCACAATATCCTATTCCACCTCGTAATGTCCTTGGACATTCAGACATATCGCCCGCTCGTAAAATTGATCCAGGAGAACGATTTCCATGGAAACAACTCGCAAAAGAGGGCATAGGTTTATGGCCCAATAAAAAAAGATCAAATAATACTGAACCGAGCAATAAACAAGTTATAAGGATGCTAAAATCTTATGGATATGACACTGAAAATAATTCACTTAGTGACCTAGTGACAGCCTTCCAAAGACATTTTCGTCCAGAACGCTGTGACGGTATAGTGGACAAGGAAACACAGGTTCAGTTAGAAAACCTAATTTTTTCTGTTGCAGAATAGTTGATAAACTCTTAATCATTAGAGGTCAGATGGTCGGATAGCTGCGCATAAAAATTGGGAAACCTTTTTATGTGAGGAAAGTCCGGGCTCCACGGAAATACGGTGCCGGTTAACGGCCGGCGGGGGCGACCCTAGGGAAAGTGCCACAGAAAAGAAACCGCCTATATGTAATACTTTAAGTAAAATATGGGTAAGGGTGAAATGGTGCGGTAAGAGCGCACCGCGCAGCCGGCAACGGAAGCGGCATGGTAAACCCCACTGGGAGCAAGATCGAATAGAGGTGACAGATGGCATATTTCCGTGCCGTCACCCGGGTGGATCGCAAGAGGTATTCGGCAACGAATGCCCCAGATGAATAGCTATCTCTTACCAAACTAAAGTTTTGGCAAGAACAGAACCCGGCTTATAGACCATCTGGCTTTATTATAAACTGTTGTTTAATACACTGTTCTACTTGAGCTTATAGAAAATAATTTATGTAATAACCTAATAGAAAATCAAAAATATACGATTATTTTTTTAGCCATATTAAGAACATTACAAGAACAATTAATAGTCATATTCATCCATTATTAAAATAGCCTTCGTGTTACCCCTACGCTCATGACCTTAGGTAAGTATTAAACACTATAAAATTCTATCGTGATTTATAACAAATTTAACCTCTAGACCGTTGACTGACCATATTTTTCCATGTTATCCCATATATTCCCAATTTAGGGTGTTTCTTGGTATAAGTGTTGAAATAACCAAATAATTGGGAATATGGGTTCAATCCGACTTATGTCGGGCGTTAGGGGCGTTACGGATAGCGAGCAAAAAAAATGGCGTTGTTTCTTTCAACGACTATAAATAAAGTTGATACAAAAGGACGAGTATCAGTCCCAGCTGCATTTCGTGCATCACTGGTTGGGCAGCATTTTCATGGGATAGCAGCCATACCATCCTTTAAATACCCTGCTATTCAGTGCGGTGGTATGGACTGGATGGAACAACTAAGCAGTGGTGTTAACGCATTTGATTTCTTTTCAGACGAACATGACACACTAACAGCCGCCTTATTTAGCCAAACCGAACAGCTTTCGTTTGATGGAGAAGGACGAGTTATCTTACCGACTTCACTCGTTCAACATGCAAATATTAATAAAGAAGCAGCTTTTGTTGGTCGAGGGCCAACATTTGAAATTTGGGAACCTATTGCTTTCGAAAAACACCAAATTGATGCGACACAAAAAGCAGCCGAACAACGACTAACCTTAAGACCACCGTCCCCCCCTGGTAATAATGAGGGGAAAGGTTGATGGTGACTGCCGAAACCCGGCATCGTCCTAACCAGGTAGGTCCTGAGACCAAACGTGGTTTAGTAAACACACACACACCTGTACTTTTAGATTCTATAATACCTGCTATTAACCCTAGTAATGGCAAAGTTTATGTTGATGGCACTCTCGGAGGAGGAGGTTATGCACGTGCCTTACTTGAAGCCGCAGACTGCATAGTATGGGGTATCGATAGAGACCCGGATGCAATTCAAATTAATACCAATTTGGCAGACCACTATGAAGGACGTCTAAAATTAGTTTCTGGGCATTTTGGAGATATGCAGGCCCTGTTATCAGAAAGAGGTGTTTTTAATGCTGATGGAGTGACGCTCGATCTAGGCTTATCATCCATACAAATGGACAACCCAGATCGTGGGTTTGCTTTTTCCCAAGACGGCCCCCTTGATATGAGGATGGACAAGTCAGGCCAAAGCGCTGCGGAATTAGTTAATTTTATGGGTGAAGATGAATTAGCAGACATAATTTACAATTATGGTGAAGAGCGTATGTCACGACATATAGCTAGCGCTATAGTAAAAGAACGAAGAAAAACACCAATAGAAACAACGGGACAGCTTGCCAATATAATTCGAGAAGTCGTCAGATCCCGAGCAACCAAAAACAAATCAAACCGCAACAAAATTGATCCAGCAACTCGTACATTTCAAGCTATCAGAATTAAAGTAAATGATGAACTATCAGAACTTGATCGCGGCCTAGATGCAGCCGAAAAAATACTAAAACCTGGCGGAAAACTGGCCGTTGTATCTTTTCACTCGCTTGAAGACCGAATTGTAAAGCTGTTTTTACGAAAACGCAGTGGCAGCGATGCGCGAGCCTCTAGACACTTACCCGAAATCGTCTCAATTAAAGAACCTACCTGGACGCTATTAACTAAAAGGGCAATTAAACCAAGTGAACCAGAAATTTATAAAAACCCCAGAGCCCGTTCTGCCCGCCTAAGAGTAGCGGAAAGAACTAAAGCTCCAAGCTGGGGTTTTATTAATGAAGGAAACGAATAATGAGGCGACCAACAACTCTAATAGTCTTTTTACTCGCAATCCTAACAGGTGGAATTCTATATAGTGTTGCTTATAAAGTTTCTGCACTCGAAGAGGAACTCACCACACTTAATAAAAAAATTAAGCACAGTCGTTATAATACACACGTACTAAAAGCTGAATGGAGTAGCTTAAATCAGGCTGAAAGACTTCAAGATCTCAGCCATAGGCTCCTTGATCTTAAACCCCTTCAAGGTAAACAGTTTTCAAAACTATCTTCCCTACCTATGCGTAAAAAAGACAGTTCAAATGAGAAAATTTTACTGGGATTAAAATCTGAAAAATCAAATCCAGCTTTTTCTACAAATCTACCAGAAACATCTAACATTAGACCAAAACCTAAACCAATAGCCCCCGATCAAGTCCCTAAGGAGCTTAAACTAGCGTCACAGAACAAGGCAATTTCCTTAGGGGCTTCAAAATTAATATTTGAGAAGAACAAGCTGGATACAGCACTAAGGGAAATATTCAGCAATAATTCTATTTACACTGCAAGTAGTGCACAATGACTGAACGAATTTCTTTCGAGAGTGCTCAAAAAAAAGCACTGGATATAGCGCGAACAAGACTTGTGCTGGGTGGAGCACTCATGTCGGCCGCATTCATAGTAGTTATTATTAAACTTATTGGTGTCACAGCCTTTAGTGAGGCTGAAAAGACTTTCGTTACCAATGCCCTCAACATTGTTTCAGAAACAAAAATGGGACGCGCAGACATAGTTGACCGCAACGGATATTTATTAGCCACAACACTGGTAACCCATAGTTTATTTGCTAACCCCGATAAAATAATTGATGTAGATTCTACCGCTGATTCACTAGCAAGTATTTTTCCTAGCCTGAGTAAAACTTCGATAACAAAAACACTTTCTAAAAAAAATAAAAATGGAAAAAAGAGAACGTTTGTTTGGCTGAAGAGACATATAACTCCCAAACAAGCTTATAAAGTCAATCGGCTTGGTATTCCTGGTTTAGATTTTAAATATGAAGAAAGACGAATTTATCCTCATAGTAACCTTCTCTCCCATGTAGTTGGATTTACTGACAGAGATAATAAAGGACTGAAAGGCATAGAGCTTAAATACGAAGAACATTTATCTAAAACAAAAGAACCATTAAAGCTATCAATTGACATACGTATTCAGCAAATCCTCAAACAAGAATTATCGTTTCAAATAAACAAATTCATGGCCATAGGCGGGTCTGGATTAATGATGGATGTAAATTCTGGTGAAATCTTATCGTTGCTATCTTTGCCAGACTTTGATCCGAATGTATCCAGCAAAAAACGCCCTTTGCCTAGGGATCGTAATGTTTCGGACACTTATGAGCTTGGGTCAATTTTTAAAATTTTTAACCATGCCATAGCTCTTGAAACAGGCGTCGCTAAAATGAATAGTCATTATGACGCTAGAAAGCCCATCTATATAGGACGCCATAAAATAGATGATTATCACGCTCAATATCGATGGCTTACAGTGCCAGAAATATTTACATACTCGTCAAATATTGGTTCTGCAAAGATGGCTCTTGATATTGGCCATAAAACCCAGCGTAAATATTTTGGAAATCTGGGACTATTACGTAAATCAGACGTGGAGTTGCCAGGTTTAGAACCTCCACAACTCCCAGACCGATGGAATAAACTAGCATCGATGACTCTCTCATATGGACATGGGATAGCAGTTAGCTCTCTTCAGGTAGCTTCAGCCGCTGCCAGTGTAATTAATGGAGGCACTTTTCTCCCAGCCACTCTTATCCAAAGTGATAAACCTAAGCTGCCCGGGCAAAAAGTTATATCAGAAAAAACCTCAGAAAATATGCGTAAATTGCTTCGTATGGTTGTGGAGAATGGTACTGGCAGAAATGCCGAAGCTCCCGGATATATGGTTGGAGGTAAGACGGGAACCGCAGACAAACAGGGGGATGGAGGTTACAAAACGGCCAAAGTGATTTCGTCATTTATCGGTGTCTTTCCAATGAA
>Ga0114932_10001027_pt1 | contig 32854 bp, 29 predicted proteins | sample 2SBtaG_2_FD_87286 | JGI IMG/M metagenome (GOLD analysis project Ga0114932, IMG submission 87286) | Deep subsurface microbial communities from Kolumbo volcano to uncover new lineages of life (NeLLi) - 2SBTROV12_ACTIVE470 metaG | ecosystem: Environmental > Aquatic > Marine > Volcanic ...
CCGCGCAGCCAATCCACGTGTGAGGAGCCCGCAGGGCGACGAGCCGTGGCGAGGGCTGTGTGAGGAGCCCGCAGGGCGACGAGCCGTGGCGAGGGATAGTCACTTTGGCTTAGGTGGGCGCAGCCGACGGGCACTGAGTGATCCGACCGCGCCGACCTCTCCTTCTCGCGCTCGTGCTCGCCATGATGGCAACGTCGTGTGTGCGGATCGCCGAGGCGAGTGGCGAGGCGGGCCAAGACACCGTGCCGGCACCTGTCCTCGCCCCAAGCGAGGAAGCGCTCGGCGAGGAGGTGTCGCTCGTTCCGGCCCTGCCGCTCGAGCAGGGCGGCGTCGCCCACGGCACGCTGCGGTGGGCGTTCGATGATGGAGGGGGTGACTTCTCCTTCGAGACCGAGCTCGTCGCGGAGCTCAGCTTCACGCGGCTCCAACCGGTGCATGCTGAGGATCTGCTCGACGTCGAGGCGTCGAGGGCCTATTCGGTCGCCGGGTCGCTTCGGCACAACTCTGAGGCAACGAGCTGCGACGCAGGTGAGACGCGTTGCCGGGTCATCTCGCTCGTCGATGCGGATCTCGTGGGCATTGCGATCCGGCGGGGCGGCGTTCTGAGCGTCGAGCTCGACTGGCGTTCCTTCGGCCCCGAGTCAGCCTCGGCGCGCCCCGAGGCGATCGTCGCACTCGGGTGGGATCAGATCGGCTATCTGGGTGTCGCGGACTCGTTGGAGGCTTCGGGCGTCGTTGGAACGACAGTGGTTGTCGACCTCGCATCAGGGCGTGTTCGACAGGTGCACTGGGCCCGCGGGTCGGCCTCGGGAACCGGAGTGCTCGAGGTCTCCCTCGGCTGAGATCAGGTCGTCTGGAGCAGCTCAGCGACGCCGAACGCCAAGTCGAGGCTCTGGCGGCCGTTCAACCTCGGATCACACATGGTCTCGTACCGGTCTCCGAGCTGATGCGCGGTCAGATCGTCTCCGCCACCGACGCATTCGGTGACGTCGTCGTTGGTGAGCTCGCAGTGAATGCCGCCCGGCCAGGTTCCCTCGGCGCGGTGAGCTTCGAAGTAGTTGCGCACCTCGCGCATGATCTCGTCGAAGTGACGGGTCTTCACGCCGTCGTCGGTGGAGTAGGTGTTGCCGTGCATCGGGTCGCACTCCCACACCACGGGGTGCCCGGCGTCGGTCACCGCCCGCAGAAGGCCGGGCAGCGCGTCGCTCACCCGATCTGCGCCCATGCGGCTGATGAGGGTGAGGCGACCGGGAATCCGGTCGGGGTTGAGGGCGTCACATAGGGCGACGGCATCACTGGGATCGGTCGTAGGACCGATCTTGCAGCCGATCGGGTTGTGTACACCACGGAGGAACTCCACGTGCGCGCCGTCGAGTTCGCGGGTGCGCTCGCCGATCCAGAGCATGTGGGCTGAGCAGTCGTACCAATCGCCGGTGATGCTGTCCTGGCGAGTGAGGGCCTGCTCGTAGCCCAACAGAAGGGCTTCGTGGCTCGTGTACAGGTCGACTTGGCGCATCGCGGCGTCGTCGGTGTCGAGCCCACTGGCGCTCATGAAGCGCAGAGCGCGATCGATTCCGTTGGCCAGATTTTCATAGCGCTGCCCCACAGGGCTGGATGCGACGAACTCCTGGTTCCAGTTGTGCACCTGGCGCAGATCGGCGAACCCACCGCGGGTGAACGCCCGCAGCAGGTTCAGCGTGGCTGCGCTCGTGTTGTAGGCCTGCAGCAGCCGGCCGGGGTCGGGGGTGCGAGAGGGCTCGTCGAACCCGATGTCGTTCACGATGTGACCACGGAAGCTCGGCAGCGTCTCCTCGCCCCGGGTCTCGGTACCGCTCGACCGCGGCTTGGCGTACTGGCCGGCGATGCGACCGATCTTCACAACGGGGAGGCCGGCCGAGTACTGCAGGACCACCGCCATCTGCAGGATGATCTTCAACTTGTCGCGAATCGCGTCCGCCGAGGCCAGATCAAAGGACTCCGCGCAGTCGCCCGCTTGGAGGACGAACGCCTCTCCGGCTGCGACACGCGCCAGCTGATCAGTGAGGCGGCGAGCCTCGCCGGCGAAGACCAGGGGAGGGCGAGCTCCGAGCTCGTGCAGCGCCTCGTCGACGGCGTCGAGTTGGGGCCAGTCGGGCTGCTGCCCCGCGGGATGGTCAGTCCAGGAACCGGGATGCCAGGTGGTGGTCACCAGACAAGTCTGACGGGTGACACCCCTCGCGACAAAGCCCGTTTCCCTCAACCGGGCCGGGCGAACCGCCGAGTGGGAGCGCGCCAGAGGTGGCGCGGTGGGACTCGGCGTGGGCCGGACCCGGCCGGGCGGGAGTCCGCAGAGGCGGGTGGGGGGTGGTGGTTCGCCGAGTGGGAGCGCGCCAGAGGTGGCGCGGTGGGACTCGGCGTGGGTTGGACCCGGCCGGGCGGGAGTCCGCGGAGGCGGGTGGGGGGGTGGTGGTTCGCCGAGTGGGAGCGCGCCAGAGGTGGCGCGGTGGGACTCGGCGTGGGTTGGACCGGGCTGCGCCACTGTGCCCTTGTGCGGCTAGGCGACTGTGCCCTTGCGTGGCTACGCCACAGTGCCTGTGCGTCGCCTAGGCCACGATGGCCAGGGCGTCCTCGCGGAGCTCGTCCACTGCCCGCTTCACCAAACGGCGGGCGGCTTCGGCGGTCACGCCCAGCTCCTCACCGACCTCGCGGTAGCTGTGGGTTTCGCCGTCGAGGAGGCCGAAGCGACGCGCCACGGCATGACGGGCCCGGGGATCGAGCCGCTCGAGCAGACCCATGATCATGTCTCGGCGGTCGGTCTCGATCGCATAGTGCTCCGGACCAGGGGTTCCGTCGGCGATCAGGTCCACAAGGGCACTGTCGCCGTCGTCGCCGACGGTCTTGTCGAGCGACGTCGGGGTACTGACCCGCTGCAGCCAGGCGTTCTCATCGTCGAGGGCATCGGTGTCACCGCCGGAATGGCGGAGCGCGGCCCGTAGCGAAGCGGACCGATCCGACGGAAGGCGGATCAGGCTGGCCTTCTGGTCGAGGGCCCGACCGATCGACTGCCGGATCCAGAACGTCGCGTACGTCGAGAACTTGAAGCCGCGACGCCAGTCGAACTTCTCCACGGCGTGCTCGAGGCCCAGGTTTCCTTCCTGGATCAGGTCGAGCAGCTCCATCGCTGCCGGCAGCGGATACCGCCGGGCGATCGACACCACCAACCGCAGGTTGGCTCGAATGAACCGGTCGCGGGCGGCATCGGCTTCGGCGATCTGAGCATCGAGGGCTCGGCGATCGGCTCGCGTCAACTCCTCGTCGCTCTCGAGGCGCTCGCGAGCGTCCCGTCCGCGTTCGATGGCTTGAGCCAGCATCCGTTCGTCATCGGCGGTGAGAAGCGCCACCGCGCCGATTTCGTTGAGGTACTGGCCAACTGAATCACTCATGACTTACTCCACCGGCGGAGGGGGCCGCCGGCCCATCGGTCCGGGCAAGGCCCGGACGTCCGTGAGCCGAAAGGCCCACGTGTACTTGTCGCCTTCAACGTCCAGGGGGATACGAAGGCTTCCCATTGGGACTGTGACCTTTGTCACATCGATCCACCGTCGAATTTCGGGTCCGAGCCCCGAAAAAGCCGGGTTGATTTCCGCATTTCCCCCTTGTTGATGCTGTTTTCAGCACCAGGTGGGGTCTATCGGTCGCTCCATCTTAGATCTTGAGCGGCCCGAGTGTGGCATCGCTTTCGCGAACTACCCTCCTCGGCGTGACGCGACGGGTCGGGATCTTGGGCGGAACGTTCGATCCCCCACACATCGGACACCTCGCTGCGGCGGTTTGCTGCCGGGACGCTCTCGGGCTCGACGAGGTGCGGCTGACGGTAGCCAACGACCCCTGGCAGAAGTCAGGCCACAGGGTCGTCACGGCGGCCGAGCATCGGCTCGCGATGGTGCGCCTTGCGGTGGAGGGTCTCGATGGACTCGAAGCCTGGGATGTCGAGATGCGTCGGGGCGGGCCGTCCTACACCGTCGAAACCATCGAAGACCTGCCCGACTCCGCCATCCAGCCCATTCTCATCGTGGGCGCCGATGCTGCGAGTGGGCTCGACACCTGGCATCGGGCGGACGAGTTGGCCGAGCTCGTCGAGGTGGCCGTCGTCGCCCGTTCGTCCGATGCGGCCGTGCCCGCTGGCTGGAAGAGCACGCTCGTGGACATGCCGCGAATCGACGTCAACTCATCGGAACTGCGGTCGCGGCCGGTGCTCGGGCGTTCCCTGGATGTGTTCGTTCCGGCGGCCGTGGTGACGTACATCCAACGCCACGACCTCTACTCTCGTTGAGGAGTGGTCACCCCCCAGCTCTACGACCAGGACACCGACGAACAGAACCGTCGGCGGCGCACCCGGGATGGCGCGCCCCAGCTGTCTCGTTACAACGCGAAGATGCGGCATCCCTCGCGGCGCCAGCTGCTGCCGAAGCCGTCGCCGATCCAGCGCACCCGCGGGGTCCTCGGCATGGCCTGGCGCGGCTCTGCGGGTTGGATTCTCCCGCTGGTGGTTCTCGTTGCGTCGCTGGTGGGCCTGTACGTCATCGCCGGTGATCGCCTCCGCGGCTCCGACGATGGAGCGCCTCTTCCCACCGGTGCGGACGCCGTGGCTTCGGTGGCGACGGCTGGACCGTCGGCTCTTCTGGTTCAGCTCGACGAGGGCGGCGCGGCAGTCGCGTTCACCCTCCTCGCCCTCGACGGGGATGCTGGCGGAACGGTGGTGTTCGTCCCGGCGTCGACCATGGTCGAGATCCCCGGTTTCGGGCTCGACGAGCTGCGGCGCGCAGTCGAACTGGGCGGTGTCCAGCTCGCGTCGCTGAGTTTGGCGAACCTTCTCTCTCTCGACTTCGCGCACGTGACCGTGTTGAACGCCGCCGATTGGCGTGCGACCACACGAGCGCTCGGAACCCTTTCGGTCGCCAACCCCGCCCGCCTCGATCGCGTTGCCGACGACGGCCGAGTCGAGGTGTTGTGGCCACAGGGGCCGATCGACCTCACCAGCGACGAGATCGCCGGTTTTCTCGCGGTACGCGCGATCGAGGAGACCGATCTCGAGCGAATGGTGCGGCACCAGGCTTTCTGGACGGCGTATCTGACGGCGCGCAGCGGGATCCTCGGCACGGCGGATGATCCCACGGCCGACGTCGACGCCTTCCTCGACGAAGCGGCGGTGCGGGCCGAGGCGCTCGACTATCGCATTCTGCCCGTCGAGACCGTGGGCGGCCCCGACGAGCTGTATGGAGTGGACACCGCCGGGCTCACGGACTTGCTCGCCGTCATCGCGCCCACCGACGGAACCGATCCGAGCTCGCGGGTACGCGTGCAGGTCCTCAACGGGGTCGGCACCCCTGGGCTCGCCGAACCGGTCACCGCCCGTCTGCTCCCGACAGGCGCTGTCGTGCAGCTCACGGGCAACGCCCTCGAATTCGACCACGACGTGACCCAGATCGTCTACTACCGCGATGAGCACATCGAGTCGGCGCTACGTATCCGCGACGAGCTCGGGGTGGGTGAAGTCGTGAAACAGCGTGATCCGATCGACGTCGTTGACATCACGGTGGTCGTCGGACGAGACCTCGCCGAGCTGGTCACGGAGTGACCCACCTATCGAGCCTGCCGAAGCTCAGGGCTCGCCCGATACGATCGGGCCTCCGATGACCGCCGAGACCTCCCCGCCCACGATGCCAGAACTCGTCGAGGCAGCCGCCCGAGGTGCCTCCAACCTCCAGGCCGTCGACATCGTCGCGCTCGAGGTCGGTGACGTCATCGCCATCACCGACTGGTTCGTGATCGCCAGCGGAACCAACGTTCGTCAGGTCCGGCGCATCGCCGAAGAGGTCGAGGCCGAGGTGAAATCGGCGGGCGGCGACGGACCGCTGCGCATCGAGGGCCTCGAGGACGCAACGTGGATGCTCCTCGACTTCGGTCCCTTCGTGGTGCACGTGTTCCACGAGGAGACCCGGGCCTACTACGACATCGAACGCCTGTGGTCCGACGTCCCTCGGATCGAGTACCACGACGCCCCGCCTGCGGACCAGGCCGCTGGGTGACCCGCTGATGGCGGACCCAGCCGGCGACGAGATCCCCTCCGAGGAGACCGTCCTCGGCTGGATGGAGAGCCTCAGCAACTGGGGTCGGTGGGGCGAGGACGACGAGGCCGGAACGCTCAACCACATCGATGCGGCCGCCGTTCGCCGAGCAGCTCAGCTCGTCGAGGACGGAACGGTCGTCAGCTGTGCGTGGGACATCGACGATGCGCACCGCCCCGATCGTCCCTTCGGTGGTGTGCAGAGGCACATGATCGGCACGGGCCAGGGACTCCTCGATCCCGAGCGCCCCGGAGCGGCCTCGGATCCCGAACCACGTACCGGTGGCGCGTCGGAATGGTTTGGGCTGGTGTTCCACGGCTACTCGGTGACCCACCTCGACAGCCTGAGCCACATGTTCTTCGACGGCCGGATGTACAACGGGCGCCCGGCCGCATGGGTGACGGCGCGTGAGGGTGCGACATCGAACGACGTGCGGCCGGCGGGTCACGGAATCGTCACCCGCGGGGTCCTCGTCGACGTCGCCCGCCACCTCGGTGTGGAGTGGCTCGAAGCCGGCGAGCCCGTTCTGCCGAGCCACGTCGCGGGCGCCCTCGAGGACCAGGGGATCACGGTTCGTGCCGGCGACGCCCTCTTGCTTCGCACCGGATACGGGGCCCGCCAGCGCGAGCACGGTCCCGACGAGATGGGGCGCGGCGGTTCGACCCGGGCCGGCTGGCATGTCGCCAACCTGCCGTGGCTCCAAGAGAACCGAATCGCTGTGATCGGGGCCGACACCGCTCAGGACGTTGTTCCGTCCGGGTACGCCTTCAGCCACAACCCCGTACACATCGTGGGCATCGTCGCGATGGGCCTGTGGCTGCTCGACAACTGCGACCTCGAGCCCCTCGCGGCCGAATGCGAGCGCCGCCGGAGGTGGGAGTTCCAGTTCACGCTCGCGCCGCTACGCATCACCGGCGCGACCGGTTCGCCGGCAAATCCCCTCGCCACGTTCTGATGGCGAGTTTCCCGGCGCGCCCGGACAAGTACGACTCGCCCGAGGTGATCACCGCCGTAGCGGCAGTGGCGGACTGGCAGTCGCGAGGACTCGTGACGTACGGGCTCGAAGCCTCCGGCGCCATTCTCGTGTACGACCGAACGCTCTATCGCCACCTCCTCGAACGCGAGGAACTCGAACCCGTCCGATTCGGTGGACCCGGGCGGTTCCATCGCCTCGGTCGTGCCGGCGGCGATGTCCTGATGGTGGGCGACTTCGGAATCGGAGCCCCGGTGGCTGCTGCGGTGGTGGAGGCAATGATCGCCGCCGGGGTGGAGAAGATCGTCTCGATCGGAACGGCGGGCGGCTTGCAGCAGAACCTGCGGCCCGGCGACATCATCGGCGTGACCGGAGCGGTGAGAGACGACGGCACGAGCTGGCACTACCTGCCCGGTGATCAGCCGGTCGCTCCCGACGAACACCTGACGGATCAGCTCTTCGATCACATCGGGGCGCTCCTCAGCCGGACCGGCGACGTGTGGACCACCGACGCGATCTACCGCGAGACGGTCGCGGAGCTACGGGCCCACCGCGACGCCGGAGTCCTGGCCGTCGAGATGGAAGCGGCAGCCTTGATGGCTGTGTGCGAGGTTCGCCAGGTGCCCTTCGCGACCGCTGTCTGCATCTCCGACGTGCTGAGCGAAACCGGGTGGGAGGCGCTGTTCACCGCGCCACCGGTTCGCGACGCACTCGACGCCCTCTTTGATGCCGCTGTCGCGACGCTCACCTGAGGGCTGCCCCTCGGCAACCCTGTTCCTCAGCCGCCCTGTTCCTCAGCGACAAGGTGCCCCGGCTCGACCTCGACGAGGTTGACGAGCTCGGGAGACTCACCAGGGGGCCACACCGGGGAAGGGATCTCGCCCTCGAGGCGGGGTCGTTCGCGGCGCTGGGTGGGGTCGGCGATCGGCACCGCTGCGAGCAGCTTCTGCGTATAGGAGTGGCGCGGGTTGCTGAACACCGCCCGGCGCGGGCCGAGCTCCACGATCTGGCCGAGGTACATGACCGCGACGCGGTGGGCCACCCGCTCGACCACGGCGAGGTCGTGGCTGATGAACAGGTACGAGAGACCCATCTCTTCCTGCAGGTCCATCATCAGGTTGATCACCTGGGCCTGGATCGACACGTCGAGGGCGGAGACCGCCTCGTCTGCGATGACGAGCTCGGGCTTGAGGGCGAGCGCGCGGGCGATGCAGATGCGTTGGCGCTGACCACCGGAGAACTGATGCGGGTAGTTGCGCATCACCGAGCGCGGTAGGTCGACCTTGTCGAACAGGTCGGCGACAACCTCCTCCACGTCCTGCCCCGCCTCGCCGTGGATGCGCAGCGGCTCAGCGACCGCTTTGCCGACCTGCCGCCGCGGGTCGAGGCTGGCGAAGGGATCCTGGAAGATGATCTGCATCTTGCGGCGGTGCGGGCGCATCCCGCGCGCTCCGAGCTGGGAGATGTCGGTGCCGTCGAGGATCACCTGTCCCGCGGAGGGTCGTTCGAGGCGGATGATCGTGTTGGCGAGGGTCGATTTGCCGCAACCGGATTCGCCGACGACTGCGAGCGTCTCGCCTCGCTGGACCTCGAGGTCGACACCGACCACGGCGTGAACCATGGCGCCTTCGCCGACGGGGAATCGCTTGTAGAGGTCGATGCACTGGACGAGGGGCGTGCTCATGGGCCCTCCACCAGGTCGAACTTGGCCGGTTCGTCGCGGTCGTTCATGCTGCCGAGGCGTGGGACCGCCGCGAGGAGGGCCTTGGTGTAGTCCTCCTGCGGATCGGCGAAGATCTGCTCCACCGATCCCTGCTCGACCACGCGTGAGCTCTTCATCACGACGACCCGGTCCGCGATCTCGGCGACGACGCCCATGTCGTGGGTGATCATGATCACCGCGGCGCCGGTGTCCTGCTGGAGGTCGTCGATCAGCCGGAGGATCTGGGCCTGGATCGTCACGTCGAGTGCGGTGGTCGGCTCGTCGCAGATGAGCACCTGCGGGTTGAGAACGAGGGCCTGGGCGATCATCACCCGCTGGCGCATTCCCCCGCTCATCTCGTGCGGATACTGCTTGATTCGCTTCTCGGGCTCGGGGATGCGCACCTTACGGAGCATCTCGAGGGCCATCTCGGCAGCGTCGGCCTTGCTCGCGTCCTGGTGGGCGCGAACCGCTTCGGAGATCTGATTCCCGATCGAATAGACGGGGTTGAGGGCGGTCAGGGGCTCCTGGAAGATCATCGAGATGACGCTGCCGCGGATCGAGCGCAGACGCTCCTCGGGTTCCTCCACCAGGTCGGTGGCCTCTTCGCCTGGGAGGTTGAGGACGATACGACCGTTGGTGATGCGTCCACGGGTGCCGAGTTCGATGAGCCGCATGATCGACAGCGCGGTCACCGACTTTCCCGAACCCGACTCGCCCACGATGGCCAGGGTCTCGCCGGGGTAGAGGTCGAACGAAACCCCTTCGACTGCCCTGAAGGATCCGAACTCGACCGTGAGATCCCGAACTGAGAGAAGGGGCTCGCGGTCCTCGTTGGACTCGTCGGCCACGATCAGCGCTCCCTCAGCTTGGGGTTGAAGGCGTCGTTGAGGCCGTCGCCGACCAGCCCGATCGCCAACACGGTGAGGAAGATGGCGATGCCCGGGAAGGTCACAGCCCACCAGGTGATGAGAATGTACGGCCTGCTGTTGCCGAGCATCAGCCCCCACGTGACCGTGTTGGGGTCGCCCAGTCCGAGGAACGACAGGCCCGCTTCGAACAGGATCGAACCGCCGATGATGAGCGTCGCAGACACGATCAGCGCTGGTGAGGCGTTAGGGAGGATGATCCGCGTCATGATGCGGAAGTCGCCCGCGCCCATCGCCCGCGCGGCCTTCACGTATTCGAGGTCGCGCAACCGCAGGAACTCCGCTCGCGCGAGGCGCGCGGTTTGGGGCCAGGCGACGATGGCGATGGCGAACACCACGTTGCGGACGGTGGGTCCCCACAGCGTGAGGATGACCATCGCGAAGAGCACGGCAGGCAGCACCTGGAAGAGCTCGGTGATGCGCATGAGCACCGCTTCGACCTTGCCCCCGTAGTAACCCGATGGTGCACCGATCAAGAGACCGATGAGAACGGTCATCAGCCCGGCCGACAAGGCGATGAGCAGCGTGACCCTCCCGCCGTTGAGAAGGCCGGCCCACACGTCGCGGCCGAGGTAATCCGAGCCGAGGAGAAGGTCGCTCTCGCTGGGCGACTGCCTGGGGCGGGTCACGATCTTGAACGGGTCGGTGGAGTGGACCATCGGCCCGAAGATCGACAGGGCGATGATGGTGAGCAGCAGACCGAGTCCGAACAGCGCCGCCCTGTTGCGGCGGAACATGAACCAGGCCTCGCCGAGGGGCGAACGGGCTTTGGTTTGGGCCGCGTCGTTGGGCATCGATGCTTCGGGCAGGTCGGGAGCGGTCATGTGCGACTGAACCTGATGCGCGGGTCGACCAGCCGATACGCGAGGTCGGTGAGCAGGTTGGTGACGATCACCACGAACGTGGCGACGATCATCACGCCGAGGAGGATGGGAGCGTCGCGCGTGAGCACGGCGCCGAAGGCGAGCGTGCCCATGCCCGGCCAGCCGAACACCACCTCGACGAGGATCGCTCCAGACAGCATCTGGCTGAACTGCAGGCCGGCCACCGTGATCACCGGGATCACGGCGTTGCGGAGCGCGTGCTTGTAGATGACGAGCCGCTCCCGAAGGCCCTTCGCCCGAGCAGTGCGGACGAAATCGCTCTCGAGCACTTCGATCATGGAGGCCCTGGAGATGCGGCTGTACTGCGCGAGATAGAAGAAGGCCAGTGTGAACGCGGGCAGGACGAGGTGCTTGGCCACGTCCCATTGCTGGGCAAACCAGCCATCTGGCTCGATGATCGAGCGCATGCCCTGGGTGGGCAAGATCGGCCACCACGAGGAGAACAGCAGAAGCAGCATGATGCCGGTCCAGAAGACGGGCGCGCTGAAACCGAAGAGAGACACGCCCGTGACCACATGGCTGGACGGTTTGTCCGGCCGCTGCGCGGAGTAGATGCCGAGCATCGTTCCGATGGTGATCGCGAGCGTCATCGCGGTCAGCACGAGGAGCAGCGTGGGCCACAGCCGATCGACGATGAAGTCCGTCACCGGCAGCTGAAACTGGTAGGAGTCCCCGAAGTCCAGCTGGGCGACCCCCCACACGTACTTGCCCAGACGGGTGAAGAACGGATCGTCGAGGCCGCGGTCCGCACGGATCTGTTCGATGAACTCTGCGTCGCCGCCACCTTGGAGGCCGGCGATGATCTCGGCGGCGTCCGAAGGTGCCAGCGACAGCAGAGTGAACGCAATGACGATCACCGCGAGGAGGAGGAACGCCGCGTGGCCGAGCCGGACCAAGATGACCCGGACCGGCCGCGGAAGCCGTCTCCTCGCGGTGAGAGCCGTCACGGCGTCAGCCACACCTCATGCATCGGGGACATCGTGCCCCAGATGGTGAGCGGCGGGTTGTTCACCAGGTCGGTGATGTACACCGAGTTGGTGGGCAGGGTCTCGATCCAGTGGAACGGCAGGTCGTCTGCCAGCTCGGCCTGGATCTCGGCGTAGGCCTCGACCCGTGCGTCGAAGTCCTGCTCGGCGCCGGCCACGTTCATCTTCGCCTCGAGCTCCGGGTTGATGTACGCGGAGTTGTTGGCGAAGGGAATCGGCTGGATGTTGGCCTCGAGGAACGAGCGGTGCACCCCGATGATCGGATCCGCCCACATGAAGAGGATCTGCATCGTCATGTCGTATTCACGACCCGCGAGGTAGCCGGCCCAGGTGCCGAAGTCGGGTGATGCCCGGACCTCGACGTCGATGCCGACCTCGTCGAGAGCCGACTTGATGTACTCCGAGAGCACGCTCTGGTAGTCGTCGGCAGTCGGGATGGCGTCGATCCGCAGGCTGATGCCGCGGTCGCCGTCACCGTCTGCAGGGAAGCCGGCCTCGTCGAGAAGCTCGTTCGCCCGTGCGAGGTCGAACTCGTATCCCTCGATCGAGTCGTCGTAGTAGGGGCTGCCCGGATGGATCGGCGACTTGGCCCGGAAGGGCAGGCCGCTGTGCAGCTCGTTGATGATGAAGTCCTTGTCGATGGCGTAGGCGATCGCTTGCCGCACGAGCTTGTTGCCCAAGATCTCGTTCTCGAGGTTGAACTGCAGTGACACCACGGCGCCGATGCCCTCGAGGCCACGCGGGGTGACTGTGAGCGAGTCGATGCCGGTGGCCCGATCGAGATCGGCAACGCCCTGGGCGTTCGCGACGTGGATCTCGCCGTTCTCCATCTCGGTGAGCGTTTCGTTCACCGAGGGGCGCACCGCGAGGATCAGCTCATCGACGTAGGGCCGACCGAGGAAGAAGTCCTCGAAGGCCGCCATGCGGACGATGCCGTTGGTGGTGTCGAACTCCTCGAGCGTGAACGGGCCGGAGCCGACGAGTTCGCCGGGCTGGCTGTTGCAGGTGCAGTCGCGGATGTTCTCCACGTCGCCGTAGACGTGCTCGGGGAAGATCTTCAGCAGGCCGGGACCGAAGGCGATGAGGATCGCCGGGTGCGGCTGGCTGAGGTTGATCACCACTGTGGTGGGATCAGGAGTGTCGACCGAGGTGACCGAGCCGAACATCGGGGTGAACGGATGGTTGTCCTTGGCCATGTTGAGCGAGAACGCCACGTCGTGCGACTCGATCGGCTCACCGTCGTGGAAGACAGCGTCGTCGCGGATCTTGATCGTCAGCGTGAGAGCGTCGTCGCTGAACTCCCAGCTTTCGGCGAGGTACGGCAGCGCGTTCCACTCACCGTCGAACAGCAGCAGGCTGGCAAAGAGCTGGGCGCCACCGGTGTTCGGCGGTGTGCCAGACGCAATGTTGCCGTTGAAATGGCTCGGCATCGTCTGCTGGGCCACCACGAGGGTGCCGCCGCTGACGGGACCGTCGTCCGGTGCCGCAGTCGTCGCCGGTGCCGCGGTGGTCTCCGTCGGCTCATCGTCGGTGCCGCTCAGGTCCTCCGGAATGGTGTCGAGCGCTGGTTCGGTGGTCGCTGGAGCGGGGTCGTCGCCTCCAGCGCTGTCGTCGCTGTCGCTGTCGCTGCACGCAGCTGCGAGCAGCGCAAACGCCGCAAGTAGCGCGAGCCACAGCCTCAGGCGGTGTCTCATCAGGTCTCCCATGGTTCGGGGTTGTCCCTCCCAGCCCGCGACGAAGCCCGCCGGGGCGTGAGGCACTCTAACGCACGGGTTTCAGGTGCTCGCAAGCTCTCTTGAGGGTTGCTCAGCGGAAGCTGAACACGGCCGCTGGCGACTCGTCGCGGCCCTCTACCTGACCTCGGTCGCGCAGGATCGGCAGCACGCCTTCGCCGAACCAGTACGCCTCCTCGAGGTGCGGGTAGCCCGACAGGATGAACTCCTCGAACCCGAGGTCGTGGTACTCGCCGATGACGTCCGCGACCTCCTCGTAGGAGCCAACCAGAGCGGTTCCTGCGCCGCCGCGGACGAGTCCGATTCCCGCCCAGACGTTGGGGTGAATCTCCAGGTTGGAGGTGTCGCCGCCGTGGAGCTCCGCCATCCGCCTCTGGCCTTCGGACATGGTGGATTGGAAGTCGGCTTGGGCTGCTGCGATGGCCTCGGGGTCCATGTGGGCGAGCATGTCGTTGGCGATCGACCAGGCCTCGGCCGAGGTCGGCCGGGTGATCACGTGAAAGCGGATACCGAAGCGGAGCTCGCGTCCCTGCTCGGCCGCCAGCGTGCGCATTCGGTCGACCCGTTCGGCGACCATGTCGGGTGGCTCGCCCCAGGCGAGGTAGACGTCGACGTGGCGGGCGGCGATGTTCTCCGCTGCCGGCGACGCCCCGCCGAAGTAGATCTCGGGCACGGGATCGGGGATCTCTCGGGTGGTTGCCCCTGCGACGTGGAAATGGGTGCCCTCGAAGTCGTAGTCCTCGCCGGTCCACGAGTGCCGCATGATGTCGAGGAATTCGCCGGTGCGTTCGTAGCGGGAGTCCTTGTCGAGCCAGTCGCCGAACCGGTTGAGCTCCCGGGGTTCGGCTCCCGTGACGATGTTGATGAGCAATCGTCCGTTCGACATGCGTTGGTAGGTGGAGGCCATTTGCGCGGCGAGGGTGGGGGCGAGAAACCCCGGACGGAACGCGACGAGGAACTTGATACGTTCGGTGATCGGGATCAGCGAAGCCGTGGCGAGCCACGCGTCCTCGCACCCGGTGCCGCAGGGGGTGAGCATCGCGTCGTAGCCGAGCTGGTCGCAGGCACGCGCGATCTGCGCGAGATAGTCGTGGGACGGCCGTCGCCAGTGTGCGTCATCGCCTTCGGGCAAGACGTCGCGGGAGTCGCCCCCGGTCGGAAGGAACCAGTGGATCTTCATCTGCGTCTCCTCAGGTCACGGTGGCGGTTGAGAGCGCGCGGATTCCGGCGCAGACGAGTTCGATGAGATGCACGTAGCTGTCGTCGAGGTCGACGGGGGACGGGTGTTCCCTGCTGAGCTCGAGGTGGCAGAAGCCGTGGAAGGCACTGCGCATCGTTCGCGCTGCATGGACAGCGTCGTCTGCGTCGAGGTCGTATCCGACGAGCGCTCGCTGGAGGACCTCGGTGACGTGCTCGATCGCGGCTTCCATGTCGGGATCGCCGGTCGACGGTGCGCGGTCGGTGGCCTCATAGAGGCCGGGGTGCTCGCCAGCGAAGCGGCGCCAGGCGTGTGCCATCGCGGTGACGGCGTCGTCGCCGGCTCGCCCGAGGGCTGCGTCGGCCAAGGCGGTCGCCAGAAGCTCGCGACCGCGAAGGCTGAGCTCTCGGATCAACCCGTCGTAGCCTTCGATGTGTCGGTACAGGGCCGGCTGCTGCACGCCGAGGACCCGCGCGACGCTGGTGACGGTGACCCTCGACAGGCCGTCCGCGTCGGCCATGAGCGCCGCCGCCTCGATCACAAGTTTGGGTGTGAGGCGTTCGGTCCGCATGATTGCGGTCACGTTATAAGGTCTCACGAATTCATGAAAGGGACGTTGTGAGTGCATCCGTCGAACCCCCGGAGACCGTCATCTATCCGGCGCGGCGCGTCATCACGATGAATCCGGCGGTGCCCAGTGGGCCCGCGTTGGCGGTGCGCGGCGATCGGGTGCTCGGTGTGGGCAGCGTTGGGGAGCTGCAGTCGTGGGGATCGCACCGGCTCGAGGAGCGGTTCTCCGATCACGTGCTGATGCCCGGTTTCGTCGAAGCGCACACCCATGTGATGTCGGGTGGAACGTGGCAGTTCCCCTACGTCGGCTACTTCGACCGGCGGGACCCCACCGGCCGTATGTGGAGTGGTTGTCGCAGCATCGACGACGTGATCGAGCGGCTCATCGAGGTCGAGTCAGCGATGGACGATCCCACCCAGCAGCTGCTGGCATGGGGACTCGACCCGATCTACCTGCCGGGTGAGCGGCTCGTCGCTCGGCACCTCGACCGCGTGTCGGAGACCCGGCCGATCTTCGTGTACCACGCAAGCGGGCATCTCGCGACGATCAACACGCCGATGATGGAGCGGTCGGAGATCACCGAGCACACGCCGACCCCCGGGGTGGCGGGCGACGGCGATGGGGTTCCCAATGGGGAGCTCCACGAGCCGGCCGCAATGATGCTGGCTGGGGACGCCTTCGCCGAGATCGGACGGGCCATCGGGACGACCGATGCGAAGTGGAACTACGCCTACGAGGCACGCAACGCCGGTCACACGACGGTCACCGACCTGGGGACGTCCAATCTGGCGAACCCCGAGACGCTGCAGGACTGGCGAGCCGTCACGGCGGACCCGCTGTATCCGGCCCGGGCGATGGTGGCTGTGAGCAACGCATTCGGTGGCCCGACCGATCCCGTCGTCATGGCCGAGCTCGGTGTGCAGCTGAAGGGTGAGCAGACGTCCAAGCTGCGACACGGGATCGTCAAGCTGGTGTTGGACGGTTCGATCCAGGGATTCAGCGCTCGCATTTCGTGGCCGCATTACTACGACGCACCCGAGGGTCACATCGGAAACGGCCTGTGGCTGATCCCGCCCGAGTCGATGGCCGATCTGGTGAGCGTGTACCACCAGGCCGGTCTGACCGTTCACTGCCATTGCAACGGTGACGAGGCGACGGAGGTGTTCGTCGATGCGGTCGAGCAGGCGCTCGAGCGGCAGCCCCGGTGGGACCACCGCCACACGGTGCAGCACTGCCAGATGACGACGCCGTCGCAGTACCGCCGGATGGCGGCGCTCGGGATGCACGCCAACATCTTCAGCAACCACATCTTCTATTGGGGCGATCAGCACCGGGACATCACGATCGGGCCGGAGCGGGCGGCCCGAATGGACGCGTGCGCGACGGCGCTGCGGGAGGGCGTTCCCTTCTCGATCCACAGCGACACGCCTGTGACGCCGATGGGCCATCTGCACACCGCGTGGTGCGCTGTGAATCGTCTGACGGCGACCGGCGAGGTGCTGGGTCCCGAAGAGCGCATTCCGGTGGAGGCGGCGCTGGAGGCGTGCACGTTGGGTGCGGCCCGCCAGATCAAGCTCGACCACGACATCGGCTCGCTCGAGGCGGGCAAGCTGGCCGACGTCGCCGTGCTGGAGGACGACCCGCTCGAGATCGACCCCCTGACCCTCAAAGACATCGGCGTCTGGGGCACGATCCTCGGCGGCGCCCTCCACCCCGCCTCCACCACCTAGCGTGGTTTGGCGTGGTCTGGGGTCAGACACGGGTCTGACCCCTACTGGACGCTGTCGGTCACGACGTCTCGCGCGGAGCGTGGTATCGCCTGCTGGCATGCGGTTTGAGCCCACCTGGGGTCGGACACGTGTCTGACCCCTAGTGCGCGCTGTCGGTGGTCAGGCGGGGATGGCGCGTGCGCTGTGGATGGTTGCGATGAGCCAATCGGCGACGGTGTGGCGATCGAGGGTGCGGTCGAGTGTTGCCAGTGCGTCGCTGACCGGCTCCGCCCCGATCCGCTCGATCCGCGACCGATACAGCGAGCCCGCCAGCTCCGGCCCGAACTCCGGATGGCCCTGGACGCACAGGACGTGGTCATCCACCGTGTACCCCGCCACCTTGCAGCGCTCGCTCGACGCGAAGAGTTCGGCACCGGCGGGTAGCTCCAGCACCTGGTCCTGATGGCTCGCGATGAGCCGGTACCGCTCCGGCATGTCTGGCACCCACGCCAGCTGAGCACGAACCTCGTAGTCGATCGCCCCGATGTTCCAGCCGCCCGAGAACTTCTCCACAGGCGCGCCCATGATCCGGCCGATCATCTGATGTCCGAAGCACACGCCCGCGAGGGGAGTGCGGCGATCGAGGGCTTCGGCGGTCCACGACTCGAGTCGGCCGATCCAGGCGTCGTCGTCGTACACCGACTGGCGCGACCCGGGGATCACCCAGCCGTCGTGGCTCGCGTGATCCGGAAGTTCGTCGGCCCGGCCGTCGATGCAGGTGATGACAGTGTTCGCTCGGTCGAGCACGGTGCCGAACAGCAGGTCGTAGTCACCGTCGATGCTGCGGTGCGGCTCGTCGATCGAGTCGAGGAGCAGGACACCGATCCGCACAGGTTCGTCACCGGCCGAGTCCGGCCGCGCCTGCGATGTCATGGACGTCACTGTAACGGCGACCCCGGTAGGGTCGACCATCTCGCGGGTGTCGCAGGAGGGGGACGAATCGGGATGAAGGTGCGCTTCGGTTTCACATGTCGCGGAACCGCAGACATCGCGCTCGAGGACTACGACTCCCTCCTCGGCGACCTCGAACGCCTCGGGTTCGACTCGATCTGGCTCCCCGAGACGATGCTCACCGGCAGCTTCGACCCGATCGTCGGTCTCACCCATGCAGCGGCGGTCACCGAGAAGCTGAAGATCGGCACCCACCTCATCGTCCCCGGTCGGAGCCCGGTACGGCTGGCGCGCGAACTCGCCACCATGGATCGCCTGTCGGGAGGTCGGCTGCTCGTCACAGCGGTTCTCGGTCTACCCGATGACGACGAAGTCGCTGCGCAGGCGGTGGAGAAGAGCCAGCGGGGCTCGATGCTCGAAGAGGTGGTGGAGCTGATGCGTCGCCTGTGGGCCGGGGAGACCGTGACCCATGCCGGGCAGCACTACACGCTGATCGACGCCCGCATCGATCCGCTTCCGGTCCAGCAGCCGATCGAGATCTGGCTGGGCGGGCAGCTCCCCGGCGCGCTCCGGCGGGCGGGGCGAATGGCGGACGGATACCTGCCTGGCCTCTGCGCGCCTGCCGAAGCCGCCGAGAACCGGCGACAGGTCGAGGAGGCGGCGGCCGCCGCAGGCAGGGCGATGGATCCCGAGCACTACGGCGTCAACCTGTCCTATCACCGCGGGCCCCTTCCCGATGCGGCTGTCGAGGGTTTGCGTCGCCGGCGTCCCGACCTCGACCCCAAGTTGGTGGTACCCACATCGCCCGAAGCGCTCGACGACATCGTCGATCAGTGGCTCGAAGCGGGCTTCTCCAAGTTTCTCCTCCGTCCTCTCGTCGCTCCCGACGACTGGACCAAGGAGCTCGAAACGCTGGCCGATGACGTCCTTCACAAGCAGACCCGATGAGCGCCACGGCAGCGGATCCACGGACCCTGTGGGAGGCCGTCGAGCGATATCACCAGCTCTGTTACTGGGCGCCCGAGGTCCGCGAGACAGGAGCCGCCGCCGGGTTGAAGGGCTTCTGGATGAACTACTTCGCGACCCGGGTTGCGCCGATCGGCGCCGTGCCCGCCGAAGTCGCCGAGTCGCTGGTCTTCTACTACTCACCCGCCCGGGTGAGCCGGGCCATCCCCGACGCCTGGAGGTTCGCGACGCCCGAAGCCGTCGTGGCCGCGCGCTACGAAGGGATCGACGCTGCGCTCCGTCGCGAACTCGGCGATGTGATCGACGCCCCTGAGATCGACGCTGCGTTGACCGTCGTGCGCGCAGCGGTCGACGCGGTTGACACGATGGGCTTCACCCTCGCTGCGGGTTGGCGATCGCTCGAGTGGCCACACGCTCCCCATCTCGCGCTCTGGCATGGCTGCACGGTGCTGCGCGAAGTGCGCTCCGGCGCCCATCTGGTCGCGCTGCGGGCCGAGGGGCTCGACGGCTGCGAGTCGGTGGTGTCCCAGGTGGCCGTCAACCAAGCGCCGCGCGAATGGATCGAAGACGAGGCCGGTTGGACGCCCGACGAGGCGGCCGCCGCGACCGAGCGGCTCCGGGAGCGGGGCTGGATCGACGACGCAGGGCGAGCCACCGAAGCGGGTCGCGCTGGCCGGGCCGGAGTGGAGGCCGCGACCGACCGGCTCGACTCGCGGCACTGGCAGGCGGTCGGCGCCGACGCATGCGGCCGCCTGCTCGACGCGCTCGCTCCGATCAACCGCATCCTGCCCAAAGATGATCAGCTCGACTGGCGAGAGCTGTACGACCCCAATCCCTGAGCCCGTCCTCACTCCGGTGCGAGGACGCGAAGTGCGATCGCGTCGCGCAGACGCAGCTCGGCGGTTGCCCACCGATCACCCGTGTCACCGGGTGAGAAGGCTCGGAGGGTGCTGTCGCCCCGATACGTGTGGAACAGCGTGGTCCCGTCCTCGTCCCACGCCAGCAGCCCGGCACCGCCACCGATCACCGGACGCGTCGTGGTGAAGTGGCGCAGGCCCTCACCGTCGATGACGACGAGGGCCACCCGGTCGCCTTGCCGCGTGTCGACGAAGGTCGCGACGTAGCCCGTGATTGGCGCGTAGGCGGCGGCGATCGGGTCGGCCAAAGCGTACAGGTCGAGGTCGATGTGGCGGATCTCGGGGGCGTCGATGGTGGCGCCGGTGTCGAACTGCGTCAGGGTCAGCGCGCACCCTCCGAGGGGGCATGGCGCCGCCTCGAGTGTCCATTGGTCATCGGACGCCACGACCAAGCTGCCGTCGGGAGGCACGGTGACCGCTGGGGCTCGCTGACGCCAGGCGACCGCTGCCGGGACTGCGGCATCGATGCTCGGGAAGAAGTCGTCCAGGTCGTCGAGCCGGTGACGGGTCACGACTCCTGAGGCGAGGTCGACCACGTCGATGGCGTGGTGCCGCAGGATGGCGAGCCGCGACCCTGTGGCAACCGCCGATGGCCGACCCGGCCATGCGGCCGGGTCGGGCACGGGAAGAGGCGGGAGTGATGTGGGTGGCGGCGGCTCCGCGTCGAGGGCCTCGGCCACCCGCGACCTGTTGGCGCTCGGCGCGGCCTCCGAGACGATCGCCGGCACGATCGGGATAGCGACGAAGGCCAGCACCACCAGCGCGAGTCCGAGCCATGTCCCGGCGGCGGGCCGCCGCTCGACCTGGTCGGTGGTGCTTGCGCGCACCCAACCAGCCAACCACGTCCGCGGCGGCGTGGCGATGCGTCGGTGAATCGGGACTCGAAGGGGGCAAGCCCATCGCGCCCCACGAACCGATCAGCCGTCGACCAGGAAACCCGTGTTGGGTCGGGGAAGCGCCACCCACGTTCGGCCAGGGGTGAGACCGACCAGATCGCCGTCGGCGTCGCGATACTCGGTGATTGCTTCGACGGTTGGACGTGCCCAGGTGGCCCGGATCATCTTGCCGTCGGTGAGAACCCAGGCGTCGCCGGTTCCGACGACCCGGACCTCGGGCGATCCGGCGAACGCGACGCTCGAGCCGTAGCTCGCGAATTGGACGATGACGTTCTCGAAAGCGATACGGACGCCGTCCGAGTCGACGTGGGCCGAGCCCTGCTGGGTGCGAGCCCACCCCTGGAGCTCCTCGTCCCAGCGGAAATCCACCCGGTAGCCGCCGTAGTCGATGCGAACGATGTCGACGTCCTCCGCCGTATCGGGGAGCGCCTCGCCTTCCTCGCGGTAGGTGAAGAGCTGCGGCGGTGTTCCGCCCTCGTCGCCCGCCGCCTCTCGAACCGCGCCGATGGAGGTGAGCAGGTTGTGCGGCGCTTCTTTGCCGCCGCCGCGGTAGAAGGTCGGGCGGCCGACGTTGGCGTCGCTGACCAGGATCATGTCGACGCTGCGGAGCAGGTTGAGCACGGTCGGGTTGCCGCCGGAGTTGACGAAGATCGGCGTGTTCAGGTTCTCGAGAAGATCGAAGTCACCGGTCCGTGCCGACCGAATCGGGCCGACCGGGTCCACCTCTTGGCTGTGGAACAAAGCGGCGAACCGGGTGATGTTGCCTTCGACGAGTTCCTCGAACACGACATCGGCTTGGTTGATCCCGCGTTGTGGTCGCGCTCGCTGATGGTTGTCCATCTTGAGGACGATCGCGGGGTGGGTGAGCTCATCATCGACCTCGATGCCCGTGAACTGGGCGACCGGCGCAGGGGGGACTGTCGTGGTCGTGGCGACTGTCGTGCTGGTGGAGGTCGTGGTGGGCGCAACCGTTTCGGGTACCGCCGTAGTCGGTGGCGCCGTTGTGGGAGCGAGCGTGGTCGTGGGACCCGGAGCGGTCGCGGCAGAAGTCGAACCACCGCTGCAGCCAGCGGTCAGAAGTCCGGTCAACGCGAGCGCGAGACCAGCAACGATCGATGCCGTCGACGGGCGACGTGAAGGCAACCTGAATTCTCCTGAGACGAGGGGGAAGGAGATGGGCCGTACCGACGGCCGACCTGCGATGATACGCCGTGCGACCGCGGGCACCTCGGCACCCATGACCCCTCCCGTTCCTGTCGGCCAGTACCGTCGCCGCCATGAGGAGTGGCTTCGTCGGCGAAGTACTGAGCGAACTGCTCGCGTCGGGAACGCTCGACCGGAGAGCGTCGATCCTCGCGGTTGCCGGCGGAACCGCCGAGCGCGACCTCTTCGCTGAGTGGGGCTTCACCGACGTCACGATCACAAACCTCGACGATGTCCAGGCCGCGCCACATCTGGAACCATTCGCTTGGGCGCACGAGGATGCCCAGGACCTGTCCTATGGGGATCGATCGTTCGATTGGGTCGTGGTGGTCGACGGGCTGCATCACTGCACGTCGCCGCACCGGGCCCTCACCGAGATGTATCGGGTCTGTCGGATCGGCGTCGTGGCGGTCGAGGCGCGCGATTCGCTGTTGATGCGCGTCGCGGTTCGGTTCGGGATCAGCGAGCGGTACGAAACCGAAGCCGTCCGGCACCAGGGGGGACGGTCGGGAGGTCTCGAGAACGGGCCGGTTCCCAACCACATCTATCGTTGGACCGAATCGGAGTTCCGCAAGACTATTCGTAGCTGTGATCCCACCGGCGAGCACAGCTTCACGTTCCGTCACGGGCTCAACCTTCCCCACGAAACGGCCGCGCTCCGGCCATCAGGTCGGCGGGCACGGGTCCTGAAGCTGGTCGAACCGGTGATGCGGTTCGTCACTTGGGTCGCCCCGCGGCAACGCAACTCACTGGCGATGATTGCCGAGCGTCCCGCAGCGACCTGGCCGTGGCTCGAAGAACGCGACGGCGGCCTGGGGATGCGCGGCTGATTCGCCGGTCTTGCGGCGGCCCGAAGCGGACCCGGCTACGCCACCCGAAATGCCCGGGCGAGGTCGTGTAGACAAAGGGCCATCGGTTGCTGAGTGGACACGAGGGGGACCTGCCATGTTGACCGGAGAGCAGTACAAGAAGTCGCTCGACGACGGACGCCTCACCTACTTCGAGGGCGAGCGGGTCGAGGACCTCCCGTCCCATCCGATCCTGGGATCCACGGCGCAGTCCACCGCGGCCGGGTACGACACGTTCTACGACCCCGACCCAGCGGCCCTGTCGCCGCTGATGGTTGTGCCGTCGTCGGCGGAGGAGTTGCGTGAGATGATCCCGGTGCTCCATCAGGCCGGGATGATGGCCCACGTCACCTACACGTCGATCCAGACGTTGAAGACGGCGGCGGGCCGCATGGTGGACACCAAGCCCGACTACATCGAGCGGATGGACGCCTTCATCGACGAAGCGCAGCGCAACGACGTCCGGATCACGCAGTGCATCACCGACGCCAAGGGCGACCGCTCGCGACCGCCGGCCAAACAGGACGACCTCGACAGCTACGTGCGTGTCGTCGACCGGCAGCGCGACGGGGTGGTGATCCGTGGCGCGAAGCTGCACATCACCGGTGCGTCCTTCGGTCACGAGCTGCTCACCATTCCCACCAAGGCGATGAAGAGCGGCGAGGAGGACTGGTCCATCGGTTGCATGGTCCCGGTGAACGCCGAGGGCGTGAAGATCATCAACACGACCTACGCACCGCGTCACGAGGACGCCCGGGCCTTTCCGGTGTCTGCGGAGAATCACTACCCGGAGGGGTTCGTCATCTTCGACGATGTGTTCGTGCCGCACGAGCGGGTCTTTCTCGACGGCGAAACTCACTACGCGGCGGTGTTCGCACACAGCCTCGGTCTGTGGGAGCGCCTTGGCGGGCTTTCGGCCTTCGTGGAGGAGGCCGACGAGTTGGTGGGTCTGGCACAGCTCGTCGCCGAAGCCAACGGCACCGCGGGGATCGCGCATGTCAAGGAGAAGATCAGCGAGATGATCATCCACGCCACGCTGATCCGCGCCACGCTCGAGGCCGCGATCGACAACTGCAACATCGGCCCCGAGGGTGCGGCGTTCCCCAACGAGCTCTACACCAACGCCGGCAAGTTCCACGCTGCGGCCAACTACAACCACATCGTTCGTCACCTGCACGACATCGCCGGCGGCGCCGTGCTGACGGCCCCCGTTCCAGCAGACTTCGAGAACGAGGAAGTCGGTGATCTGGCCAAGAAGTACATGTCGACCGGTCACGAGGTCGACGGCGAGTACCGCGCCCGGCTCATGCACACGATCCGCGACCTCACCGCCGACGCGTACGGCGGCTGGAAGTTCGTCACCAACCTGCAGGCGGGCGGTGGTCTGTATGCCCAGCGCATCGTGACTCGCCGGCACTACGACCTCGATGCCGCGAAGCAGAAGGCTCTCGCGGCCGCGGGGCTCGCCGAACCCGAGCACTAGCCCCAGCCGCCCAAAATAGGTTCCAGGAGCGCTCCTGGAACCTATTTGACTACATAGAGTGGGGACTTGCCACGGAGAGTGAGTGATTCTACTCTGGGTTGAATGTCCCGGCGCGCGATGTGGTGGTTGGTGGTCATCGGCGCCCTCGCGCTCATGGTCGGCCCGGCGGCCGGAACCGTCTTCGAGAACGCTGCTGACTCGGCCTGGCGACTCAACTCCACCGGCGAAGCGCGCGTCGTTGCGTCCACGGCCACCCATGTCTATGTGGGCGGTGACTTCGCCACGATCGACGATGGCGTTGGTGGTGCGCCCGTCGGCCAGTCGTTCTTGGCTGCGTTCGATCAGGCGACCGGTGACTACGACGCCGCGTTCGCCCCACAACTCAACGGGGTCGTCCATGCACTGGCCACGACCCTGGATGGAACCCGCCTCTTCGTCGGCGGCTCGTTCTCCATGGTCAACGGAGTGGCGTTCGACGGTCTGGCCGAGCTCGATCCCGCCACCGGCGCGACGATCTCCCTGATCGAGGCCGGTACCGCGGGCACGGTGTATGACCTCCACGTCGAGGGCAACTGGCTCTACGTCGTGGGCAACCTGACCTGGGTGGGGGCTGTCCAGGTGTCGGGCGCGGGCCGCGTGGATCTCACCACCGGGCTCGCCGACCCGGCCTGGACGCCCACCCTCACGTCAGGCTCGGTTCGAGCGGTGACGGCCACCGCAGGTGGTGGCCCCGTGTACTTGGGGGGCTTCTTCAACGCGGTGAACGGCTCGAGCACGGATGCGAAGCTCGTCGCGGTCGACGACATGTCCGGGGCCACCGATCCATTCTTCGATCCGGGCCACGCCGAGGAGGTCTTCGACCTCGCCTTGACGGTCGACAAGCTCTACATCGCGCACGGCGGCCCGGGCGGTCGAGGTGACATCCGAGACCCACGGTCGGGCACCCTGCTGCGCAGCCACATGACCGACGGCGATGTGCAGGCGGTCGAGGTCAGCGGCTCGCACGTGTACTTCGGTCACCACGGCGAAATCGTGAACGGCGCGCCGCAGGCCTGGGTCTTCGCAGTCGATCGGGCGAGCGACGACGTCGATCCAGCGTTCGCACCGGTCCTGACCTGTACCGCCGGAGTGGGTGTGTGGGCTGTGCACGATGCAGGCGGCCATCTCTGGGTGGGCGGCGGCATCACGTCGGCGAGCCCCGTCGATGGCCGGGGTGTCGTCCGACTGCCCGCCGCCGACCCGCAGCCGACGGATGTCACTGCGCCGACCGCGCCCTCCGGGCTCAATGCGCCGATCGTCGGCGACCAACTCGTCCAGCTGAACTGGAGCCCGAGCCTCGACGACTCGGGTTCGGTCTACTACCGGGTGTGGCGGGACGGCGCTCTCGTGGGAACCGCGCCCGATACCCAGTTCCTCGATATGACGGTGGCCGCCGCCACCACGGTCAGCTACGTGGTCGAGGTCGTCGACGCGGCCCAGAACGCAACCTCCAGCTCCCCTCTCCCCGTGACGACGCTTCCGACGCTGTCGGAGCTGGTCGCCTTCGACCTCGGGCACACCTGGTCCTATCTCGACAACGCCGTGGCTCCGGTCGGTTGGACCCAACCCGGCTTCAACGATGCGCCCTGGGAGTCCGGCCCGGCCCAACTCGGACGCGGCGATGGCGACGAAGCGACCGTCGTCGACCACCCGGCGCAGCCCAGCGTCACCGTGTACCTGCGAACCGAGTTCGTGATCCCGGCGGGCACGACTGCGATCACGGCGACGTTCGACTATCTCCGCGACGACGGAGTCGTAGTGCGGGTCAACGGCACCGAAGTGCTGCGCGACAACCTCCCGCAGGGTCCCATCGATGAGACCACGCGCGCTCTCACGTGGATCAGTGCCGAGGAGAACACCGTCATCTCCACGGCGATCGACGCCTCGACTTTCGTCGAAGGAACCAACGCCGTCACCGTCGAGCTGCACAACGTGTCGCACGGCAGCGATCTCTCGTTCGATGCAGCCCTCCGACTCGGGGTGTCGACAGACACCGTTCCGCCAACCGTGCCGGGCGCGCTTCAAGCCGACGACATCGCCTCGACCACTGTCGACCTCTCCTGGACCGCATCCACTGACGATGTGGCCGTCGTGGGCTACGACGTCCTCCGCGACGGCATCGTGGTGGGAACGACTCCGGTCGCAGCGTTCCAGGACTCGTCGCTCTCCCCCTCGACCGCGTACGCCTACGAAGTGCGCGCACGCGACGCGGTGGGGAACACCTCAGGTCTCACTGCGCCTCTGTTGGTCACCACCGACGACCCGGTTCCGGACGTGACGCCGCCCTTGACACCGACGGGCGTCGCTGCACCGATCGTGACGCAGACCTCGATCGTGCTCACCTGGAGCGCGTCCGTGGACGACGTCGGAGTGGCGGGCTACGAAGTCTGGCGCGACGGGGTGCTGGTTGGAACGGTCACCGGGAACACGCACGTCGACAACGGCCTCACACCCTCGACGTCGTTCGACTACGTGGTCGTGGCCTACGACGCCGTAGGCAATCGCTCTGGCGACTCCGCTGTTCTCTCGGTGGTGACCGCGGATCCCGAGCCGCAGGTCGTGGAGGTTCTGCCGTTCGGTTCGACCTGGTCCTACCTCGATACGGGGAGCTACCCGGGGTCGACCTGGACGCTCTCCTCCTTCGATGACGCCGGGTGGCCGAGCGGCCCGGCGGAGTTGGGCGTGAACGACGGAGGTGAGGTGACGGTCGTCGCCCCCCGTCCCACCGTCTGGATGCGTTCGACCTTCACCGTGGCCGATCCGGCGGCCATCGAGGCCTTCGACCTCGAGCTCGTCGCCGATGACGGGGCCGTCGTGTTCGTGAACGGAATCGAGGTGATCCGGGACAACGTCGGGCCGGGCCCGGTCGACGGATCGACCGCGGCGCTCTCGTATCGCTGGGGAGCTGCCGAAACGGTCGTGCGGACTTTCGCTGTTCCGCCTGGCGTTCTGACCGGGGGGACCAACACGATCGCGGTCGCCGTGATCAATGCACCGGGCAGCTCCGACATGTCATTCGACCTGCGGGCCGAGCTGCTCGTCGGTGTCGGCGGCGCGCCGGACGTGATGCCGCCCAGCCAGCCCGCGGGGCTCGTCGCGACCAACGTCTCATCGACCTCGCTCCAGCTGAGTTGGGTCGCCTCGACAGACGACATCGCGGTCGCCGGCTACGACGTGTTCCGCGACGGAGTCTTTCTCGCCACGGTGACCGGCACCGTGCTGGCCGACAGCGGGCTCGTGGCGGACACGTCCTACAGCTACGAAGTCGAGGCGTTCGATGCCGCCGGGAATCGCTCGACGCGTTCGGCTCCCCTCGTCGTGACCACTGCCTCTGCCCCGCCGGTGGAGAGCGATCTGCTTCCCATGGGGAGTACGTGGCGCTACCTCGACACCGGTGCCTACCCGGGCGCATCGTGGGTCCAACCGTCGTTCGTCGATGGCTCGTGGGCGCAGGGTGCTGCTCCACTGGCGGCGGTCGACCCGGGGGTGACAGCTCTCACCAATCAACCGACGGTGTGGCTCCGCTCGACCGTGAACGTCGCAGACAGCAGTGCGGTCGTGGCACTCGAAGCCGACGTGCGGGCCGACGACGGCGTGGTCGTGTTCATCAACGGGGTCGAGGTGCTGCGCGACAACGTCGGCGCAGGGCCGGTCGACGGATCGACGCCCGCCTCGTCGTACCGATGGGGGAGCGCCGAAACAGAGGTGCGTACGTTCGTTCTGCCCGTGGGCGACCTCGTCGACGGGGACAACGTCATCGCCGCTGCGCTCGTCAACGGAAACGGCAGCTCGGATTCGTCGTTCGATCTGGCGCTCCGTCAGTTCGTGCAGAACTGATCCGGCGGGCCCTCAGCGTCACCTCTGCATCTCATCGGCGACCGCCGTGGTACGCCCGGACTGAGTGCGCCGCAATCCCTCGACCACACCGTCACGGTTGGCGGCCTCCTGGTTCTGGCTGAGCTTGAACGATCCCTCGAGGCGGGTCACGCGTATCCGGAAACCCACGACCCCGGCCACCTTGGCAGCGACGAAGTCGTCGGGGGCGTCGCTGACGGCCCATGGCTGATCGCTCGACGCTTCGTGGTGGTCGGTCAACATGCTCACGATCGCGAGCTTCTCGTCGTGCTCGTTGATCCATTCGAGCGTGCCGTGTGCCTGGACGTGGACGTAGTTCCAGGTGGGGACGACCCGCCCGTCTGTCGCCTTCGACGGATACCACGTGGGGCTCACGTAGGAGTGTGGTCCGGTCGCGATGGCGAGTGCGGTGGGTCCGGGGTTCTCGCGGCCTTGGGGATTCGCGGCCGAGACGTGTCCCACCAGCACCGGCTCCTCGGCCGACCCGGCGATCAGCACGGGCACGAACGTCGCGCGCATTCCTTCGGGGCCGGTGGTGACCAGGGTGATGGCGCCGAGATCCTGGATGACATCGAGTAGTACCTCGGGTCGGGTCTCGCGAAAGTGCGGAGGGCTGTACACGGTGAGCGACGGTAACGGCCGGCGTCGCAGGCGCGGCGGGAATATTCGGCGCAGACTCAAGAGCCGTGCGACGGGGAAGCGGGCCGCATTGTGGAGGGTTTCCCGCACGTGAATCTCACCCGTTGGAGCGCGCCCGCAGCCGCACTCGTCCTGTTCGTCGCCGCGTGTTCTGACAGCGACAGCGTGGCGCAACCGGGAGCGGATACAGCGGTCGAGGCCCCGGAGGCGACAGCGGCACCAGCGATCGACGATGTCCGAGTCGCTGCGCCGCCACCGACGCTGGCGCCGACGACCGTGCCCAGCGCGGCGGTGACGCGGGTCGAACGGCCCGATGTCGAGCCGCGGCTCCTCGTGAGCGGGCCCGGACTCAACGACGAAGGCGGGGTGGAGGCTCTCTCGCCAGGCGAACTCGAAGACGGGCTCCTCGTGTTCGTGGAGGAGGTGCCAGGAGCGCTCGCAGGAAACACGGTCACGGTCACCGACGATCGCTTCGAGGTCGTTCGGGTTCTCGAAACCGCCGAGACACCCTTCGTCGATCCCACCGGCTGGCCCAACACGGCGATCATCCGGCAAAGCGAGGGCTTTCTGGTGTTCGACGCCCAAACCGGCACGCTCACCCCGATCGCGCCGCGCGGCGACGGTGACCTCTGGATTCTCGAGCTGCCTGCGGGGCGTCGGTATGCACCTGTCCTGGAGGTCGGCGGCCCCAACGCCACCTACGTCTTGGATTTGATGGAGCATACGTTGATCCCAACGCCGGGGTCCGTTCGCATGGGACCGCCGGTCTTCTCCCCGGACGGGCAGTGGATCGTGGTGGTCCCCGACATCGAGCGGGGCGGCGCGACGGCCCTCGAGATCGTGCGTCCCTACTCGCCGACGGACACCGCACTGCGAATCGAGGCCATGCCAGGTGAGTTCCTGAGCGACTGGTTCTACGACCCCGACGGTGATCTCTGGGTCACGTCGAGGCCGGCGGGTGCGACAGCGCTCCGCCTGGTGCACCATGTCGACCTCGAATCGCACGAAGCGTCCACCTGGTATGAGTGGAACGCCGACACCGGCTACCGCCTCGTGGCGGTGGCGCAGGATCGGCACGTGATCGAGGACTTCTCCACCCGCGACCAGTACGTCGTGGATGTCGCGGGCGACGTGATCGCCCGGGTCGCATCGCCGCCCGAAGATCCCCGGCTCTTCGGCCAGACCGCCGCCTACATCGACGAGAACGCGGTGATTCTGGTGGATCTGTCGACCGGTGAGATCTCCGACTGGCTGGCCATCGGGAGCCCCACGCCCTCCGAAGTCGATTTCGCGGACGTGGGCCAGTACTGGATCGCCGACGGGTACGCGACGGGTGAGATCGGTCTGTTCCGTCTCGACTTCGAGCGTCAGTCACTCATCGACCACAGGGCAGCGGTCGCCGATCTGCCCGAGGGCGTTCACTTCTTTTCGTTCGACCCGACTCGGTTCGACGATGACGGGTCCTCGCTCGTCGCCTACGAGAGCGACACGCAGAGCTGGATCGTTCACCTGACGTCAGACGATCGCACCTCCATCTTGGAGCTTCCCGCGGGGCACCGTTCGATCGACGTCACCTTGTCGCCGACGGGCGATCGGGCGATCGTGCTGTCCGGCGAACGCACCGCCGAGCGGAGGGAGTCGGTGGCCGCGATGATCGACCTCGCCACCATGTCGCGAGAGACCTTCGACGATCGGCTGACGGGTCAGCGTCTCGCAGTATGGCTGGTTTCGCGAGCGGGTTAGCCGCCGCGCAGGGCGACGTCGGCCGCGATGTCCGTCGCCAGCAGGACCATGACGAGCACCCCGACCAGGACGAGGAAGCCGAACCCCCACGTGGTCAGCAGGCGCAGCAGGGCCAAGAGCATTGCTACAGACAGTAGTGGTGATCACGGAGAGTGGTCAAATTGGGCGCTCGTCAGTCCGGAGCGCTGCAGGCCGAGTCGAGGTCGTCGATGTCGGGCTCGATCTCGGTGTCGAACGCGATCTGGACGGCGGCCCGAACCTCGGGGATCGGCGCTGAGCCTCGCTTCCATTCGGGTGGGATGAAGTTGAGGGTGAGGATGCGGCTGGTGTCGAGCCGCGCCGCGACCTCGAGCATCTCGGGAAGCCGGTCGAGGGGGATGTCGGTCATGAGGTGGTCCGAGATGATGTTGGTCAGGTCGGTGTAGTTGGCCAACACGCTGCGGACGCCGACCTGATCGACCAGCGCACCGATCACGCAGCGTTGACGGCTCATCCGGTGGTAGTCGCTGCTCGTGGTTCTCGCGCGCATGTACGCGAGGGCGGTCAGGCCGTCGAAGTGATGATCTCCCGGCCGAACGTCGATGAGCAGACGCGGCCCGCCTGGGGTGATCGGCTTGATGTTGTCGTCGATCCACTCCGTGACGTAAAGGTCGATTCCCCCGAAGAGGTCGATGGCTTCGACGACGCCTTGCATGTCCACGAGCGCGTAGTAGTGAATCGGGACGCCAAGAAGTTGGGCGACAGCGTCTTTGATCGACGCGGCGCCCGGGTTGTCGGTGTCTGGCCACAGGTGCGGATACCGAAGCCCCAGGTTCCACAGTTCGTTGGCGATCCCGACGAACCCATCGGGGAAGCGCTCCGCTGCCGGCGTGCCCGCCGGGTACTGCAGCTTTTGCCAGTTGCGGGGAATCGAGAACGCGACCGCGTCACCGCTGGCGACGTGGATCGACAGGGCGATGATCGTGTCGGTGCGCACGCCCGACCGGTCGAAGCCGCCGTCGCCGCCGAGAAGCAGAATCGTCAACCGCTCGTCGCCATCCCAGGTGGGGATGGTCGTCGTGGGTGCGGCAGTGGTCGGTGCAGCGGTGGTCGGGATGGGCGTGGTCGCGGTGGACGTGGTGGGCGCCGTGGCCGCCGGGCTCGCCGGGGCCTCGGTGGTGGCCGGCACCGGCGTCGTCGGCAGCGGGGTCGGCCGAGCTGCGACCGTCTCGGTCGCATCGAACACGGTGTGCAACACGTCGAGCTGTGCCGACGCGTAGCGGATCATGACGAGGTGAGGCGCGGCGGTCACGGCGGCGAGGGCGAGAAGCGCCAACACATGCCACACGCCGCGTCGCGATGCCGGGAGCGACGACCTGCGACGGCGATAGGCGTCGACACCGATCAGGATTCTCAGAGCGAGAGCGAGGATGCTGCCGACGATCGCGGCTCGGAGCCAGGTCGGCTGCACGGTCCAGGAGACGCGTTCGATGCTGCGCTGTTCGAGAACCCACCACACGGCGACGAGCAGCACGAACAGCACGCTGCCGCCGATGATCGCTCCCCGCCTCCGTTGGCCACTGACGATGTGGCCGAGGCCCGGCCAGATCACCGAGCCGGCCGCGGCCGCGAGGGGCCCACTGCCCGGCCCTGGATCGGGGCGGAGGGTCAGCTCGTAGAGCGCGCCGCTGACGAGCTCGTCGCTGTCTCCACCTGGCTCTTCCTCGTTGCCCATCGTTGTCTCAGACGACCCTTGTCCGTCTCACGTTCCCACACCGATGTTGCGATTCCGTGACGGGGTGGATCGACCGAGGCCTGTAGCCTCGCTCGCTCCTGTTCCATCGGCTGTGAGGACTGCAAGCATGACCCGTCAACGCGTGTCGAGTGGTGGACCGTGGGAGGAGATCGGTGGCTACTCACGCGCCGTGCGAGTCGGTGCCCACGTGGCGGTGGCCGGAACGGTGGCGACAACCCCCGACGGATCGATCCACGCTCCCGGCGATTGCTATGAGCAGACGGCTTACGTGCTCGGGGTGATCGAAGCCGCGCTGGTCGAGGCCGGTGCGTCGCTCGCCGATGTTGTGAGGACTCGCTCCTTTGTCACCGACATCGCGATGGTCGACGACTTCATCCGCGCCCACGGCGAGGTGTTCGGGGACATCCGCCCCGCCGCGACGCTCGTCGAGGTCGGGGGCCTGCTCGGCGAGGGCTCGGTGATCGAGATCGAAGCCGACGCCATCGTGGAGTAGGGGCCCAGGCCCGCGGTTTTGGATATTTCGGAAATAGTTTCCGCACCCCTGTCAGATCCGGGGGGTGTGGGTCCTCATACGTGCGTTCGCAGCACCTACGACCTGGAGGTCCCCGAAATGCGACGCACCCCCTTCACCAACACCATCGCCTACGCCGGTCTGGCGCTCGGGCTGACCATGACCGCTGCCGCGTGCGGCGGCGCTGAGGACTCCGAGGCCGCCGAGACCGTTCTCGAGATGGTCGACGTCGAGGTCGATGAGTCGACCACCGACACGACTGACACCGACACCGAC
>Ga0114932_10001028_pt1 | contig 32841 bp, 39 predicted proteins | sample 2SBtaG_2_FD_87286 | JGI IMG/M metagenome (GOLD analysis project Ga0114932, IMG submission 87286) | Deep subsurface microbial communities from Kolumbo volcano to uncover new lineages of life (NeLLi) - 2SBTROV12_ACTIVE470 metaG | ecosystem: Environmental > Aquatic > Marine > Volcanic ...
AAGCTGCTGACAATGTTATGAGCATTGTTGGTCGTCAGCTTGGTGATGGTATGGCACGAAAGAAAGATACAGATGTACATGCTTTGTACTCTGGTCTAAATGGTGGAACTACACTTGGTGCAACAGGTGCAACAATGAAACTTGCCAATGTGGCAGCTGCAATTGCTTACACTAAAGCTAACAAGTTTGGTACTCAGACTTATATACTTCAGCGTCCAAATGCAGTATTCGACATAGCTAACACTGCTGTTACAGCTTCTCAGACTTATCCAGTACCAGCAGGTTGGTCTGAAGATTTGCTTGGTAACTTCTTTAGTGGACTACGACCACTAAATGGAGTTCCAATATTTGAAGACGGAAACCTTTCAGTTGACTCAGATGATGATGCTGTTGGTGTAATAGCTGATAAGTCTGCACTTGCTGTACTCAAGTCTGTAGATACCAGAACTGAAAGGCAGAGAGATGCTTCTCTCAGGGCTACAGAACTGGTTATGACTGCCGACTATGGGGTATTTGAACTTGATGATAGTAGAGGAGCACCATTAACATTTGATGCTGCTGCTCCTGCTAGCAACACTTAATCTAGATAGGGAAACCTATGGAGGACTAGATGGTTAATTTAAGTGATAGGCAGAGGATGCGTCAGGAGTTGGTGGCAGTAGGGTATTCTTGGGAATACATTGATGAGTGGCAACCCAAGACGACTCTCTATCGCCATGCTCCGGGTCTGGATATCAATGGGAACGAGGTCTTCCCGGTTGGCTCTTCTATAAAGGGCGTACCGGGAAGTCCCGATTATGTATTAAAGAAATCTAGGATAGGGATGTTCCCATTCCTACCGGGTGATACTTGCGAATGCAGGTGGTGTAAGGCTAGAAGTGTTAATGTTGAAATACCTACAGAGCCAAAGAAGGTAGAACCACAGGAAACTGTGATGTGCCAAGAATGCGGTGAAGAGGTATCAGCAGTCACTAAGGCTGGAGCATTATCAAGATTGAGAGTTCATACGAAGTCTCATCAGGGAACTGAATAGTTGTAACGATTGACCGTGGCTATTCAGAAAATTTATAACGGTTGATCGCAGGGCTTAGAACCTGCTCAAAAAAATTACCTTGAAGGAGGTATGTTATGGCATTCCCATTATCGGTGAACTTGTCGTATGGAATGGAGAAACAAGAAACTTCTGACCAGAGACATAAACTAGGTACAAGGGCAACCACCCCAGATGGTAGAGTATTCTACTATGTTGAGAATAGCGGAACAGCTATTGGTACTGGTGGACAAATAGTAGATGGCATTGCTGCTGTAGCAGCACATGACATGGACTTGGCAGCTACCGCTACATCTGCTGGAGCCACATCTTTTACGAGTGGTACATCTCTTACTGTTACAAAAAACCAGTATAAAGATGGATACGTCTATTTTAATGATGGGCCGGGACAAGGCGAAATATATAGAGTTAAGTCTAATACGGCAGTATCTAGTGCTACTGGACTCTCAATTACCATTGATGAAGAAGATGGATTAGCAACTGCTTTAACCACATCCTCTCTCTTTGGTCTTATGTATAGTCCTTATAAAGATGTAAAGATTCTTGATGGGGATGGCACTATGACTACTGGCCCTATCGGGGTAACTGCTGCACCTCTTACAGCAGACTACTTTGGGTGGGTTCAGACATCTGGGCCAGCATCAATACTAATAGGAGCACAGGTAGGTGTAGTTGGAGATGCAATAGCAGTATCTCAGGCATCAGGTGAGTCTGGTACTGCTGAAAGAACTGACTACTCAGATGAAGCTGATATAGTTAACATTGGTACTGCTATGGGAATACCAGCAGTAGCAACTGATTACCAATGGGTCATGTTAGATATTAGAAGCTAATGGTAGCTACTCCTGAAGAAACAGAACTGTGGACTCCACAGGGGGTAACCCATAAAAGGGTTGTCCCTGTGGGGTATAACTATGAAACTGGTGGTCAGATATTTGAGTACCAGTTTCTAGTACATGATGAAGTTACTAACAGGAAGCAGCAGTTTAGAGTTCTGGTTGATGACCAAACATCTAAGGCTCACATTGAAGAGATGGTGGGCAATGCGTTTGATAGATGGCTGACTGATGTAAGGATGAGGCACAACAAGCCAGCTCCAACTCCAGAACAAAGAAAAGAAATAGGAAGAATCCTAGAACAAATTAGAGTTAATAGAAACAAACGTAAAGAAAGTAGTAACAATAAAATATACTACAAAGGTCTACGATAAGGAGGACATCTATGACCACAGAGATTACAATAACATCAGAAGATATAGCTTCAGAATTGCAAGATAAGATTAGTGAGAATACTAATCTGAAGTTACAGAATAAGGCTCTAGTACGTACAATAGCAGAGCAACAAAAGATTATAGATCAAAACGAATTGGAGTCAACTGAAGATGCCTAGCGGTAAAGGTACTTACGGAAAAAAAGTAGGAAGACCACCTAAGAAAAAGAAACCTAAGAAATAGAGGTGTAACCAATGGCTATAGTTCAAGGTCGCACAAGGGCTCAACTACGTCAGTCCATTGGGTATAACCTTGGTGCTACTCAGGTGTCATCTGCCAGCGGTACTGGTTCTACTACTACGATAGTAGACAATACTTTGGTTGGTGGTGACGATAACCACATAGGTAAGTGGGTGGTATTTAATGATGTCTCTGCATCTACAGTAGAGATTAGTAGGGTATCTGACTATGTGGCTAGCACAACTACATTAACTGTATCTCCTGCATTTGCACAGACAACTGTAGCTAATGATACATATGAGTTGTGGGATGATATCTATCCACCTCTAAGGGTAGAAGACTTTATTAATCAAGCTATACTTGATGCTACTGGTCATGCCTATGATCCAGTAGAAAGTCTAGCTCTACACACAGATGGAAAGACTCAAAGGTTTGATATACCTTCTGGTCTTTCCATGATTCAGAATCTTTACTACCGATCTAAGGTAGACTACACACGCCTTCTGTCCTGTAATACAGCCATGGATGAGAACGTAGACTCTGACTTTACTGTTACTGCTGATACCAAGATGAAGAAGCAAGGTACTGCCAGTAATAGAATAGTTATTGCCTCTGGTGCTAGTGCTGGAGATATAGTTACTGACTCTATTACCAGTAAAGATATTAGCGAATACGACTACTTAGAGTTTTGGATTAGAAGTTCTGTTGCTACATCAGCAGGTAATCTAAAGATATTACTGGATGATACTGCTAACTGTGCATCTCCATTAGAAACTCTTAATGTTCCTGCCCTATCAGTAGACACATGGACATTCTGTAGGGTGGCTCTGTCGAACCCAGAGAGCGACACAGCGATCATCTCTGTAGGTTTGGAGTACGATTCTGATTTAGGAGCCTGTACGGTCTGGCTAGACGATATCAGTGTAGTTAAGAATGACTCAGCACAATGGGACAAGCTTCCCAGAAATCTATGGAAGATAGATAAACAGGAACAAGATATAGTTATTGATAACTATGCTCATGGTATTGCCAGATACAATCTATTAAAGATTGTAGGTGGAGATAAGCCAACATTACTTACTGCTGATACTGATACATCAGAATTAGATGAACAGTATCTTATATCTACAGCTACCGCTCTTGCATTTGCTTCAGCATCTGGTGGCCCTAATACTGATCCAGATAATAAGAACAACATGGCAGGATTCTGGATGGCTAAATCAGCACAGGCTAAGAGGCAGATACCGTTACTGACCGATGTTAGATTGGTGCAATAGTGGTAGCAAAAGTAACAGGTCGTAATGAGATATCACTTAATGGTGTGTACTATCCATTAGCACAGCCTGTACAAAGTTCTCTTGCCTCTATATATCCGGGGAAGATAGTCATAGGAGATACCACTAAAGACTCCCAGACTCGTACATCTATTATTGCTTGGGATAACTTTAAGGGCGGTATAGGTATCAACCGAATGGAAGGAGCACAGGATGTAGGTAGAGCGTGGTGGTCTACTTGTCAGCTACGATATAAGAATCATCTGGTACTACCATCCCTAGCTACACAAACAGCAGCCGTATCTCATGGATTAGCACAGAACAGTATAGGTGCTATGGAAGAACTAGATGAAGAAGTGTATGCCGTATGGAATGGAACAGCTTCTGAGAACCCAAAGCTATACAAGTATGCTGATGCATCAGACTCATGGGGTTCTGAGATTACATCTGGTATTCCAGATCAGGTAACTGATTCTGTTAAATGGACGGCATCTAATGGCACTACTTATCTTGTCTTTGCTCACTACGATACTGCTGGCTCTGGGTATTCTTATTCATCCAATGGATCAAGCTGGTCAAATGACACTACTGATACCAAGTATTTAACTGTATGGGACGATAGGTTGTGGGGGATCAGCCATACTGGTCAGCTATGGTGGTCAATCACACCGGGTACAGAAATCAATGATGCAAAGATTTCTATACCTAATGGATATGTCACCAGTATGTTTACTGCCAGAGATGCAGCAGGAGAGTTAATCATATACGTGGGTACTCAGGAAGGATTATTTGCTCATGATGCAGCTAATAATAAATTCATACAGACTGAGGTTGTTTATTCTTTCCATCCTGATAGTGCTAGAGGGGCATTAAGATGGAGAGACAGTTCATATATACCTTCTGGGTTAAGTATATATAGATACATTAGTGGGGCATCTCAATCAATCATAACTACTATGGGTCTGGATAAAGATGATGGTATACCTACTGATAACCGTGGCTCGTTTACTGAAATGGTAGCTACAAATAATGAATTGATTGGAGCAATAGATGCTTCAAGATCACCTACTGCTGTAGGTAGTACCGACATAGCATTTCAATGGGGTAGTAGCCAAGGCTCTGATGTTATTGATCCTGATACTGGTATCAGTTCTATAGTAGGTTGGGACGAGTCAGGATGGGAAGTTAAATGGACGGCAACAGATGCTGGTAAAGGCATAGATGCTATGGCAGTTAACTATGCCTATCAGGACTACAGGTTATGGTTTGCTTTTGATAACAGGATTTACTGGATAGGACAACCAACTAATATAATTAATCCATCTCTCCTTAATGACTTTGATTATGCTGAGTCAGCTACTCATGAAACTCCTTGGGTAAATGCTGGTCAGTCTGAAGTAGATAAGTTGGCATTAAAACTTAAAGTTGAATGCCAAGACACATCCAGTACTGAGACTGTATTAGTGGAATATGCTACAGATTACTCAGAGTCATATACATCTATGGGTACTATTACATCCGATGGTGTTACTACATACTCATTTGCATCAGGAGTAGGTACAACATTTAGGGCTATCAAGTTTAGGTTAACACTTAGTCGTGATACAGGCACAACTAATAAGCTACTATCACCTGACGTAGTATCTATGACTTTAGAATTCAGAAAGAAACTTCCTGCTAAGTATGGTCATCAGGCTAGAATAAATTTAAATAAAAAATATAAAGGTAAATCTCCTAAAGATTTACGATCTGCTCTTGTGACTGCAATAGAATCCACTACTCTTGTAGAGTTTACCTTTAGAGATGACTCAGGTGGTACACGTAACTACTACGTAGACGTAGTGTCTGCCAGTGGTATAGAGGGTACTGGGTATGATGAACGAGGCATGTCAACAATCAATCTGGTAGAGCCATGAGATTCCACGCTAATAGATCAAGAGTATCCACATCAGGAACTTCAGTTGCTTTATCAGCAGCAACTGGTGCACCTGATGCTACTAGCCGTGTCCAGTGGATTAAGATATCTGCACGTACAGGTAACAGTGGAGTGATTTATGTAGGAGACTCTTCTGTATCTAGCACACTTGGATATGAACTGTCTGCTAATGACAGCATTGAGATTAACTTTCAAGATGCTGGTGGAACTGTAACCTTAAATACTATATATGTTGATGCTAGTGCTAATAATCAAGATGCAGACTGGGCCGTAATACTAGAGTAATATGACTCAAGGTAATATGCCGGGATGGTGGAGAGGAACAGAGCCAGAGTGGGTAGTATTTAGAGGCTTAGAATCTGTAGGTAAACAACACAACAGGGACTTTGTCTTCGATTCTACTGCTGAAGATGGTGTAGCTTTTAGGTTTTTAAATCCAAATGACTTAGCAATTAATGTCACAGGATTAATGCACAATTATGAAGCTGGTAAAGATGGGGTTTCTACTACGTTGTTATCTAAGCAACAGATGATTGGTCTAGGTATATACTTAATATTTATAGAAGACGTTGATTTGCAACAAGACGCAAACTATTATATCAATGAGGCATTAGCTTACAGGGATCACTCTCACATGGGAGGGTAACATGGCAACAGTTTATTTTTCTGGATACGTGTTTCGGGACAACGGTACAGCCCTTAGTGGTGCTACCGTTGCTTTGCTTGAGGCAGGTACTACTACTGAAGAAGCATCCACTACTACTAATAGTGATGGGTTCTGGTCGTTTAATGAGACAGATGACGACCGATATGATGTGAAGATTACTAGTGGTAGCCAGATACGCTATCGCAAATGGGCTGACGAGATACAGGTTAAGACTCTTGATGTCAGAAATAATGAAGGTGAGACTGTACCAGTTGCAACCTTTACCAACCTAGCCAACGCTGACGATAACGAGATAGTTCATTACCGTAGCTTACGTGGTACTGGTGCTGACAATGATGAGATGTACTTCAGGTACTACATGGATGATGCCAGTAGTAATACAACTGAAGTAGCAAGGATGACCGTTAAGTTAATTAGTGCATCTGCTGCATCAGAAGATAGTGAGATCAGATGGGGTGTTGCTGTAGGTGGAAGCATCGTTGATGTGTTTACTATAAGTAATACATCTGGTGGTGCTACTGACATGACTGTGGATGTGGCTGGTGACATCAGCCTTGATGCTGATGGTGGGGATGTATTCTTTAAAGATGGTGGCACTACCTTTGGCTCTGCTACTAATAGTAGTGGAAACCTCATACTTAAATCAGGTACTACTACTGCTCTTACGTTCTCAGGTGCTAACTTAACTGCTGCTGGAACTATAGGTTCTGGGGCTATCACTTCTACAGGAAGCATAACGTCAGGGGGTTCGTTCATTATAGGTAGTGCATCTATAGCTGAAGCAGAACTGGAAATGATAGATGGAATTACTGCTGGAACGGCAGCAGCAAGTAAGGCTGTAGTACTAGATGGTAGTAAGAACATTGCAACCATAGGGACTATAGGGTCTGGTGCTATCACATCAACAGGTACTAGTTCATTTGGTTCAGGCACTACTATAGGTAACCTTACCCTAGCCAATGGAAGTATTACCGACTCTGGTGGAGCGTTAGATTTTGGCGATGAAACCCTGACAACTACAGGAGTTGTTACTGCTGGTGGATTCACGATTGGTAGTGCAGCTATCGTAGAAGCGGAACTTGAAACCATTGATGGTGTAACTGCTGGAACAGTTGCTGCCTCTAAGGCTGTAGTTGTTGACGCTAATAAAGATATAGGTGATTTCCGAAACGTAACAGCTACCACATTTATTGGCAATATTGATGCTGTTGATGGAGACTTTGATGGTACGTTAGAAGCTGATGCCTATACAGTAGACGGCACAGCACTAAATGAATACATAGCAGATACCGTTGGGGCTATGACCACTAGTAATACTGAAACTGGTATTACTGTTACTTACCAAGATGCAGATAACACCATAGACTTTGTTGTAGGTACATTAAACCAAGATACTACTGGTACTGCTGCTATCGCTACAACTGTAACTATTACAGATAATGAAAGTACAGATGAAGACAATGCCATAATCTTTACGTCAGGTGGGGACGTAGATGGGGGCAACATAGGGTTAGAGTCAGACGGCACTCTAACTTATAATCCAAGTACAGGAAAGATTACAGCTACTGGTTTTATAGGTGCGGTAACAGGTGATGTAACAGGTGATGTAACAGGTACATCATCATTGGTTACAGTTGCAGACAGTACAGCAAACACAAACTTCCCTGTTGTTTTCCATAATGAATCAAACGGACTACTAGATGACACAGGTGCATTACGATACAACCCAAGCACAGGACAATTACTAGTTCCTAACTTAACTGTTGCAGGTACTACAACTACTGTAGATACAGTTACTATGGAAGCCTCTAATGCAATCGTATTTGAAGGTGCAACAGCAGACTCAAACGAAACAACTCTTAGTATTGTTGACCCAACCTCAGACCATACACAGTATTTAATTAACCAAGGTGGGTATATACCACTATTGGCAGCAGCGACAACAACTGCAATCTCTGCTACACCAGCAGAAATAAATCTTATTGATGGTGGTACAGCAAGAGGAACTACTGCGATAGCAGATGGCGATGGTGTTCTTATCAATGACGATGGAACTATGCGTATGACTACAGTTCAAACACTAGCTGCTTATCTTGATGATGAGATAACTGCCATGCCTAACTTAGTTACTACAGGAACTATAGGTACTGGTGTATGGCAGGGTACTGCTATAGCCTCTGGGTATATAGCAGCCGATGCTATTACTGGAGCTAAGATTGCCGATGATGCTATTGGTAGTGAGCACATAGCAGATGACGCAGTAGTATCCGCAGCAATAGCTGACGATGCTATCACCACCGCATTAATAGCGGACGATGCCATCACTACTGCGTTAATAGCTGATGACGCTATTACAACTGCCCTAATAGCCGATGATGCTGTAGTAACAGCATCTATAGCTGATGATGCCATTACAAGTGCATTGATTGCTGATGACGCTGTAGGGTCAGCAGCCATAGCAGATGGTGCTGTAGATACGGCTCGACTAGGAGCAGATGCAGTAACAGGTGCAAAGATAGCTGATGATGCGATTGGGAACGAACACATAGCAGATGATGCAATACGAACAGCACACATAGAAGATGGACAGATAGCCCTAGCTCATATGGGTAGTCAGTCTGTAGATGAAGATAACTTATATATCTCTAACGCTGGTACTAATGGTGAGTTTCTTAGTAAGCAGTCAGGTAATAATGGTGGTCTAACTTGGGCAACACCTACTGATACCAACACTACTTACTCAGCAGGAACACTACTTGACCTATCAAGTACTACATTTAATGTTGACCTTACAGAAGCCAGTGAAGCAGCAATAGCTAATGGTGACTACATACTGTTCTTAGATGGTGGTGCTACTGGAGATACTAAGAAAGAAGCCTTTGCAGATGTAGCTACATTACTTGCAGGTAGTGGATTGACTGCTACTAACTCTGTACTTGCAGTAGATACACTCAACCAAGACACAACAGGCACGGCTACAAATGCTACCAATGCTACTAATGTAGTAGCAGCAGCTAATAGCACTTCTGCTGATCAATATGTAGCATTTTTAGATAATGCGAATACCACGGCTCAACAAGTTCTTTATGATGCAGGGATAACTTATAACCCAAGTTCTAATAATTTAAGTACGACAACATTTACAGGAGACTTAACTGGAGATGTAACAGGTACTGCTGATGTTGCTACAGCATTCACAGTTAGTGCAAACAACAGTACATCAGAGTGGGTATATCCTATATTTGTAGATGGAACTACTGGAACACAAGGAGCAGAAACTGACTCTGGTCTTTATTACAATCCATCTCCCGGTGACTTCTATATTGCTGGAAGGATGTCTTCTGGTTCTGCTTTAGTTACAGGTAGCTTACAGGTATCAACCATCGACTGGACTGATGGAGACTTAGCTATGACGATAGCTGACGGTGGTGGAGTTACCTTTGCACAAAATATAAGTATGGGACAAGACAAGAGTATCAACTTAGCAGAAGGAGCAAACATAAAGTTTACTGACGCAATCACTAATGATTCCATCAATGACCACGATGCACAGGGAATCATAATGACTTTTACCGCAGGGTCTACTGTCACCCCATTCAGCCCAGTATATTTACATACAGACGATGAGGTACATGAATGTGATGCTGATGCTATAGCATCAATGCCTTGTATTGGAGTATCTATAAATACATCTAATGTAACTGACGGTAACTCTATTGAAGTAATGGTGTTGGGTTTGATAAGAGATGAGAGCTTTACAGACTTTGGTACAAATGGTGCACCTGTATATGTATCTACTACGGCAGGAACTATGACAAATACAGCACCATCAGGGACTGATGACGTAGTACAGGTTATAGGACACTCTATCGGTGAGAAACTACTATTCGTACAACCATGTCTAACAACTATTGAGCATGCATAATGGCTAATAATGTAAAGAAAGTAAACGGCATAGCTATTGCCAGTATAGAAAAGATTAACGGTCAGTCTGATTCTGATTTAGCTAAACTAAATGGTGAGGAGTTCTCAGGGGCTAAAGCTACTGGTGGAACTATAACTACTAGTGGGGGAAAGACGATACATACATTTACTTCCTCTGGTAACTTTGTAATTCTTGCAGATATAGACGTAGATACTCTAGCTATTGCTGGTGGTGGAGGTGGAGGATCATGTAGAGCATGGAGGCATGGTGGTAAAGGCGGTGGCGGTGGTGCTGGTGGTTATGTAGAAGGAACAAAATCTAGTCTAGATGCTAGAACAGTAGCTGTTGTTATAGGTGCTGGTGGTGCTGGTCAAACAGATGAATTTTATGAGCAACTACATGGGTCTGGAACAAGTCAGGTTGCCACTAACGGCAGTAACACTACTGTAACATGGGCATCTGGAGGAGGCTCAAACCTTCTTGTCTGTACTGGTGGAGGAGAGGGTGGAGACAATGTAGATTGGTATAGTGATCCAGCAGACGGAGGTTCTGGAGGTGGTGGTGGAAGAGAAGGGCCGGATCATGACGATGTAACTTCTGGGGCATCAGGGACACAGGGAAATACTGGTGGTTTAACTGGATATGGTAATGATGGTGGGGATGGTGGAGATGTATTTGGTGGAGGTGGTGGAGGTGCTGGTGGTGCTGGTGGGTCTGCTGTTGAAGGTTCTGGTAAAGCAAGTAGTATTAGTGGTTCTTCAGTAACATATGCAGTTGGTGGAGATGCGTATAGTGGGAATGTTGTAGGATCAGGAGCAGACGGTACTACTAACAGAGGTAATGGAGGAGGTGGAGGTAGTGCTGACTATACTACTAATGCAGCTAATAACTCAGGAAGACAGAAAGGAGGAGAAGGAGGTAGCGGAATTGTTATCTTCAGTTACGATACATAATGGCACACTTTGCAGAGTTAGATAGTAACAACATAGTTCTTAGGGTCATAGTTGTTTCCAATGATGACATTAAAGATAGTGATGGTAATGAGAGTGAAGCATTAGGTATAGCTTTCTGTAAGAATCTTATAGGTTCTGATACCAACTGGGTTCAGACAAGCTATAACAGTAATATGCGTGGGGTATATGCAGGTGTTGGGTATACCTACGATAGTGAGTTTAATATATTTATATCTCCTCAACCTCATGAAAATTGGACATACAATAGGAGTACAAAAAAATGGGAAGCTCCAGTTGCTTATCCTAATGATGGCAAGTTATACACATGGGATAGAGATAACCAACGATGGAATGAAGTAAGTTGATAAATTTAAATGACAACATCAAGAACATCGGAACTAGAACAAGAACTTCTTGAAGCTAAACAAGAAATAGTAGAACTTAAAGCTGCCACTCGCACTACCCTCTCTGGGGCTGAGTTCCTTACGATAGTTTTAGTAGGGCCGTTGTTCCTAGCTTTCGTGGCCCTAGGTGTGATCATAGTTTGGAAGGTGACATCCAAACCTGCGGAGGTAGCTCCCCATCTTGACATAATTCTGGTAGCATTTGCAATATTCGCAAATCCTGTTACCGCTGCTGCTGGTGTTATAGTAGGCAGAATGAAGGAAGGGGAGAAGAAAGAATGAAGAATCGTGAAGTTAAAACTCCAAGAGTAAGATTCGGTGTCCCAAACCTAACCACTAAAATACCTAGGTTCTGGCATTTTAAAATTCCACTCCCCGGTGGTGTCTATATGGGTGGCGGTAAACTTATCGTGGCATCCCTAAGTACAGTAGCTCTGGGATTTGTTGCGTCCCTATTTCTTTTGGTTTCATCTGGTGACCAACAGATTACATTCCCTATGCTTGGTGCTGAGTACACCGCACCTAACATGATAGGTAATCCTATAGTAGATCGTGAGTTCCCTGCTGACAGATCACAAACCTTGCAGATTAATATTCCTGCACAAACTAGGCTGGATGAAATAACCCTGAAGAATATAAGTCTTGGTAAGTCAGGGCTTACTGATAGCTTTGAACTAACTGGAACAAGTACATCTGATGTTCTAACCATCGATGAACTTGTCATTAAGAACTCTGAATTCCCCTCAATGGATTGGGCTAATGGGGATATATACCTGATCAATGCAACAACCAGTGTGGTTGCTGCTGGTCATACCTTCAGTCCAACTATGGCTAGCACGACTAACGATGTAGTCGTGGGTTCTGGTCGTGGTGCTACCAGTTATATAGCAGAAGATATGGTCGTTGACCGAATTATTATTCGGCAGTCAACTACAGGTGGTGACGTAATCATAGGCAAGCTGATACTCGATGGAGTAAAAGCTTGGACAGGTGGTTTCGATGCGGACTATTTTGAAGTGGGTACTCTTACTCTTGAGAATGTTCGTATTGGTGATGATGGTGATATCAACTCTGCTGATCTGGTTATCAACTCATCTGTAAATGCAAACACAATTAATGATGGCGTTCAAGAAGAGCCAGTATTTATCAGATAAAAAAATTTATTTTTTTTTAAGGAGGCAGTATGTTAAAAGCAATTCGGATGGCAATGAAGTACTCTCATCTTATGGATGACATCGTACAGTTCATAGTTCTTGTCCAGAACACAGGCAGTGACGGCAAGCTTACCAAGCAAGAGAGAGGTAAGTTAATCTCTGGATCGTCTAAATTAATTAAAAAAATTCAGGCAGTAAAATGAAACCACCATCAAGAACTGATGTTGCATACGATCTAATTGTTCAGAGATTAGATCGCATAGAAAAGAATCACCTTAAACACATCGAGTCTAGATTAAACAAACTTGAAGTTAATCAATGGTGGTTAATGGCAATCGGACTTAGTACCCTTGGGTCACTCTTCGCAGCCGTAATAGGCATACTTGTAACGAACAACGTATAAATAGAAGGGGTCTGTGTGCCCCATAGAGAAGAGTAAAACACCTCGGCAATACCTTTGTACTACCGAGGTGTAGAAATCACACCTGCTGGAACATCCCCTCACTAAAGTTCACAGGATTTGGGCTTTTGGAGAAGCCATATCGGGAGGAAACTAAAACCCGATATGGGTCAGGGGAGAACGAAATTCAAAATCCCCAGTGAGTTTTGCCCTAGTGATATTTATTTCCATGTTAGACTACCATCTTCGTCAAGCACTCTGATTACGTGTTTGTTAGAGCATTCGTATTTGAGTAACCACCTTAACTTTTCTTTCATAACTTCAGTGCAGAAGGGACAGTCAACGACATACCCGATACCACCCTTGCTATTCTGCAAGCTGGCTGATATTACTCGCACTGTAATTTCTTTCCCCTGATAAGCAGGAGCTACACCAGTGTAAGGAACTTGATACGAAACCCCATCGGTTTCGTACTTCGGTCTTTTGTATGGCTTGGTATAGTCTTGATATCCACAGTACACACAGATCGGGAACTGGTCATCGTAGTCTCGTACATCCCAGCCGTTGTTACGGTTGCACTTAGGGCACGATGAGGTCATAGAAGCGTGATCTCCTTAATGAGAAATGCTCTGGCTTTTTGTCCCTTGGTATAGACTTTCACGACACCGCCCTGCCTCTTTCCAGTTTCTTCTGATGCGAGTTCTAATTGTCCAAGAGCTTTCAGTAACCATGCAGGTGGCTTGGTCTGGGTAGACTTAACTTCATATACAGCATCGGAAGTTTCCACATCTGTATGGGGCTGACTGTTATTAACATTCCTCATCCCACCAAATGAGGTGGCTACCTTTCTCTCCCACACTTTGCCTCGTTGTTTATTGTTGCGACCAATCTTTTTAGCGTCACTCATTATCACACTTCCTGCATCTAACTACCCAGTATTCCTGCCTTCTACATGTTCCGATTGGTTCAAGTGGGCAGCCATTATATTCTGGATATAACCTGCGTAGCTCATCATCTATTAAGCTCCACTTCAACATGTTCTTAAGCAGTGCATCGATAAGTTCGTTTTCTTTTTCAGGCATCAAACGTGCAGCTTCTAAACGCTTCGTGGCTTCACTTAGCCAATCAGCTCCAGCACGTAATCGGGAAAGATACTGATCTTCAACTACCCTTGGGACATTATTGATGGCTGTGATTATTAAATTTTTATTTTTTTTAATTTCCATATACAGATCGGTACGTTCTTTACCACCACGTACATCCAGCTTATTGTCCTTCACCCTGATCTCAATGCCAGCCTCTCTACAGCTCAGTAACAAATGCCTGATCGTCCTGCCTACATCGACTGCCATGAATCACCTCCTTCACTTGATTGAGTGACCAGTGTTAATACGCCATCTGATTCGGTTACATTACCATCTTTCTTTTGTTTAGATACTGCTGACTCTACGTTACGTTCACTCCTGTCAGTCGGAATGTCTCTACCCCTAGCATCTCGTGGCTTGAGTTCCCTGATGCGTTCCTTCAGGTTGTTCCTATCGCTTGAGCCTTCTGTTTTTAATACGTTGTATACCAATTGATAATAGGATAACTCTCCAACGTCATCGGTATCGAACACATCCTTTCTTGAATACACAACGCCCCCATCTTTAAACTCAACGCCCCAGCTCTGGGGCTGCTGCATCGGTACGTTGTTTGCTTTACGGCAGAACAACGAGAAGTCCATACCAGCCTCCGAACTACTCGATCTCTTTGCCTCCCAGACAAGTCGTGCACTGTTATTGGTAAAGGCAGATCCGAATAAATCTCCCTGTTTATTAGCATGGGATATCAGGAGCACAGTTGTTTTAAGTTTTTCAACTGTGGCAAAGAAAGGAATGACTGACTCTTCTGAATTTAATTCACCGCTGATTGCTCTACCCATACTGTCAATGACTACCATGTTGATATCGTTTTCATAGATAAGATCACGAACATAATCTTCGTGATCTGTTAGATTACCTACTAGTTTTTGGTAGGTGATATTACTGGTAGTATGTTCTATGTCAGGAGAATCTATACCAAGACCAGCATGGATCATACGTACCCGATTACCTATCTCGTTTGCATTAGTTTCAAAGTCTAGGTACAGCACATTAGAAGGCTCTATCACCAGCCCATGCTGAGAGTAATCCATGTATGCTTGCTGTGCTAACACTGACAGGAAGGTTGCGAACATTGACTTACCAGTACCACCGTCAGCCCATATCAGCGTACAGGAATTTTCTACCACCACATTGTCTATCTTCCACGCTACGCCGTCCGATAAATCTATGTCACGTATCTTAATGGCAGCGTCTGCTTTCCTTACAGTGTCAATCACTATACCTGACATGTCTTCTACTAACTGTTCCCAGTCCACACCATAATCTTCTGGTGGCCTACGCTTATTCAGTTTCCTGATGAAAGCATCCAGCCCACTCACTGAATTAAAAGTAGGATTGCTTCGGTGTACTGGCTGGTCATTTAATAAGACTGCTACCTGTGCCTTGAATCCTTTCGGCTTGATGTCTTTTATCTGCATCACTACATTCTGGGAGGGCCACGTTACTACGTAGCCCGATCCCTTTTCTTCTATCGTTAGTTCCATTTATAGCCTTCTCCTGTGGGTTTAGGTTGTTTAGGTTTTACAGGTTGCCGTGGCCTACCTGTAAACATATTGACAAGATCAACCAGATCACCAAGCTTGATATTAATATCTATCTCTCTCTCTCGATCACGTAGCTGCTCGTTCTCTTTATGAACCGCAGCGTTCTCTTCTCGATAGATATCATTACGTTCCTGAAGGAACTTAATCATCTGGTTGGCCCTGTCCAGATCATCGATCATATAGTTTTCCTGCTCTGGTACATACTCTTACCAGCACTCAATGAGCAGAGGTAGTCGAATGTCCTGCCCCAGTGGGTTACGTCCACATCAGCGAACTGTACCTTACCGTTAAAAACCTTTGGTTCATCACGTAATTTTTTATTGTTCTTATCTCTGGGGTAATCGTTAACAAGTCGCACCACCATGGCATCACATTCAATTAACCTGTTCTGGCTAATTCCAGTGTCCTGTTCGTCTTGCCTCATATCCTCAAGAGCTTGAGCGTATGCTGCTACCTGCATGAAAGAGGACTCAAACAAACCACTGGTAGTCTTCCAGTCCACTACTACATACCTGTCGATGTCTGTTTGAAAGAGAGCATCTACTTGACCAGCATATTTAAGACCGCCAATAGAACCATAAACACCCACCTCAGTACCCACCAGCTTCCAGTCTATATGTTCCTGCCTCCACTTGAGCCACGCTCGTATAGCTGGCTCAAGCTGGTCATCCAGTGTGGAGAAATCAACCTCTTCATCTTTCAATAGGCGTTCAATAATACTGTGTACTTCAGTACCGATCCTTGCTGATTCGGCAGCCTCTTGGTTTGCTGCTGTTACTATCATATTGGCAAGAGCCTTGGTTAGTTTCCTGCCGTTAAACTTTGCAAGCTGGGTATCTATCCACCCAGCTCTCCATTTCTCTATGCCATAGGCTCGTATAGTACCGTCAATCAATGAGGTTATTGACTGGTGCTGCTCACCATTTACTAGATAGTAGCGACCATTATTTTCTGTAACCTGTGTTATGTATTTTGGTGACAGGGCTACAGGTATATCTACAATTGTCATAAGCTTCTCCAAAAAAAAATTATTTTTTTATATTTCTGTATTTATAAACTCGTCATCAGCATCTGGCTCTGGTATGTAAGTCCCAAGGATTACAGATGCATAGAGATTAGTCAGGTAATCTAATTGATTTGGAGTTAGACCACCTTTATTTTCAATGTTGTAAAACGCAACCTGCCTGACTATAAGAACATCCTTGTCTGAATAATTATGGGAACTTACTGGTGCTACTGATCCTTCTTGAAGTGCTGGAGCTGGGGCTACATGCCCTGCTTCAAAGTCTAGGTAACTCTTGCAGTTAACCACATCGTTAGATGTTGAAGTCTGCCCATCTCTACGTTGCCACTCTTTAACTTTATACTCAACTGTCCACGCACTACCAACACCACCCTTCTCTAGCATAGCCTCCCCCACCTTATCGAACCATGAATACCAAGCAGTCTGGTTATTCTGATCCTTCAATTCAAAACGGTACGGCCCTTTACCTGAATCCCCATGACTATTGTCAGTCTTCTCAATCGTACCTGTTACTGTATGTATCTGTTGTTGTGTCATTCGTTCTCCAATGGGTATAGCTGGACTATATCTCCAAGTGTTACATAGGTATCTGTGTCTTCAAATTTGTAGCCAAGTTTCTCAACGTCATCTTCAGAAAGATAAACACCACCAGTTACTCTGCGTCCTACCTCTGGGTTGTCATTGACTGCCCTTCGGATAGTTTCACTATGGACACCGTCAACAGGCATGTCCCATTTGTTCTTGGTGATCTTCTTAGCTACCTCTGGTACGGTGTAGTACCGCACCTCCTGCCCATCCACTTTAATTAATATCAAGGTTGCCTCCTTTAATGATTACTGTAAGGGGTTCGGGACTTTCACCCTATTGTCTAATTTTTAAAACTAAGCTGACGACATTGTAAGTAAGTCTGTGCGGAGGACGAATAGGAAAGCCTACCGCTGTCGATCAAGGTCGGACAAGTCAACGACCACCCCTAACTATTAACTGTGCTGTGTCTGCACACAACACATGCCTAGTTTACCACATTCTGCCTGTGCATATACCTCTTCGCACACCTTAAATTACAGAAGTCTTTATCAGGTTCTTTCTTACGCTTTTTAGTGTACCGTCTATTACTAGCATCACGGCCCTCGACTACACTGAATTCACCACAGTCAGCACACTGAAACTCATACACGAATGCTAGGTAACGGTGTTCTTTACACAGCCCTGCCTTGTTCTTCTTACTGATTCTCTTCTTACAGAAGTCACATAACTTGATCGGTGATTGTCGTGGCACACGCATAGTCTTGGCATGGTAAGAGACTAGCTGTCTTGATAGACCAAGAGCCTTCGCTATCTGTGAGTTAGACAGGGTGGAATCAAAGTTAATCAGGCTGAGTATCTTGTCTCTGGTTTTACCCATAGATATTCTCCTCAAATACTCCTGCCTGTAAGATCACATTGGCACAGATTGCATCAATGAGGCCAGCGTCTAAGTCTTTCTCGGCTTCTCTACATGCCTTAACTATCCAGTCAGATGCCTTCATTTCCCCAGAGAGGACTTTATTTAGTCCTCTCCTTATCAGGTTATGGTCAACGTAAACACGCTTCTCTTTGGTCAGGTCACCTGCACGATCAACCCCGAACTTAAACACCTCCTGCATTGGAGCTTTCACGTACTCAGGATGATCGGGTACAAGTTCAGCACTGGCTATGATGTAGTTAGTGCCATTGTCTTGGTCTTTCCACTCATAGTTTCTGACATAAGCCCATCCTCCTACCGCACCACTCTCGATAGCATCAACGAGAATGCCAGAGTAGAAACCAGTACGCTCTGCTGTTTTTCTTTCAACCCAATTTAATTTAGTCATAGTATCCCTGTGCCTCCAGCTCTGCCATTGTCTCGTAGTCTATCTTTATATCTGTAACAGTTGTTTCCCCAGCAAGCAGGTAATCACTCACATGAAAGTGCTCATCCTGCACACCTCTAGTTCTAAACTTTTCCTTTGCTTCTTCTTCCGAATCAGCAGAAATTTTTACCTCCCATGTCATGTTCTCTTGTACTGTAAGTAAATATTCTTTTCTCATACTTATCTCCCCACTATTTCTGTGTCTCTATCTAACACATCGTTACCTTTTCCTACACCATCCCAGATTGTCTGACGGTCTGGCGATACCCACTTCCTATACTCACGATCCCAGACATAATCGTCAGGTAATGTGTTACCTGACTTATCTGGTAAAACCTCAATGAATCCATACCCAGCACTGTTATATCTTTGGGTGTAGAAGGAAGAGTACTGAACTTTCTTTCTTTCCACATGGTAATTACTGTTGCAATGGGTAGGGTCAACACATTTGGTAGACTTTAAATACCAGCCCTTATGCTGCATAAAATAACTACGGTATTTCTTTACCATCTTCTCGTCTGCGTCATAGTAATCTCTCATCGAGACATTAATACCCTCGCTATAGCCATCGGCATGGTAACGCAACACATTCTCAGCTTCGTTGAATGCATCTCTGACACCAAGAATAAGTTCATTGTCTGGATCGAGATCATGATTGTTACCGTAGCCGTTGTAGTTTACGATCTTCCTTAGTACAGGTGTGAATGTTCCCAAGCCTTCATTGCCTATCTTCTGCATCTCATACTGAGGACTCATCGCACTGTATAGCCCAGCCAATGCATGTCTCACTTTCTTTTGTTCCTCCTCATTTCTTTCAAGGGCATGGATTAAGTCAGCTTTCTTCATACTTTTATATCGATCATCCATATTTAAATTGTTCTCCAAATTAAAAAATATTTTTATTTTTATTTCCCCCCTGCCCTAGAGCAGGAGGGAATCCCGAATTAATTAATGCTGCTCACCTCCTGTATTACGATCCGATTCAGTACCTGTGACAGCACCTGATCGTTCACTTCTTTCCTGCCCATCTTGTCCACAATGCAATTCACTGGGACTACCCTGAATTCATGGGGTAAAGGCAGGTTGTTGTCCATCTCTTCAGGTACTAGGTTGAGGACATAGGTGGTGACGTTAGGGCCACGCCTACGCTGCCACTCAACTGCCTGTTTAAAATCTCTGGCACTTTCAAACTCACCATCACAGAGGATGATATCGATACGAGGCTCACCTATTTTGTTTCGCCTTACCTCGTTGTTGTACATCTGCTCAAGTAGGGGAGCGAGGTTAGTCTGGATCGCATCTCTTTTTAATGGGTCAGCTACACGAATCCCCTGAAGAGACTTGTACGTCATCTCCTTCCTTGCCTCTCGACCATACTCTCCAGTGTGTTGCTGGGTAATACGATTGAACGTGAAGGCATCATATGTCAGGTATGGATACTGCCTACCTACGATATGCAGTTTGTGCAATAGACTGTTAGAAACTATACGCATAGGTCGTGAACAGAAGCCTGTCTCTGGCATATGGGTAGAGCCAGAGTCATCCACCGCCAAGTTCAAGTGCTTGCGTACCTCCAGCCGTCCCTTAGTCTCATCACCCCAGCCCTGCCCATCTACGATGAGGTTAACTGGATCGTCCAGTAACTCACCGTCATCTAGGTCAGTCCTTTCCTTGGCCTTGGTTGCTGAGTACAGGGCATCCAGTAATACTGACGCTGACTGTAATTCAATTGTGTCCCAAAGAGCATCATAACCCTGTCTGGTATCTTTTGCGTTATCATTCTTTGCTGATTCCCAGAGCTGATCTATCTCAGCTTTAGTCATACCCTTTAACTCATCCTCTGCCAGCTTCACAATCTGCATACGCAGGTCTTCGTTATCATGCTGGCGAAGTGGATCGAGAATACCGCTGACTCTTGTCCTGATATACATGTCAGTGAACTCATCCTTGGTAGTTTGTTTGAGGAAAGTTTTCTCACTCATCCCACGACCACCACCAACACTGACGCTACTCCTTCCTGAACTTACCTTCCTGTATCCTGCATCATTCTTAGCCATACTAGTTTGCCTCCTGTAATTTAAACTTCGGTGTCTGGTTTTCCCTGATCTTTATTCGTCTGTCAGTCTTAGTCATAACTTATCTCCAAAAAATATTTTTTTATTTTTTTATTCTGCTTTGGCATCTGGGTCTATACTGAGTGCTCGCCATGCAGTCTTGATGATGACATCGACTGCGTCTATGTCATGCTGGGCATCGATCTTAGTGAGGATAGATTTCCTCATGAGTCCTCTGAATCCCACGACTGATCTGCGTGACTTCATAGCGGATGCCATCTTGGCAGCAGCCAGCCCCCTTCGGGGGGATATCTGGTAACCAATACGGTTATCCTTCCATGATTTGTAGAGGGTGTCAGTCAGGAACACTGCATCGTTAATGAATGTCTTCGCCATGCCATGTGCTTTGAACATGGCAGCCAGTGATTCCCCTGAAAGGGGAGGTACTTCGATAGACCAGAACCTGTCACGCAGTGCCTCGTTCATTCGCCTAGTACCAACGTAGTTGGGGTTCCTAGTCATGAAGCACCTGAACTCTGGGTGTACCTCGATTGTCTGACCAGCTACCTGAAAGGTAGACCCCACTTGGGCAGGGCGGTCAGTCATGCCGTTGATGAATGACATAGCCTCTGGCTCTGCCATGTTGGCCTCATCGATCAAGGCCCAGTCTCCCTGCTTCGCAGCAGTAGCAAACTCTGCTGCTGTGAAGACAGTCGAGCCAGCTATCAACTCTCGTTGACCTACTAGGTCACGCTTCCTGAGTCCACCGTCAGCAGTTACCACTGCTAGGTTCTTGCCTAGCTTCGCTGCGAGGTGATGTATAGCTAGAGTCTTACCGCTACCTGCTGGGCCCATCAACTCAACGTGTCCAATCATGGCAGCAGCATCGAGTTCTTCCAGCCATGGTGGGGTGACGTAGTCACCGTTCACTTCGGATGTTGCCTTCGGCACATCGGGCCAGATGATTGACTCGCCCTGTTCAGGCGGTGACTGTGGTGCTGACTCTACCTTCGGTGAGTTGACCACTATCCTCGCTGGGGTATCACTTATCCCACCGCATGGCTTGCATTCACAGTCAGCCAGTGCCAAGACAATCTTCGATTTAATCTTGGTCGGCAGCTTATGTGTCTTAGCCAGCTTTCGTAGCTGATCTATCTCTAGATTCTCCAGTTCAATCGCTCTCATTTTACTTCTCCAAAGTAACTAGTAATCGCTGTGCAAATGCACAACGCAAGGTAATTAAACCACACCCTTTAGGGTGATGTCAAAGAAATATTTTTACTGCACCTCCTTTGTTTTAAATTACAGCTGGTATTCACTACTCCTCCTTTAGGAGGAGGAGTAGTGAAACAGTCTAAGACTGTAGTTTTTTACAGGCTCTGCAATCCTCATGCCTTGGGTCTGAAGTTTTCACCACCCAGCTAGCTTTGACTGGGAAATTCCCAGCGTAGCTGACATTCCCCTGCTCAGTTATCCTGTGCTCAGCTTGGGTAGTGTCATACACTTTGATCTCAGCAGGGGCGTAGCCCTGTATTCCACGTGCTGCCCAGTAGCTCTGGCCTTGGTACTTGAGTGTGATGTGAGTATCAGTGTGATCCAGAATCTTAGCTGGTTTGGTAGTGACTCCATCGAATGTGACTACGTCACCTTTGACATACATCCTCATGAATGTTCCCTGTCGTATGATCGGTGTCCTGTCTGAGCCGAAGCTATCGAACCTCGTTTTGTAGTCAGGGATACGATCTAAATATTTCTTCCACTCTGTACGGTCTTCGACCGTATACCCCCACAGTACTCGTATCTCTACATCTACCAAGTTTTTAGATAACTTGATTAAGGTGTGTTTTATTACGACTGCACACTCAGTACCATTCGTATCTACGATACGAAACTTGTTGCCTAGAGACTTCAGTGTCGAGCTTTCCAGCTTAGTTACTGTGTCTTCGACACGCCTGATTTCATCATCGCTATAATCGGCTACGGTAAGTAGTAATTCCATTACTAATTTCTCCATTGTTCGTCCCTTCGGGACGGCTTGTATGTTCGACCTAGTTGAGGGTCATATTGACCATAAGCAACCTCCTTCCTAGCCTTCGGCTAGTGTTAATTTGAATACCCAGAGTCCACCCCCCTAGCCTTTAGGCTAGAGAGGGCTTTGGCTGACTGGCTGCCCTTCGGCTGTGTCCCATGTATCAAGAGTCCGAAGGACTCTTTGCCGAACACTGCATGACTATCGTCATGGTCTATCTCCAGTCCTTCGGACTGTGCTTGCTCTAGGCTGAACACTACCTTGGCAGTCTTCAGTCCCTTTAGGGACTGGATCAGGTGGTCGTACTTCCCACCTTCACTGGCTGTGAGAACGAAGTTCTCAGGCAGTGGCTGCCATGCCTGACGTAGCTTTGCTACGTGTTGCAGTGACTTGGTATAGGCGTAGCCTATAACTCTAGGCATCGGCTGGTTTTGTGGCAGGGTGGTGGCCCGAAGGGCCATCGACCAGCCTTCTAAGTACTTCGTACTGTAGAAGTCACCGCCGACATGAATTCTTATGATGACTACGTCATCAGGCTTGAACTTCTTCGTAGCATCTTTGATGCTATCGAGGATCAGTGCAGCGATAGCATACGCTGCATTTTCTCCAGTTAACTTACGTAGTAAGTTAAAGTTGTGCCAGTTTTGCTGTCTGACGTTCTCGTATCTCTCAGCACTAGCCTCGAAACACCTGAACTTTAGTTCAGGACTGTCCCAGATTTTGCCAGTCACTGGATCGGCGAATGCTAAGCATTCGTCAGCTCCGGGACAGCTCCAACCTGCTGGGAGTGTCAGGGTTAGTATCCTAACCCTAGACACTGGCACATTCAGCTCCGCTGCTGCTGCTTTTCTCAAAGCTTTCAGCTTTGAATTGCCATTGCCGAAGCTGAGCAACTCGCCTTTCTTCGGATCGATCCCACCTTCGGTGGGTATGTCCGATGTCCAGCTCTGAGTAGCCTTGTCGTACTGCACCTTCGGTGCACTGTATGGGTTGCCGTTCATGTTTTTCTCCTTCACCACGTAGTGGTGTACTTATTTTTTCCCCAGTTCTGGACACCAATTCTTGGTGTCACCGCAAACTTCGCATTTTTCCAGAGTCTTATCTTCGATAAGAATCTGGTCGTACCAGTCATCAAGCTCAGCTACGCTGCTGATTCTCGGCACAGGGTAAACCCTCGAACATTCAATTTCGCCAGTCGTCACATCTTCGATGTGTATGTATTCCATCGTCTTCTCCTTCACCCCTTCGGGGTGACTTGTTTAATTTAGCCTAGCTTCGCTAGGGTGACTGGCTTCATCTCTCCAGTCTTGGCGACTTGAGCTTCCAGCTTCGCTGCTTGAGGGCCAGTCAGTGAAATACCTTCGGTATTTCTAGCTGCCTCGACGGCTTCTCGCTTGGTACTAGCGTAGCTAGTCTCGCCGTTGTCACCGTTGGACATCGTGACTACCGTTGTCCACTTTCCCCTGTAAGGGGAATCTGGGTAAGTGTCCTTGAAAATTTCCAGCTTGCTAATCCACACCTTCGGTGTGGACTTGGCCTTGGATTTCTTGGACTTCGTCACCTTCGGTGACGGCTTGATGCCAATCTCCTCGGCTGACATCGTGGACTTCGTCACCTTCGGTGACGATTTGGCCTTGGCTTTGGCCTTGGCCTTGACTCCGAAGGAGTCACAGCTTCGGATTTTCTTGGCTGCTGCAAGAGCTTCGCTCTTGTCAGTCTCGAAGTGGTCGGCTGGGAAGTAGCGTTTTTCGTTTATGTAAACATAAACGCAGTACTCCTCGAACTCACTGTCGTAGACAACCCTAGTACCTACGGTACTAGCTGGTTCCCAGTCAGCGATAGTGGCGAATTTCTTAGAGTTACGTAGTAACTCTCTACCCTTGACCCACTTGACGAACAGTGTCCCTCTCAATCCCTTCGGGATTGAGTTGTGCTGTACCTTCTCGACTGTTTTTGGTGTTCCCATTTTCTTCTCCTTGCCCCTTCGGGGCAGCTTGTGTTTGTGGCGATAGACTCGCCGATTAGTTGGGACGTAGTCCCATTTCAGCTCTTGGATTTACCCTTCGGGTAGAGCTGGCCTCCGCTGCCTATCTTACGTAGTAAGACGGCCGATGTCAAATCCTAGGCACGACAGGTAGGATAATCAACATTCTGGACACCTGAAAAAGGAGATCAGGTCAGACAGCAGAGCTGTCTGCGGTCAGATCGGCCTGAAAAGGTCAGCAGCGGAGCTGCTGGCGGTTCGACTGGACTGAGGCCGAAGGGGGCATAGCTTAGCTTTCTCTCTCTAAGAGTGCTTATACCCTTGACAGAATTTTTTTGCTAAAAGGTCGTTCTGATCACGTTCTGTTTCTTTGAAACATCTTGAAATTTCTCCGAAACAACCCCTCTGTTTCACTGAAATTTCTTCTGTTTCAGTGAAAGTAAGACAGTTGTGTTTCACCCTTATACCCCTTTAGGGGGTATATAAGGGAGTGAAACACTCTTACTGTCAGATACTGTATGATGTTGGAATGAATGAGAAAAGACCTACTGCATTTGGAGGACTCTCTAGGAGGCAAGATAGTCCAATGGAAAAGTTTATAGGAAAATTAAGACCCCAGATATTTCTGAGTATTATATTGCTCGGCATTGTAGCTTTTGTTGGAATGTTTAAAGGAATGACAGAGGTGACAGTTGGATGTGTCGCTGGTATTATCGCTTTAGCTAAAGATGTACTTCAGAGTGATAGTTAATGCCACATGTACCAGAACATATATACGGTGGATGGACTAATTTACCTGTAGGAACAAGAAGCCCTGATGTATATTGGGACGTAAATAATCCCAGTGGGACAACAACACTCCCTATGGGTACATCAAGTCCGGGTATGCATGTGCAACCCGGAGGCTCAACTAACCTACCTATAGGATTCTCTGGTACTACTACTGCTGCTAATTGGTTAACCCCAACTCCTGAAGACCCTGTTAATGTACTAAGGGGAACATTTGCATCCCCAGCTCCGTATGGACATTCCACTGGTTCAGTATTGGGAGACTTACAGGCAAATCCCTTTATTGACTTTGTGCCCGGTGTAGGTACGGCTGTTAATTGGAACCAGATGGGGCCATATGGAAAAGCTTTCTCTTTAGGATTAGACGCTGTAGATTTGGCAACCTTTGGATTAGGTAAATCGGGTACAGCTCCACTTAGACAACTAGTTTCTAACCTACCTTGGAGTAGTATAAATCGTGCTGACGATATAACTATATCTCCTGAACGAGTTGAAAAAGCCACAAATGCAGTTGAAGAGATGCTGAAATCCAACCGAATGATACAAGAAAGTGTAGAAGATATAGAAGACCGAATGGCTATGGTGGGACAATTAAAACAATCTCAAACCGCAGAACGAATTCCTGTAATGAAAGATTTTGAGATAACCGAAACAGGGGAACGAATGTTTCCTGTAAAACCATACCAAGATAACTACCCGATCCTTCAGGGGTATGCACATTCAGATACTCCATCTCTTGAAAGATTGATACAGACTGGCGGTCTAGAAGGCCATCAAGCGTTATATGGTGGTTTGTATAGTGAAGAACCACTACTTCCCTTTTTGAACCAGAATGGAGAAATAGTTTATTTAAGCAGGAACGCAGACGTTGATAGGTCAATAGATGACATGATGCTTAGTGGTGCAAATTGGCCCGAAATACAAAAACCAAATATAGACGTTTATGGTGGGCCGTTCTCTTATCCTGAGTTTGGTGTATATACCAACGACAAAAATATCTGGCCCGGTACTCAGGGGTACTTAACAGCACAAGACGAACCCTTTAGTTGGTTGTCTCCTTCTTCGAGGCAAAGAATTGAATATCCTACTCACAGTACTTTAAGTGACCCTGTTGATATAGGTCGTGAATTAGTGACAAGAAGGCAATCATTTGAAGATCAATTACAAGAAATAAGGAATGCTAGAGCAAGGCCTTTACCGACCTTGAAAGAAACCGATCCTCTATTGGCAGATTTTGTTCAAACTGGGAAATGGGATACTAGGTTAGAAGCCGATCCTTCGTTCCCTGTACCAACAAGTCCATTAATCCCTTACCCATATCAGCTTCCATTGCAGCTTGGAATTCATGGATTAACTGGAGTCGGCAGAGGAATAAATCAACGTGGTTATCCTTATTAAAGGAATAAAAAATGAAGAAACCAGAAGAAACAAAAGCTAAACAGGACGCTTTCCTTACTGCTTATGGTGAACTGGGAACTATAACTTATGCTTGTAAAGCTGTAGGTATGTCACGATCTACTTATTACAACTGGCTTGAAAATAATCTTTATAATTTTAAAGAGAAGCAAGCTGTAGCACATGAAATATTCGGAGAATCTATACGAAATATAGCTTTAGAAAGAATAAAATTACAAGGCCCAAAAGATAACCCTGTACTTCTTATGGCTTTTCTTAATGCTTTTGCTCCTCAATACTTTAAACGTGATAGTTCTACTGCTAATGATGCTGCAAAAGAGTTAATGATAGAGCTTAAAAAGCTACGAAACATGCAGCAAGAGTTACGTGATGATAAAAAAGGAGTAATTGAAGAAGATGATTCTAAGAAAAGGGCTATGGATGAGGTAGAAAAGATACTGTCAAGGCAGATGGAATCTGATGACAACAGAGATTAATCCAGATGTAACAGATTATATCTTCTCTAAGTTGGACTTTACTCCAACAGAGAAGCAGGAACCAATACTCAACTGCCGTAAGCGTTTCATATTGGTAGCTGGTGGTGAACAAGCTGGTAAATCTATGGTGGCTTCCAAGTATCTGGTGTCACGATTCCTAGAAACTGATGAAGCTGGACTATATTGGCTGGTAGCTGCTGACTATGAAAGGACTAGAGCTGAGTTTGAGTACCTTACACAGGACTTTGCAGCACTGGGAGTACTGGCTGAAGTAACTAAACGAGTTGACCCCGGCAGAATTGTACTGGCTGATGGCACTAGAATAGAAACCAAGTCAGCTAAAGACCCAAGAACTCTGGCTATGAGAGCACCTAATGGCATTATCGGGTGTGAGGCTAGCCAGTTAGACCTTGAAACCTTCCATAGATTACGAGGTAGGTGTGCCCCAAAGCGTGGGTGGATGTTCCTTGGTGGTACATTTGAAGGTTCACTGGGGTGGTATCCACAGTTATTTCAACAATGGCAACATGGTGGAGATGATGAACAGTCGTTCTCTCTGCCTAGTTATTCCAATCAGTACCTATATCCGGGTGGTAGGCAAGACCCTGAGATACTCAGGCTTCAAGCTGTAGCCTCTGACGACTTCTTTATGGAGCGTATTGAAGGTATACCTACACCACCACAGGGATTAGTATTCGGAGAGTTCAGGCCTGATATACATATCAGTGATGAAGCCAAGTGGTCAGCAGGTGATCCTGTTTATTTATGGATAGACCCCGGTTATGCTGGTGGTTATGCGGTAGAAGTAGTACAGGATATCAATGGTCAGATATGTGTAATAGACGAGATATACGAACAAAACCTCATCACAACAGAAATGATCGACATTGCAAAATCTCGACCATGGTGGAAAGATGTCCAAGGTGGGGTAATCGACATAGCTGGATACCAGCATCAGGCTATGTCTGCCCCAGCAGAAATATGGTTAGAGGAAACTGGGGTATATCTTGCTGCTCAGAAAGTTAGAATTAACGAGGGAACTGAAAGACTGAAGTCATTTTTAAAGCCCGATCCTATTTCTAACATGCCAAAAATAATATTTAACCCAAGTTGTCGTGGGATTCTGTCAGAGTTTGGGGCAGAACCAAATCCATTTACAGGACAAACCCAAGCCTATCGCTGGAGAACTGATCGAGATGGTAATATAGTGGGAGAGACTCCTGAAGATAAATACAATCACGGCGTTAAAGCTGTAGTTTATGGACTTGTAGATAGATTCGGGTACGGTCATTTACGCAACAACTCGTTCATTAAGGTTAAGAGGTGGTAGGTGGCTAGAAGAAAAGTAGAAGATATTATTAGTTTAGTAGATTCGCATTATGATGCTACTGAACCACTCCGATCTCGCATGGATGCTGATCATAATCTGTATAGATTGTCACCATTTGATGCTGGAGATGGGTATCAATCATATACTTCAAACGAACCACAGACATATGCAGACAAGATAATATCTTGGTTGGCAGGATCGGACATGATTGTTCGTATACCCCCTGCTGGTAATCCACGAAACTCCAGAGAAGTTAACAACGATAAAGAAAGATTTATTATTGGGGCATTAAAGTCTGCCAATGAACGCCTTATGAAAAGGCTTCAACCATGTTTACAGGATCAACTATCGTGGTATACAACTCTTCGTGGTTGGTATGCAGGTAGAGCATTACTCGTTAAAAGAGATGACAGTGATACATTCATTGACATTACACCATGGGATCCGATGCACACATACTGGGGAACAGATGGTGATGGGATGTCATGGGCATGTTACAAGGTTAAAAAAACCAGACATGAAATAGAATCCCAGTACAATGTCAAACTTGGCACTGAAAGGATGGATGAAGATGGAATAGAAGTTTATGACTTTTATGATCGTGAAGATAACTATGTAGCTATACCACATAGATATATCAAGAAAAGAACAGCACATGGAGGTACTGGAGTCCCGGTATTCCTAGGCCCAGTAGGTGCTAACCCATTAATACAGTCACTGGAGTGGTCATCGATAGAAGATACAGTCGAGGACTATGGTGAATCAGTATTTAAATCTACAAGAGAGTTATACGAAAAGCATAACTTTATGATGTCTACAATGCTTGAGCTTACCGCAAGGTCACGCAAGCAAGGAATAGTAATAACTTCCAGAGATGGACAGAAGACACTGGAAGAAGACCCTTATAAAGAAGGAACTGAGATATCCCTAGCACAGGGAGAAGAGGTAAAGCCCCTAGGATTATTAGAAGTAGCCAGAGAAACTGGTGTTTATATGGGGATGGTATCAGGAGAGTTGCAACGTGGTTCAATACCACACTCAGTATATGGGGAGCTGCAATTCCAGCTATCTGGATTTGCGATAAATACTCTAAGGCAGGGCGTAGAATCTGTATTAGGCCCACGGATTGAGGCGTTGGAACACGCCTATATGCAGATATGTAATCTTTTATGTGACCAGTACTCCAGTGGAGCTTTCACCGCTATGGAGTTGTCGGGTCGTGATAACAACAGGATGTATTTTTCAGAAACAATTACACCTCAGAGAGTCAAAGAGGGCGGTTCTATAGAGATATCTATAGTCGCCAGACTACCTCAAGACGATATGTCTAAGTACTCTATGGCACAGATTGCTAGAGAAGGCCCAACACCACTGATGCCTGATCTTTGGATCAGGGACAACATACTCGGAGTTCAGGATGCTGACCAGACAGACGATGCAATTAAGGAACAAATTGCAGAAAGAACCTTGCCAGAAGCAGGGCTATGGAGTTTATATCAGGCAGCTATGAAGCAGGGACGAGATGATCTTGCTCAATTTTACCTTGGTGAATTGATGGCAGTAATGTTGAGTAAGGCTAAGATGTTGTCAGATAATCTCGGTGGTGGAGTACCGCCAGCCCCATCCGCTGGTGCATTGCCTCCGATGCCTCCGGGTGCTCCACCACCCGGTGGCCCACCGGGAGTACCACCGGGTGTAGCTCCTCCAGCTATGATGAGTGGAATGCCACCTCCTGCACCTACGCCACAGGCTGGGCCTAATGTGCCACCGGGACAACCTAGGCCGGGAGCACAGAGTGATGCAACACGATTAGGAAATATTGGCCTTGTCGGGCCGGGAGGATAATCAGTGGCAATAGGAGATAACCTACCCGGAATATTTGGAAACCTAGTCCAGTCTGTTATGAAGTCTGGTGGTGATCCTATGTATATGGTCGATCTGTTTGAAGGTCGTGATGCTGATAGGGAACAGGGATTAAGACTAGAAACAATGATGGGTGGCCCACCCCCATTTGAAGATATACCAGCATTTGAACAACACTTTCAAATGACTGGTGACCCTATGATTGCTGCCGATATGGCATTGCAAGATACGCTATCTATGGAATCGATAGAACCTGATACAACAGGATTAACTTCTGGAATAGGGGCACAGGCTTTATTTAATTTTTCTCCGGGTACTGTAGATGAATCTTTATTTGATTCGTATTCAGAAAATCTTGGAGTTACTAGAGATCAGTTAGCATCTGCATACAATGACATAAATCAAGATATGTTATTACAAGATGCAACTATGTATGGAACAGGAGAAGTGAATTTTGATCCTTTGCCCATGATGGGAACTGGTGATATACCAAGTGAGGATATTATGAACCCACCTGCTCAACAGGTACTGGCAGCAGGTCTTCCTGATATACCGTGGGGAGGTATGCCTAACTTTGGCAAAATAGGCAGTGCAATAGAGCATATAGCTCCTCTTTTTACTGGTGTTGATCCATCGGGAGTATATGGAGATAAGTCTGATGAAGATACTAAACCACCAGTTATCGTAGAATCTGCTAGATCAGAAATAGAAGACATAAGGAATCAGTGGGATCAAGGGACATTAACTACAGATGAAAGAAATCAAAAACTAGAAGACTTTGTTGTATCTGGAATGGACGCAAATTCCAAAGCAAGATTTGATCAAGGTGACATGTCTATTGTTGGTCAGGTTAATAATACTATTAATCAATATGTCCAGAGTTTTGGTGACCCACAGGGATTAACAGAATCAGATAGTGCCTTTGAAGCTAGAATGGTTTCAGGAGAAGGTGCTCCTGTTTCTATGGATATTGAAACTACTCGTTTCCAAAATCCAGACTTAAACCCTACAAATATAATGACATCACAGATACCAGAACAGTTAACTACTGGGCAACCTATGGGGCTTCCTGAATATCAGGGGACTGAATCTCCTGCGGAAATGTTTGAGGCGTATGGTGCTACCAATGTTCCTAATTACTATGGAGGAATGGGTGCTTCTTTAGGTAGGCAATATAGACCATTGCTTGGTGCTCATCTTTTACAGCAGTCTGGCTTTGGATTTGGTGCTCCTCAAGCAGGACGCACATACGGTGCATTTTTAGAAGATGTAAGACCAGAAACATATACTCCATTAGACTGGAATAAACTTGCACCATCATGGGAAAAGTTAACAGGATACGTAACAGCTCAAGCAAGTAGTGGTGGTACTGATCCTGATGCAGCAGAACAAATTGCCACAGGGAATCCTGTAATGGCAGAAGCATTAACTGAAACAGGTAGTGCAGGTAAAAGAAATGCAATTGCATTAGCATTAGCTAGATATCATGCAGGTAAGCCTGTGCAGAGTTCTTATGCTAATAGAGCAGTTGCCAGTTCTTTAGAAGATATCTATGATAGAACTGCTGCGGATACAATAAGATATGGTGGTGCTAATACTACTATTAAGTTTTTAGATAACTTGATTAAGTTGAATCCTGAAAGGTTTGGATAATGGCTACTCCTGTTGGAACATTACAACAATTCGGTGGTGATACCTATAGATGGGATGGTACAGGATGGCAATATGTCCCTATGTCACTCAATGTAGGTGGAACTGGTGATGACCCTTCAAATGCACCAGTTGTTACATCTGGTGGCATTGTACAACCAAATAATGGGACACAGATAGCCAGTGGTATTCATGCAGGTACTGGTACGGGTACTGATACTGGTACTGGTACTACAATAGCAGGTGGTAATGATCCAGTAGATATGTCTGCTGGTGGTGATTTAAGTTTAGTGGATCAAGGAGCAAATAATATGGCAACCACATGGGAAGATTGGTCACCTGTATTTGGTGAGTATAGTCCAGAACAACAATATACATCATTGATGTCTACAGCTATGCCTAACTACTATACCCCTAGGTATGGTCAGATG
>Ga0114932_10001031_pt1 | contig 32772 bp, 28 predicted proteins | sample 2SBtaG_2_FD_87286 | JGI IMG/M metagenome (GOLD analysis project Ga0114932, IMG submission 87286) | Deep subsurface microbial communities from Kolumbo volcano to uncover new lineages of life (NeLLi) - 2SBTROV12_ACTIVE470 metaG | ecosystem: Environmental > Aquatic > Marine > Volcanic ...
AATACTTTTACTATAAGCCAAGAATAGACTTGAAGAGCTTGTCTGAATTTTGCGACGGCAATCTTATTGCATTTAGTGGGCATATGGGTAGCGATTTAGCCAATGTTATCTTTGAGGAACCCAGACTAGCTTATAAAACTTCTAGTTATGAAGAGGCAAAAAAGCTAGTTGATCCAGAGTGGATAAGCAAAACCAGCGAGATGGCAATCGCATATGAAGAAATGTTTGGTAAAGGAAACTTCTTCTTAGAAATTCAGCTAATCGACCAGCATAATATGCCTGCATCAAAGGTTGTTGCTGAAGGTCTGAGATATATAAGTAAAAAGACTGGCATCCCATGTGTGGCAACTCCAGATGCACATTACGCAAAAAGAGAAGATGCATATGACCAAAGGGTAATACTCTGTAACAAGCTGGACACAACAGTTCAGAAGATACAAAAAAGCTTAGATCAAAATGGTAACGCACCGCTTGAGGCTTTCTTTAGATCTGACAGTTATCACATCCCAAGCCCCGAAGAGATGCAGGAAATACACACCGACGAGGAAATTAATAACACAAAAATCATAGCAGATATGTGTGAAGACTATGAAATTACAAGACCTCCAATGCTTCCAAAGTTCCCAACCCCAAACGGTATGGACTCAGAAGAGTATTTACACAGCCTGTGCAAGGAAGGGTGGTTAGATAGGCTACCTAGAATTGAACGTGTTCTTGAAAGTATGCCTCATCACACTAAAGAGGAGTACGGGGAAAGAGTTAAAAAGGAACTTGATATTTTAACAGAAGCAGGGCTGGCAGATTATTTCCTAATTGTAAGGGATATAGTAGCTGCCGCTAGGGAAAGAGGTGAGATTGTTGGAGCAGGAAGAGGAAGTGCCGCAGGTAGCTTGGTTCTTTATCTCTTGGGTGTAACAGACATTGACCCTATTGAGTTTGACTTGATTTTTGAACGTTTTTATAACGCAGGAAGAAACACAGCAGAAAATATAAGCCTTCCTGATGTTGACATGGACTTTGAAAAGCAGAGCCGTGAAAACACCATTCATTATATCAAGGAGCGTTATGGTGAGAACAAGGTTGCTCAGATCATGACTTACAGTAGAATGCAGGGTCGAAGCGCTCTAAAGGATGTGTTGCGAGCTCACTCAGCCTGTTCTTTCGAGGAAATGAATAGAATTACAGAATGGATTCCTGACGAAGCTGATATTTCTGACCAGTTGGAGGAAATGAGGCAGTCTAGTCATGACGGTGAGGCTAGTATTATACAATGGGCTTTGGAAAATAACCAAAAAGAGTTAAGTCCTTGGTGTTATATTGACGATAAAGGTAAACTACAGGGCAATCTTGCGAGGAGATTTGAACAGGCGATTAGATTAGAGGGTACAAAAAGATCTCAGTCTAAACACGCCGCAGGTATAGTTATTTCGCAAGACCCCCTTGACAAAGTGTGTCCAATGTTGTATGATAAGAACTCAGGAGAAATGATTGCCGGTATGGAAATGGGTGACTTAGAATCAATGGGACACGTTAAATTTGATATTTTAGGAATCGCTATGCTTGACAAGATACATGGCGTTCAAAAGCTGGTAGACACTGGAGAATTAGATGGATAATAGATCTATATGCGTCTTTGACTATGAGACGGGTGGTAAAAACAAAAATACTTGTGAAATAACTCAGATAGGCGCTTGTATTATAGACAGGTGGTCGCTTGAAATAATTGACACTTTTAATTCGCTTGCTAAGCCTTTAGACTTTGATGCCATTGAAGATGAAGCTTTGAAGATTACTGGGTTAACAAAAGAGGTTCTTTCTGAGGCACCTTCGATTAAAGTTGTCTGGCCAAACTTTGTAGAATGGGTTTCAAAACACAACAAATCCAAAAGCTCAAATAATTCGTTTATGGCTCCGGTCGCTGCTGGTTACAACATAATCAATTATGATCTTCCGATCACAGAAAGATACTGCAAGAAATACGGGCCTTGGGACGACAAATGGAAACAGCAGAAAATTTTTAATCCTATTCACAAGATTGATATCATGGATCACATGTGGTTTTGGACTGAAAATATGCCCGATGTAAAATCCTTAAAGCTTACATCTATATGTGAGTGGATGGGTTTCTCGAAAGCGGAGATAGAAAATGCTCACGATGCCTTGCAGGATGTAAAGAACACAGCTAAGATTTTGGTTAGGTTGATAAAGATGCAAAGAGGATTGACGGCAGTCAACCCAGATACTGGAAGACCCAGATTGCAAATGAAGGATGCTTTTAAATAATGTTGGATTTTTATAATATAAACTTGCGTTGTGAAAAAACTTGGAGTATTTTCTCTGAAGGTAAAACAAAAGGTGTTTTTCAGTTAGAAAGTAACTTAGGTAGAGCTTGGTCTAAAAGAGTTAAGCCAACAAACCTAGAAGAGTTGTCTGCTCTGATTGCTTTGATTAGACCGGGATGTCTGAAGGCTATGAGCGGAGACCCTCCAAAAAGCATGACACAGAGATATGTTGACAGAAAACTTGGGCTTGAGCCAGTTACATATTTTCACTCTTCACTAGAACCAATTCTTGGGCCTACTTATGGTGTTCTGGTTTATCAAGAACAAGCCATGCAGATAGCTCAGGTATTAGCTGGGTTTAATCTGCAAGATGCAGACGTTTTAAGAAAAGCTATTGGTAAGAAAAAGGCCGACATTATGGCTAAGGTTAAGAAGTCTTTTCTAGAGGGCGCTACTAAAAGTGGAATCGTAACTAAAGAGGAGTCCGAAGAAATCTTTAGCTGGATTCAAGAATCTCAAAGATACTCATTTAATAAGTCTCATGCGGTAAGCTATGCTAAAAATGCATATTGGTCGGCTTACTGCAAAGCACACTACCCTCATCAATTCTTTTGCTCGTACCTAAGAGGTTCAGAATGGAAGCAAGATAGTCACGAAGAAGTTTATGAGTTGGTAAATGACGCAAAGATTAATGACATAACTGTAGCCACCCCAGACCTCAGAGACTTAAAAAAGCACTTCTATATAAGAAGTATAAAAAACGATCCCGTTATTAGGTTTGGAATGGTAGACATAAAAGGTGTGGGTTCTAATGTGGTTGATAAAATCAGCGAAGCTGTAGAACAGTGCGAGAAAGATTTTGACTGGAAATTTTTCTTAGAGGTTCTGTGTGCAAAAAAGCCAATAATCAATGGAGAAAAGAAACCTAAAATTATAAATATAACGGCTGCTGAATCAATAATTTGCTCCGGCGCAGTTGACTTTTTACATAAGTCTCGTCAAGAAATGTTGTATGAATTCAATATGTGGAACAAGTTAACAGAAAAAGAACAGCAGTGGGTAGCAGAAAACTGCAAAGATAAAACCTTCTTAGAATCTTTACAGGCCTGCCAGCCAACAAAAAAACTAGGAGGAGGAACTAGCAATATCAAGAGATCTGAAATATTGGCCGATATGATAACCTTAGTAAAGAGCCCTCCTCACAGTCTAGAAGACACCGCAAATTTTATAGCTATAAAAGAAGAGAAGCTTCTTGGTGCTTCCATCAACAGCTCTAGGGCTGACTATCAATCTGAAGACAAGGTAAACACTACATGTAAAGAGTTTTTAGATGGAAAAAGTGGTTACATGGTATTTGGAGTAGAAATTAAAAGAGTTAACACTTATAAAATAAAAAAAGGTCGATCTAAAGGTCAAAATATGGCATTTCTGACTATAGCAGACAATAGCTGCGCTGTAGATGATGTAGTGTGTTTTCCTGAAGAGTGGCTAAAATTTCAAAACCACTTGCAACCAGAAAACGTTGTTGTTCTTATTGGCGAAAGAGATAAGAAAAAGGGAAGTCTAATTATAAAAAGGGTTATGGAAAATTGATTGAACAAACAGAAAAAATAAGACATTTCCTTATGGAAAACGAATACTGTGTTGTTGTTAAGTTGATAAAAGGTGGGTGCGAAATCATAATACCAGAAAGAATGATCCTGCCTTGTAACGGAAGAGCTCTAAAGATCACTTACAGGATAGGTAAAAGTTCTATAAGACAGCAGGGCTACTACTTAAGCGACTCGCAAAAAATCAAAGACGTATCTTACTCACTCCCCCTGTACGCAGCACCAACCTTTATATACTGCGATATAATGAGAATGTGTGTAAACATAAATTACAGTCACTCAATGATATTGTTCTTAGACAAAAAAGGAGAAGAGATAGATATTGAAAGCTTTGTTTCTAACATGGATGTTCCAATTACAAAAGAAAACAGGAACGAGTTTTCTGAAAAATCCCATCAGTTAGGACATATATTTATGGAGGCCTATAAAGATAACTTCGAGGAAAATTCTTTTGAGAACTTATCTAAGGCTATGGGGTTAGAAGAAGGATTTTTTAATTTAAAAGGTATCTTTTGGGAGGTATTAGGTCAATGAATAAATGTCATTTCTTAGGAGAGATGGTTAGAGACCCTATGCTAAAATGCCTAAGCAAGGCAAATGGAGACACTGTAGATTGCGTTAATTTTTCTCTGATGATTTCTAGAAAGTTTAGAAAAAAGTGTGGAGAACAGGGAGTGCAAAAGTGTTATTTGGATTTTGAAGCTTGGGATGAAGGAGCTAGAATCATTAGCGATAGCTTCAGTAAGGGTGATTATATAAGTGTTTATGCTTCAGCTAAAACAGACACTTATGTAGATAAAAATAATAGCAAGGTAACTAAAGTTAAGTTCAGAGTCAATGACTTTGATTTTGTAAATTTTAAACAGGACTCTAGTGTAGTATGAGTGAAGTATTGAATAAAACAGAAGCAGAATTGGTTGAAGATTATACGCCATTAGTGGTATCACAGGCACTACTTTTTTGTGCAAACTCAGTTAGCGATATAGATGATTATATTCAGTGTGGATATATTGGTCTTCTTAGAGCTATAAGAAAGTATGACCCAACTAAAAACACAAAACTTTCGACATTTGCAGTAATATGCATAAGACAGGAAATTTATAAAGAATTAAAAAAGAGCCAAAAGATGAAATTTTATCATCTAATTGCGGACGTTGAAGACGAAAGACATTATAATAAGATATGGGAACTAGAACCAAGTACCCTTAACATTACTGAAGTAAAGGTTGTTAGATTAAGGGCTCAGGGTTATACTTTTTCTGAAATAGGAAGCAGACTGGGTTTTACAAAGTCTTGGGCTAACGAAGTACTTATATCAGCTATTAAAAAGATGAAAGTGTCTAATGAATAGAAAGCCGAGAATTCTATGGTGTGGGGAGTCTAGCTTCCTAAACACTGGGTATGGTGTGTATGCAAGAGAACTCCTGTCTAGATTATATAAAACGGGAAAATATGAAATAGCAGAACTAGGCTGTTATGGATTAGTTCAGGACGAGAGAGCGTCTTCGATTCCTTGGCGGTTTTATGGTAATCTTCCTCAATCAGATAATGCTCAAGAAATAGATTATTACAACTCTGTTGCGACTTATCAGTTTGGTGAGTGGAGATTTGAGGATGTTCTGCTGGACTTCAAGCCGGATATCGTATGCGACATACGCGACTGGTGGATGACAGAATATCAACAAAGGTCTCCTTATAGGGACTTTTACCATTGGATGCTCATGCCCACAATAGATTCTGCCCCACAGCAGGAAGAGTGGCTTTCAACATATATGGACGCTGACACTTTATTCACTTATTCAGAGTACGGGAGAGATGTTCTCGCTAAGGAAGCGGGAGGAGGATTGACAGTTACAGATATCTGCCCTCCCGGAGCAGATCCAGCCAAGTTCTTTCCTGCTCCAGATAAAGACGCCCACAGAAGGGCTAGTGGTTTTTTAGACGACATATTTATAATAGGTACTGTCATGAGAAACCAAAAGAGAAAACTATATCCGGAACTAATATCGGCTTTTTCAGAGTATGTAAATAGATATCCAGAAGAATCTGAAAATGTATATCTTTATTTACACACAACATATCCTGACAATGGATGGGACATACCCAAACTACTTAGGGAGAGCGGTGTTTCAAGTAGAACGTTGATGACATACAAGTGTCGAAGTTGCGGGTTTACTTTTCCGTTTTTCTTCCATGAAGCCTTGACAACGTGTCCTAGCTGCGGTAAACTAGACGCTAGTCCCCCAACAGCTCAAGAAGGAGTGACGACCGAAGAACTTTGCGATGTCATAAACTTCTTTGATCTGTATGTTCAATACAGTATATGCGAAGGATTTGGTATGCCTCAAGTCGAAGCTGCCTGCTGCGGTGTTCCGGTAATGTCTGTAGATTACTCAGCTATGGAGTCTGTTGTAAGGAAAATAGATGGGTATCCAATTAAAGTCAAGACTCTGTTTAGAGAACTTGAGACGCATTCACTAAGAGCTTATCCAGACAACGAAGATCTTATAGCTAAAATAAGGGAGTATGTTAACACGCCGAAATCAATGAGGCTTGCAAAGGGCAAGAAAGCTCATGATATGGCTATTAAAAATTACAACTGGGATGAGACTGCTTCTAAGTGGGAGAAAGCTCTAGATTCTGTCGAGATAAAACATGAGTCTGAAACTTGGTTATCTCCAGCTAGAATCACTACGCCTTCAGTTCCTCCAGAAGGAATTTCAAATGAAGAGTTGATAAAATGGGGCATAGTTAATCTTTGGGGAAATACGAAAGTTATAAATAGCTTTACCGCATTAAGAATGTTAAGAGAGCTCAACCAAGGGTTTGTTGTTTCTGGAGTAAGTAACAATTTTTATAATGTAGACGAGTGTTTACTTTCTAGGAAAAGTTTTATACCTCACGGTCGTGAAAGTGTAATAAACAACTTAACGGAATTAGGGGAAATTAGAAACTACTGGGAATCAGTAAGAGTAAACCCAAACAGAACAATTCCATACTTCGTAGAATATAAAAAGCTAGACGAGAGAGAGCTATAATGAAAGTTTTATACACAGGTGTTTACAGGGATGGCACTGGGTGGGGAAATGCAGCCATAGACTACATACTTTCTCTAGACGCTGCCGATATTGATGTTGTTCCTAGAGCTGTTAAGCTAAACAATTCTTCAATAGATCTTCCAGATAGAATATTGGAGCTGGAATCAAAAGATGATTCTGATTGCGATGTCATGATTCAGCATTTACTACCTCATCACACAGACTATTCTGGTGGTTATGAAAAAAATATAGTTCTTTATGCTAGTGAAACAGATAACTTCAGACACTCATCTTGGGCTTCACATATAAACTGTATGGATGAAGCTTGGGTGATAAATCAGCAGATGGTCGATTGTGCTAGAAACAGTGGTGTCACGGTTCCTATGCAGGTGATACCTCATGCGACAAACACGGATAAGTTTTCACAAGAATATGACAACCCATTACCGCAACATCTAGGAGAAAAGTTTACCTTCTACTTTATAGGAGAAAATAATCCAAGAAAAAACATAAGAGACCTGCTTGTGGCTTTTCACTCAGAGTTTTCGGCTTCGGATAACGTTTCTCTATTAATAAAATCTACAACACCGGGTTTAGATTCAAAAGAAACCCATGATGAAATTAGAAATATGTCCAATAAAATAAAAATGGACTTGAAAATTTTTCCAGATACGACTTATTATATAGAAGAAGCTATTGTTACAGATAGATTTAATCAAGAACAAATGATGGGCATTCATCAGCACGCAGATTGTTTTGTTATGCCTTCATACGGAGAGGCTTGGTGCATACCCGCTTTCAATGCGATGGGTATGGGAAACACACCTATTGTTAATGATGTGGGTGGTATGATTGATTATATAGATGATTCGGTAGGATTCTTAATCCCAAATAGACCAGAACCAGTAATAGGAATGACAAATACTTTTATGGATATATATACTGGCTCAGAGAACTGGTGGGCTGTTGACATAAATGAAATGAAGAAGGCTATGAGATTCGCCTACGAGAACAATTTACAATCTAAGTCTGAAGAGGGTTTTAATAGAGCTTTTGACTACTCTTACCATTCTATAGGTCTTGCGATGAAGGAGGCCTTAAATGCCTAGTCCTGTTAGACATATAATTAGAAGGGCTACAAGGGGTGATGAACCCTTGAACATCCTCACATTTCCTACGCACGAAAGATACGAAAGTAATCTGGCTAAAACTGGACATAATTTCTTTGCTTGGGTTGAGCTTGGTGTGACAAAGCCAAATTGGGACGAAGATTATGCCCCTATACCTCAAAACTATACAGTGTTAGATCCAAGAAGAGGTGTTAGGCAGATACCTGACTTCGTTGATATTGACCTAGTATTGGCTCAAAATAGGTTTGGTCAGTTTCAAATAGGGCAGCAGATTGCGCAACAAATACCAGCACCTTTCGTATCTATAGAACACACGACGCTACCACCAGATTCGCATGAAGAGCAAAAGATACGCCATAGGTCTATGGTTTCTGATATAAATGTTTTTATTTCAGAGTATAATAGGGATACTTGGGGTTGGCAAGAAGAAGGAACAGAAGTTATACATCATGGGGTAGACTCCGATGTGTTTGGCTGTAGGGTTGCAGCGGGAGACAGAAAACCTATCTCCATGTCTGTAGTAAATGATTGGATAAATAGAGACTGGTGTTGCGGGTTTACGCTGTGGCAACAGATAACAGGCTATCCAAACGGTCTGCCGGTAAGGGTCTTTGGTGCAACAGAAGGTCTTTCAGAAAGCACAAAGTCAGTAGAAGAGCTGGTATATAATTTGAATGATTGCAGGATATTCGTTAATACGTCAACAGCTTCGCCAATCCCTACGGCACTTTTAGAGGCAATGTCTTGTGGGTGCGCTGTTGTTTCTACAGCCAACTGCATGATACCAAATATTATTAAGAATGGTGAAAACGGATTTTGCACTAACGACCCAGTAGAAATGAGAGATATGATAAAACAGTTAATGAACAACCCCTCGTTAGCAACACGCCTTGGCAATAATGCCAGAAAAACTATTGTTGACAACTTCTCTGTACCAGCATTTGTTAAAAGGTGGAATGAGGTGTTTTATAAAGCAATTGGGAGAAATAAATGAAAATAAATATTAACCCAACAAACCTTAGTGGTTATGTTAATATTAAACCTGAATACGACCATATGAAAAATCTAGATACAACTGTGGAGGACGCTGAAGCAACTGAGATACTGTGTTTTGAAGCTATAAGAAGAGTGCCTTACACAGAGATCGGAAACTTCTTAAGTCACTTGGTTAAAAAGATGAGGTTAAACTCAAAGCTTGTTGTTCACGAAATAGATTCTTATGAAATATCTAGACAATATTTTTATGGGGAATTGAATGGGGATGCTTTAAATGATACTGTTTACTCTAACGAGTTGCCAGTGTTTTCAAGCGTTGACATGAATTCAATAGCTTCATTTCTTCAAGAACTGGGCTTAGTTATAGTAAAAAAGAGAATAAACGGTTGTTTCTTTACACTGGAGGCTGTAAGAAATGGATGAATTAAATACTGAAGCATGTGATACCCAAGAAACAGGAGGTATCACAGAACAATCTGAAAAGCCACAAACCGTCTGTCGAGACTGTTCTTTTTCGGTTTATGAAGGAGATACCCAGACAGGATGCTCCCTTGGAAACATAGAAAAACTCGCTGAGAATGGAGCTGAGATAGTAGAATCATATGATGAAACAGGCAGGGAGTTTAATGTAATCAACGACAGGCTGTGCGTTTTTTGGAGGCATCCACAATGGGAAGAACTTCCTTATGTCAAACAGCTTGGTAAAGAGGTTGCTGCTCAAGAGGAAACGTTTCTGAGATTTTCGATCATGCTATACCTTGATGAAAACTCAACCATACAACAGGTTTCTAAAACAGTGACAAGTATCATTGATCAAAATAGACCTCCTGTGGGTTTGCATTTTATGAACAAGTCTATGATTAAGCCTAGTGATCTAGTAAAAGAGGGAGCTAGGTTTACAAAGACAATAAATAAAAGGCTTGAAGACCAAGGTATTTCTCAATATGCATTTTGCCCTAAAAGATATTGGAAAGTTGACCAGATCAAAGACCCAGAAGCAGATATATATAGATGCTTAGACGTATGTATACAAAGTATAAAGCCGGGTCTATGTACGCATTACGCTCTTTTTAATGCTGGCTATGAAATCCCTGCTAACTTCATATCTTCTATAAATAACTTTGTAAATGTTGAGATGAAGAGGTTTTTAGTCATTCTTCCAGAATCTGGTGAAGATGGATTGGTGGCTCAAACACATATGCATAAAAGCATAGGTGGAAATAAACAAAAGATGTTTACTGAAAAAATGGTATCAGTATGTGAGGATCAAGAATGCAGTTATCTAGTGAAGAATCTGTCAGAGATAATTCCCCAAGAGTAACAGTCATACTTCCGTGTCATAACCACTGTGATTTTCTAGAAAGATCTATAGGAAGTATATTAGATCAAACTTACGAAAATATATATATAGTGGCTGTTGATGACGGATCTACAGATGGTTCTTTTGAAAAACTCTTGTCAATTAAAGAAAAATGTGGTGAACGACTTACAGTTCTGAAAAATGATGTGGCGACAGGCCCTTCGGCTGCAAGGAACAAAGCTATTAGGCATGTAATTGAGGATAGTGGTAACAACACTATGTTTTTTGCAATGCTGGACGCTGACGATAAATATGCACCGGATAAGGTTTTGCTGTCAGTCAGTAAAATCATGGAAGACCCTGTTCATATAGGGTTAGTCTATGGTGACGTTAAAATAGTAGACTGGAATACTGGAGCTGTGTGTCATGAGACTAGAGAGCCATATGACCGCAAGTCCCTAGAATATCACTGTATGATATCAAACACACCTCTTATAAACAGAATTGCGTTGCAGGAAGTAGGTCTTTATGATGAAAGCATGAGAACTGCTGAAGACTGGGACTTATGGCTTAGAATAACTGAGAGGTTTATAGCTGTACACTTACCAGAGGCTATATCTTTTTACTCTGTAACTGGAAATAATGCTTCAGATACTGTGTCAAAGGATGTTTGGCAAGAAAACTGGCAGAAAATATCTAATAGGATAATGAAACAATATGGCGGTTAGAAATACTTCACCTGCTACATTAAAACAGGAAGAAGACGATTCTAGGTTAACTATAATTATACCTGCTGCTGGAATGGGTAGGAGAATGAAGTCTTACGGACCAAAGTGTTTGATAGACATTGGCGGCACAACAATTATAGAGAGACAGATAAGAATTATAAGATCTTCATACCCTAATTCCGACATAGTTTTAGTTGGTGGTTTTAGATGTAGTGAAATTAGAGAAAGAATAAAGTCAAAGTATCCGGTCAGAATAATTAATAACGAAAGATATGAAGAAACAAATGTTTTGTATAGCATATCTATGGGGTTACAAGCTTCTATAGCAGATAAGGTTTTAATAGTCTATGGCGACCTTGTTTTTAACCGGCAAGCTCTTCAGGGGTTTTCTTCTGAATCATCTAGCGTTCTTGTAGACCACCAAGACAAGTTTAACGAAAAAGAGGTGGGTGTGCTTCATAATGGTGTTGGGGTCACTAATTTTTCATATGGTCTTGATAAAAAGTGGGGACAAATTGTATTTCTTTGTGGCTCAGAGCTTCAAATTTTTTCTGAGATATGTTACAAGGAGTCTACAGAGAGATGGTTTGGGTACGAAGCATTGAATCACATTATAGATCAAGGAGGCGTTCTAAAACCAATTGAAAAAGACGGTTTGTCAATAGTTGATGTGGATTCTGTAAAAGATATAGAAAAGGCCATTAAGATAAATCTAGAAAAGGGTTTTTAAATATGAACAGGTTTTTGTTTAGAAAGTTTCCATCAGCCAATTACTTTATAACTAAAGGATGGATGGCTTCTCTTGCTACTAAGGGAAATCAAATCTCACTCTGGGATAGTGATTCAACACCAACGTTTGACGCCTTTGATGTTTCAAATCCAGATGTATTTGTGGGAACTACATATGATCTAGATAGTTCTACTGTTAAGTGTATATTAGAACGGCCTGAGATGAAAGTTGTTCTTAAGGCTAATAACTGGGGTCCTATAGACTCTGAGATAGATGTTGAAAAATTTCCTATAGGCATTTCTGATAAAAAGGAACGAGAAAATGTCTTAAGATTAATTGAAAAAGCTGGAAACAGGGTTTTATTATTTAACTGGTATCATCCAAACCGGATGAAAGAAACAATGTCATTCTGGGAGGAAGCTGGAGTGCCTACTATAGGGTTACAGCCAGCCGCTGACAGTACCCATTATAAAGAGACTTGGCCTCAAAAAGAGCTTGAATGCGACATAGCGTTTGTCGGCGGTTATTGGGGTTATAAAGGTAAAAACATAGGCAAGTACCTAATACCGTTCTGCGAGCCTGTAGGTGAATATAACGTAAAGATATTTGGTAACTCTAAGTGGTCTGTTCCTCAGTATATGGGCTCTATATCAGAATCAACTGAGCTTTCCCTTTTTTCCTCTGCAAAAATATGTGCAAATATAAGTGAGCCACATGCAAATGAATTTGGTTTTGAAGTCAACGAGAGAGTGTTCAAGGTTTCAGCTTGTAAAGCTTTTTGTATATCTGACAATATAGCTTCTTTAACAGAAGATATCTTTGGGGATGCGATGCCAACGGCGTCTTGTTTTTCCGAATACAAAGAATTAGTCGATTATTACCTAAAACATCCTGATGAAAGACGACAAAAGGCGGAGAAGTGCTATAATATAGTTATGGGTTCTCATACTTATCACCACAGAATGGATAGCCTTATTAACAAATTGGAGCAGCTATGAAAAACAAAGTATTAGTTACTGGAGGAACTGGATTTTTAGGGAAAGCGGTTTGTTCCGAACTTCTTTCTTCTGGATATTCTGAAGTAGTTTCCGTAGGCTCTAAAGACTTTGATCTAAGGAGACAAGGTAGTGTCGAAGACATGCTCTCACAACATAGACCGGATTGTGTTATTCACTTAGCGGCGACTGTCGGTGGTATTGGCGCCAACAAGGAAAACCCCGGAAAGTTTATGTACGAGAATCTTATAATGGGGACAAACCTTATAGAGTCTTGTAGAAATTTTGAAACTAATAAGTTTGTCATGGTTGGAACAGTATGTGCCTACCCAAAGTTTACAGAAGTCCCATTTAAAGAAGAAGATATTTGGAATGGATACCCAGAAGAAACAAACGCCCCGTATGGAGTTGCAAAAAAAGCACTTATGCAGTTGGTGCAATCATATCATCAGCAGTACGGTTTTAACGGTGTTAACCTCATCCCTGTTAATATGTATGGCCCTCACGACAATTTTGATCCTGCAATAAGCCATGTGATACCAGCTCTTATACTCAAGTTTCACCAAGCTATGGAAAACTCGCCAAATTCCGATGTGGAGATATGGGGTACTGGCTCTGCAAGCAGGGAGTTTCTTTATGTTGAAGATTGCGCTAGGGCAATTAGGATTTCTATGGAAGAGCATGAAGATCCTGATCCTGTGAATATAGGTACAAACAGTGAAATAAATATTAGGGAATTGGCTCATAAAATCTCTGACTTAATGGGTTATGATGGGAACATATATTTTAATAGTAGTTATCCTGATGGTCAACCAAGAAGATGCTTAGATACAAGTAAGGCTAAGAGCATGTTTGGGTTTGAGGCTCAGGTGTCTCTGGATGAAGGATTAGAAAGAACTATAGAGTGGTTTAGAAATGATTACATCAATAATTTTTAGTAAAGACAGGCCTGCTCAATTAGCACTGATGCTTGAAAGTGCAAGAAGAAATCTTCCTGATTTTTTTGATCTATGTGTTTTGTATACTGGGTCAACTTTAGAGTATCAAAATGGCTATGATAAGCTTGTTCATGAGTTAGATGATAGCCGACAGGTGAGTTTTGTAAAGCAAGGTGATTTCAAATTAGATTTGGAGTCCCTACTCTCTGATGACAGAGAACTAGCCTGCATGTTTACTGATGACGATATAGTATACAGGAAATGTGATTTTACGCTTAAAGAGTGTGTGGACTTGATGAGTGAACTGCCTCTATGTTGCGTTTCGCTAAGGCTAGGCTATAATACAATTATCCAAGATCCTTACGCAGGAACCTATACAGCTATACCCAGAGATATGCCTAATGTAGATTACTTTGAAAGAGAAAAAGCATATATCTGGAATTGGAGTCATGTACCAGAGTATTTGAACTTTGGATACCCAATGTCCGTAGATGGTCACATATTCAGTAGAGATGAAATATTAAAAATTATATCTTCACTTGATTATACAAACCCGAATCAACTTGAGGCTGGTATGACTATGCATAAAGGCTCGATGCCTCCTGCTATGGTATGCTTCCATGAGAGTAAAGTTGTAAACACTCCTATAAACTTAGTTGGGTCTTCAGAGAATAAGGCTGGACACATATTTGGAGAAAGTTTGGAAGAAATGAATAATAAATTTTTAGATGGCTATCATATAGATATGGACAAGATGGATTTTTCGTCTGTGATTGGCTGTCATCAGGAGATAGAATTAAAATGGACAACTGGTACGGAATAGGATATCCTAGATCAGCAAATAGCTGGGTAAGGTATATCGTAAGAACATGTAGCGGTGATCCTGAAATAGGGGTTCACTCTATTGACGGTTATGATCAAAGGTATGTAAAGAGACATTGGCTAGAACCAGATCTTGCTAACGGTAAAAACATGCTACTGCTAGTAAGAAACTACAAAGAAGTTGTTATCAGGCATAATAGCGATCAGTCTAAAAACAAAGACTTCAACTTTTACGAGTCTTTAGAGAGAATGCCGTCAAACTTTACACAACCAGCAGTGAGTTATATACACCCGATTCATGTGTACGATAATTGGGCAAACAAAAAACACATTGTGTATTATGAAGACTTAGTAGAGAAACCCTTCGAGACCATACAAAAGATGGGTGAAGTGATGGGTTTTCAAACAGAAGGCTTTCTAGATAACTACTACTTCCACAAGGATAGATCTGTAAATGCGTATAGCACTCAAGAGCCTAGTGGTAGTTGGACTAAGGGAGGACAGATAAAAACACTTTATGAAAAACAGATAAGTGAAAAACAAAAAGAGGCTTGGGATCAATGTTTAAAATTTGAGTTCCCTGTCCTATTTGAAAAATATTTGAAAAGGTATGAGCAGAATGAAACTTAGCTTCCTATCGAAAAACTTAAGCTCTAACCAGAGAGGGTTTTTTCTAATAAAAAGCATTAATGACTATCTTGAAAAAGATAAATCTTATGATATAGCAGTTTTCACCGAAGAACAACCGGGTGACTGTATTGTCCCCAGCTTCTCTGTGATGCAAATGGTTGAGGCTTGGGGTCATCAAGGTGACTTCGTGGCCACTGATCTTTCAACAGCATGTAAACTTTTGAATTTTCCAAGCGCTAGATCTAAGTTCTTTTATGTTTGGGATCTTGAGTTTTTAAGAGGTTTTGCTCCTATTAACTATGACTTGGTTAAAAAGGTATATTTAAATGAAGATCTAAAATTAATAGCTAGATGTAAACATCATGCACAAATTATAGAAAATAACTTTAATAGAACTGTGTCTGGAATTGTTCAAGATTTCAATATAGACAGTTTACTGGAGGTGATGAATGGCTGTTCCTAGTTTAACAGAAGAATTTTTAATCCACGAGTACGTACATAAGAAAAGGAGCTTTGGTTGTATAGCTTCACAATTAGGTACATATCCAAATAAAATCAGGAGAGCTGCTATAAACTTTGGTATACAACCTAGAGATAAAAGTAAGGCTCAGAAAGCGGCTTTAAAGAAGGGTAGACATCCCCATCCAACAAAAGGTAGGAAGAGATCTGAGATGGAAAGGGAGAAGATATCTGAGTCTGTAGCAAAGAGCTGGAGAGAGTTGACGCCGCAGCAGTATGAAAGCAGAGTTAGAAAAGCTAAAGACCAGTGGGAGAGAATGAGTGAAGAAGAAAAAACTGCTCTCAGGTCAGCCGCAGCAGAAGCTGTAAGGAAGACTAGCAAGGAAGGCTCTAAGCTTGAAAAGTTCCTACTTAATAAGATAAGGGAAAGCGGCGTAAAAGCCCAATTCCATAAGAAGAACCTTATAAAGAATGAAAGGCTTGAAGTAGATATGTTTTTACCAGACTTGAAAACAGCTATTGAGGTTGATGGCCCATCGCACTTCTTTCCTATATGGGGGGAAGAAAGCCTTGCTAGAAACTTAAGAGCAGATTCTCAAAAAACAGGTCTACTCATCACTTCTGGTTTTGCTATAATAAGAGTAAAGCACACCTCGAAGCATTTGTCCAAAAAGCAGATGCGAGACCTTTGGGGTGAACTTAGTAGAGTATTGGAAAGATTAAAGAAGCGGTTTCCTTCAAAATCAAAACGTCTTATAGAGATTGAGGTTTAATTGTATGAATTTAACAGTAAAACAAATTCGAGATAAGCTAAGAAAGAATCACGGGTATACCCCAGAACAATTAGCTGCTGGAAAGAAGGAATTAAGGGTGAAGTTGCAGGAGCTAGAATCTAGTGTGTCTACTCAGGATGATTCTATTAATGACGCTACTAGTGAGTTTGTAGTTGTTGACGACACAGTTGAAAGTATTCCTAGTATGGATTCTACTGAATGGGCTGATTATGTAATGGGTCATTTTAGGCTAGATGAAATGGATAATGGAAATCCTACCTGTGACGGTCTTAGAAGAGTAGCTGAAGCTGTAGTAGGGCCAATAGTTTCTAGGGAAATATCTGTTCAGCAGACACCTAATAAAGAAAACTACGGAACATCTACAGTCGTGTGCACTGTTCAGGTCATAAATAACATCCCAGACCATATACTTTACGGTGTGACTGTTACTGAATCTGATGCAGCGGATGTAAATAAGTATAATACGGCTGAGCCTTACCATCTTCATCCAACAGCGACTGCGGCTACAAGAGCTGAAGCTAGAGCTTTAAGAAAAATCTTAAGACTGCGAAAAGTCATAGCTGCTGAAGAACTGGCAGGAGAGTCATCTTCTGAAGATTATGTGGACGCTTGGAGACCAAGTGACCCAATTACTGAAGAGCAAATCAATTTGCTTGATGTGGTCTGTCAGAGATGTGATATAGACTTAATGCAATATGTAAATAGTGGAGAGAGTGCATATGCTACAGTATATGAGCTATCTAAAGATAAGGCTACTTCAATTATCCAGCATATCAATAAGATACAGCAGGGTAAGGTAGAAGCCCCACCAAACGTAGGTTCTTATGACGCTAATTGGAGGAAATAGTTATGAGAGAAGTAAAAAGACCGCCTGAGTATAGAATTTATAAACCTTACAAGGAGGATTCTGGTGCTGCTTCAAGCTTCCAGTTAAAGATTACTAATGATAGTGATGCTCCTTCTGGTAGACAGAGGAAAGTTGAACTTTTTTGGGTCTCTTGTCAACAGACTGGTGTTAATAGAGAGACAAAGAATGCGTCCTTTGGATGGGATGATTCAACTAAAAGCGCTACTATGAAGTTAGGTTTAGTCGATGCAGGAGAGTTACTGCTGTTTCTTGATGGTAAGAAGGAAGATGTGAGTCTTTTTCACCAAAACAGAAGCGGTAATACCGTAGTAAAAATGAAGAAAGCTCAAAATAAAAGCGGACCCGTCATCTCCTTTCAGATGTCTTCAAAGAGAGAAGGTAATCCGCTTGTAAAAATTTCTCATTATATTAGCATGGGTGAATCGCAAATAATCCTTCAGTTATTAAAGGACTTTGTTAGCGTCTACCATAACTGGAAATTATAAGTATTCTAGTGACATGTAAAGACCGAAGTAGGTCTTAGAGCCTATACTTGTTGGAGAAGCTGATATTGCAACATACCAGTCGTGTTGCGTATCAGACCTTCCACCAGAGCTACTTCCAGTTACAGCCCACTCTCCAGTATTTCCCGGAGAATCTGATAGGGGAACCGTGACACCACTTCCGGCAGGCTGAAGCCAGCTTGCATCCCCAGACCCCTGAAGACCATTTGACCCCTTACCTATGACGTTATGTGGATGAACAATTTCTGCGACTTTACATATCACTCCGGAAGGACTGTTATTTATATTGGTTCTGTCATATATCCTCAACTCAGCATTTTGAACTTTTACTGATGAATCATGACTAAATCTAACATTTAAGCTGGACTGGGCATTGGGGATTGCTTTTAGACCAATTCCACTACTTCCAGCACCTACTATACCAGATCCTGTATTTAACCACTTAATATTATTACTTTCTGGGCCCTGAGTTAATCCATCAGGACTTGTCAAAAAAGTCTTCCCTTGATACGCTGAAACAGCCACAGAAGCACCAAACCCAGAAGCTCCGTAAAAACCGAGCCCTGAGGCAGATGGTATCTCAACCCCTGTGTTAGTTGTATAAAATGCAATAGTAGCCATTTAAAAACTCCCTAAAATGTTGTTTTCATATATTATAATACACCATTAGTCTAATTTAGGCCATTTATCAATAGGGCAATCTTCAGATCGCCATCTTGCTTTTGCTGATAAACCACACCCACATATACTGCAAGAATTACCCCTTTTATGTTCGCATGAGTTACAGACATCCATTCTAGCTTGCCACTGCTCATCATCTAGTTTTTTTAGCACCATCAGCTATATGACTAACTAAAGCACCACCAAAATGAAGTGATTTTTTAACAATACCGGGTGGTTTGTTTACACTACACTTTCTTTTTACCTTATCTGGAGCAAACTTTGTTTTCATTGTAGAATTACATTTTCTACATACTAAGATGCCTTCCTCTTTCTTTGCAAAAGCGCAAAACTCTGACATTAAACTAATCCTCTAAACTGTAAATTACACAAGTTCCGCTGTCACCACTCGCAACAGCACCATCCCAAAAACAATTGTATTGTGTCTTTTCCTCTACAAATAGCCAATAATATAGAGGAAACTTGTCTTTGTCAACCCACCTAACCATTATATATGTCTCTAAAACATTGTCTGAATATATACTTACAATAAGTTCAGATCCATCATCAGTTAAGTCATATTTCCATTCACAAGGGGTCGATGACTTTTCAGCAACAAATACCCCTTCTTTGGAACCATCCTCCACACCCTCTATTTCAACGGCTATCTCAAGTGTCTCTGAGGTGCAGTACTGGCACTCAGTGTTGAAATCAACCGTCTTTTCTAGGTAAGATTTAATTTGTTGAGACTGTTTTTGTTCCCTGCATTTACCGCAGCAACATCTCTTTTTTCTTAAAATTGTCATTTATAATAGTTTTATCCTACTGGATTCATCAAATCCAGCAAATCAAATTCCTCTCCAACGAAGTCCGAGGCTGATCTCCTCCAGACCGAAGTAGGCTGGCTATCCCAACATGACGAAGTGTGTCCTATATGTTGAGATAAAGAAGGTGTGTGATAAACAACCTCAAAGTCATTTTCCCTAGCCCACCATCCTATCCTATTGTCGTCAGTGAAGTAATACTTAAATAATGAAGATTCTCTCTCATCAGGAAAGAATTCTATTATAGAATCAACCGCTTTTGGAGAAAAGAAAAATGTTTGAGCCATCTCTAGGTGTCTACCCTTGTTTATATTATGCCAACCAAAATGGTTTTTCTTGCTATATAATCTTGGAGTAAACACAGAAACAACACCGGCGTTTCTTAAAACCTCGCTTAACTCTAAACTCTTTTCGTAATACTGTCTAACACCCCTACAGAAAAGAACGTCATCCTGAATCATTCCATAATATTCTGAATCAGGCTCTTCTTCTCTCATCTGGACTAAACCGTCATACATGTTTTTAAAACAGTTTAATCTTTCTTTCCTTCTAACTATCTTAAACTCAGGATAGTCTTTTTCATTTATTTCTAATCCGGGTTCTGCAAATATGTATCCAGAATTCCATCCTGTTTTTTTCATACTTTCAATAGTTAAATCATAAGTTTGAATTTCTCTAGGGGCTATCCTCAGCCCAATAGAACACTTCATATAAAAATCTCCTTAAAAACTAGCCTTCCCACCCTGTTTCACCGGGGCTTTGCGACTGATCTTCTGAACCTTGACTGCTGCACTCAAGCTCTTCTGACGCAGGCGTTGGTTCACAACTTTCTCCAAGCGGAGCTGTACTGAACTCACCTTCAGAACTAGACTCTGAGCCATCCTTAAGTCTTGTAACTTTTCCTCCGGGGGTTTGAACCCATATTTTTCTAACGTGAACACATAGGGTGTAATCGTTGCAGTCATCACCATCATCACCATCACTATTAGTATCCGTATTGTCATCTGTACAGGTATCTCTAGAATTGCATATACACTGAGTTCTCTTTATGTAATCTATATATGCCTCATCAATCTGTCTTTCCCCGTCGGTGTCGGTATAAACAACCTTGCCATAACTCCAGCAGTCAGACTCCTGTATCCTCTCCAGTTCATCTAAATCCTGACCAAAACTAGGGTCGTATTCAAAAAATCTAGCTCTTCCATCGTCGGGGTTAGGAGCCTCGCAAGTTCCACCACATTCCCCATAACAGCTTGTTTGATCTGTAGGACACTTTACCCACTCTCCATCTGGGTCTAGAACCCAACTAGTCCATCCATAACAATTATCATCTTCTGGAATACAGTCATCGCCAGCACTACCCGGTGGAATATTCTCTCCTTCTGTGGGAACGCAATTAACCCAAGTAACAACGTCATAACCCTTAAATTCCCCCTGAAGTATACGGTGTGTTTCAACACCCTCATCGTCAACACATGTTGCTGTGGTGTAAACAGTCTGACCTTCCCATAAAGGCTGAGCTAATGCGTTGTCAAACTTAACCTCAGTTGTTTGGTCGCCAATAGGAGCAGGGCCTGCATCAACAATCTGGCCTTTTTCAGGTTTAAGAGAACATTTTTCATTCTTCACTTTATATATGGGCTTGTAAGCCTCAATTACAAAATACTGGCATGTCGTTGTATCATACCAAGCTGTAACTATCCAGCCCTTTCTAAGAGGTCTATCTGTACAATTATATACACAAACATTTTCTCCCGGACAATCTGGATCTTCTTTTGATCCACCGTATTTAGACCCAGTACCATTTCTTGCTGCATCATCGTCAACTAGCTGTCCTTTTGTATAAGATGAAGGGTTTACCCACTTACAGAGTTTAACTCTAACTAGCTTAAACGGTTGTGGAGAGCACCAAACACCTCTCTCTTCATCCCATCTTAAGTCTATAGGGCCTACCTTCCAGTTATTTGTTTTGTGTAACCAGTGTTCTTCAAATCTATTATTAGGATCATCCGGTTGTTCGTTAGGAACTGGCTTTCCTTGAAGGTCATAACCCCAGCCTGCGAGCAAGAGAGGGCCTCTAAGTGCCGCAGCTCTGATGGTGTCACCTTCTTGAAATCTGTCAATCTCTATGTCAATACTTCTATCTTCTTTGGAATTGCCATTACCACGAACCATGTAATTAATGTCGGTTTGTACGGAAGGCCCTTCATGTATCTGAGGCATCTCATCAAATCCATCAATCTTACCCTCACTATTAGTACCCATCATATACGGATCTAAAGTTTGAAGAATAATAGGTATGTTTTTAAGAGTTTCATCTGGATTAATAATCGGTGGAATTGGCTGTTTAGGATACCACTTTATAGGTCTCTGCTCTTCACCTCCACAGTTTTTATCATCCTCACCGGACGAAGAGGAAGAAGCAGATTGTTCGCCACATTTAGGAGATAAACCATCTTCCCCAGCTTCTTTACAATCATATACATCGGTCTCTGGTATTGTATAATAAGGAAGTAAGTCATGTTCTACTGTAGAAAAACCTCTCCAAAGACCTTCAATCTCTACTCCCCATTTATTTAGATAGAACTCACTGTCATCCACCTGTAATCTAGAAGCGTATTGGTGCCTGTTTAAGAAAGCAGCTTCCTTTCCAACAAAACCCTTTTCAGCAGGACTTACCGTAAGATTATTGATGTCACATATAAGTTCTGTAGATTGTCTTAAAAATGTATCACCACCAATGTACTCTATAGGATATAGCTTATCATCAGTATCTGGGTGTTTTCTTCTACCTATATTATCACCACCAACTTTTCCGCCACCCGGAGAACTATCATCACCACCGCCTCCGCCTCCACCACCGCCTTGGCCACCACCGCCGCCACCGTTACCACCCTGATTTTTGATAGCTTGTTTTTTGGCTGCTACAGCATTTGCTAATATAAGCTTTCTACTTTGAGCATTTGCTTGTGATGAACGTTGTAGATTATTAACAACAGCATTGCTTAAATTTCCAAATTTCGGAGTGAATGTCTGTAGGTTAAATGTTGTGGTGACACCAGAACTTCCTACCGACACATCAATCCCTGTTATGTAAGGCCCTGAAGGACCTCCTAAAAATCCAGCAAGATTAACTATTGGAGCCCCTGCTATCTGAATATTTCCTCTTTCAGCTAGAAGTTGTTTAGATTGTCTAAAATCAACCTTAAGCCTAGCCGCTAAATTCATTGTTGCAACACTACCGAAGTTCCAAGGGGCAATCTCCGAATCTTTTATAAACTCTGTTTTACCAAGCTCAAAACCATTAGTGTTAGTCCAAGGACCGTAGGTTATTCTAGTGCTTCTCATAGGAAGGGCTACAGCAGATGGAAGTCCGGGAATATCGGACATTGTTACAGGTGCATTAGTAAATAACTTTGCTAATCTTGCTAATGTAGCCTTTATGTCAGCATCAGGCATAGTCAATAAACGAAGAAACTCTCTCATTAGATTTGATCCGGCTGGAATCTGATCTTCACCAATAGCTTCTTTAGTTAATATTGGATTAAAACCTAAAGATATAATTGCTCTAGGCTCTGTTCTAAGTGTAGAGTTTTTAAATACAAAACCTCTATCTCCTTCATCTGTAACAGGACTTGCTGCCACAAACGCTCTGTTTGGATTGACTTTTGGGTTCAACCAAGAGTTTTCCGTCGTAAATCCTTTCATTTGATGTTTGTTGAGTGGCTGAAATGTTGTAAAACATGTCAACAACCCTTCTTCAGACCTGAATTTTTCAAAACCAAGAGGGTCAGCTATTCTGTTCAAACCGATTATGTCGTATGCCTCAGTCCATCCTCCTTCGGCAAGCTCCCAGTTCACATCCATTCTAAAGTCATCTCGACCCACAACACCTCTTGTGTCGTAACACTGCCAAGGTACTTTTACCATATATTTTTTACCAAAATATTCATTTCCCATTTTTTGAACATTTTCGTAAATAACATCAGCAGGAGTTTTCTGTGGATTATTAGGGTTGTTTTGGTTTTGATTTCTTCTATTAATAAAGAAGTTAGCCCAGTTTTGTAATAACTTCTGATCAACAGGCTTTCCTGCTTGAATCAACTGAAGCAGTTGTTTAAAGTCAGGCATATTTCCGTTTCCATTAATATTGAAATTCTTAACAAGATTTTGTTTTTGGCCAACGCTTTGTAATTTTAGGTTTGGCCAATTTTGCTGTGCTCCGGGTTGAGAGTTTGCTATTGCATTTACATAACCTTCCCAGTTATCTCTTCCAGAAAGAGCTGCTCTAATTTCTCCCACATCAATTATATAAAAATCAAGTCCATTGATACCCCAAGTTCTAGCGTCTACAAAGAAAGTGTGGTCATTATTGGTTCCTTCACCTATAATAGCATTCCCATCAATGTGACCCCAGTAAGGCCATATACCACAGTTTTCATCTGAAGCATTGTCTTTGTTGCAATTTAAACCCATTTGCCAAATAACTTTTACATTATCACCTACAAGAAAAGAGTTGCATAACTCATCTCTGATTTCCTGACCGTATGAGCTAGACACTACATGCGGGTTTCCTGCAACATAACCTTCTATTACACCCGTGATTGGTAAAACTTTTCTATCTATTACATCAACACCAATGGTTGTACCCGAATCATCTAGGTAACAATAAAAATCAAATCCATGATCTTGACACACTGTCTCTACAATCTGAAGAAGACTCATATGAGTTCCGGGAAGTTTATACCCCGGAGAACCCGGAAGTCTGCTAAAGTCTACTTTATAACAGTAATCACCAAAACACACGGCTGGATCAAGCTGAAGTAGGTATTGTCTAACTTGCTCCCAAAGAACGCCGTCAGTGTTTTTGATAGCTCCAAAGATTTTAGTTGTTGGAGCATAATATATACCACCAGCTCCTGCTGTAAACTCATTAAAAGCGGTGGCGGTGTGAGCGGGGGAGTCGCAGGCTACTCCATAGAAGTTTTCTGCCCAGCCGAAGAACGGGAGGAGGTTTGGCATACCTTTTAAGTCAACGGCACTCACCCCATTGTATCCATCTAGAATAACTATAGAGTCATTAAGTAATTGTGTTGGAGAAGAGAGACTTATAGATATAGTGTCACCAGAGGTGCCGAACTTATATTCCCAGTCTCTAACAATGCCCTGAAAACCAAACTCTGCAAACTGGAAATGCGCAGGTGTTCCCGGAGCGGGTTTTGTGAATCGGTCTTTTCCTGTTGTGTACTGGGCTACTTTACCCCAGAGCAGGTCTCTGTTAGCTCTTCCACCTACGGTGTTTAACCCACCGAAATAGAATTTTTTCTTAGTATTGCATTTATCTTCTACAAGCTCAGCGGTTACAGAGCTACTCTCTGCTCCCCACCCAACATTTGAGCTAAAGCTTAATATACTAGCCGCACAAAACCTAGTTTGCTCAAAATTACCGCATACTAGATCTGTGCCTATAGATCTTGGCGCTGCCATTCATTTCCTCCTTAGACCTCCCTAAGTCTCATACTAATTATATCTTTACTTTATGGACAAGTTCCATAAGCAAATGTAACATTTCTAGAATATCTTCCTGTTATTGGATTCCAGCTTTCAGAATCTGCTTCCACAAAAACAACATATGTTTGCGGGTTAGGCTTTACATTGTCTACAATCCACTGTGTAATACAATCTACTACATCTTTAGTGTCTCCAGTGGCAACACTAATTGAAGAAGTGTCACAGTCCATAGTCACTTCAATAGCGCAAGCTATTTTTGAAAGGGTAGTTGTTCCCATGTCTTGTAATACTGGACCAGTAGCTACTCCCGTTCCTTTGTAGTTACTTGCAGAACTTCCACCTCTACCCAAAACCGTAATTGCCGCAAAAACATCTGCCGCATTAGTAAATGTTATTTGAACATTGCTTTTTTTGATTTTGTCTTGAACCGCTGAAGAACAAGCCTTAAATACTTCACAGTCTTCCTTTTTGTCCCTAAACTCGTAGCTATAGTTTATAGTACCAGAGGCTTTATTTCTAGTATTGCTCTTGCTCTGCAACTCTAAAGCTGTAAGTGTTGTCTCAAGCATATTGGACAAGCGTTGTTTTATGATTAGGTCTTCTGTCTCTACTAGCTCATCAAACCTTGTTTTGGCATTTTTATATTTTGTAGCTGTTATATGAGAAGTGTCATCTATATCGTAATCGTCATCCATATTGGATGCATCTCTGGTTTCAAGACCCGTGACACTACCTTCTATACTTACTGTTGTCTCTCCGCTTTCAGTATCATATCTTGTTGAAACAGTAAAGTCTTCTAGGTAAGGGTTCTTAGATAAAAGCCAGCTTTCAGTTACTGAATATGTTCCGTTTAATTCATCTGCGTTTTCTGATCTAACGTGGTCATAGGCAGTGTAACTATCAAGACCCAAGGCAGTAGACTCAGTTGGCTTATAACTGCTTGTTTCCCCGTATCCGTCAGGCCCCTTTAGTCTAGACTGAACCCATAGTTTTGCATTTTCCCAAGCTTCTCTAACTGGGTCTGCTCCACCTTCGTAAGAGGCTTTTCCTGTAGCTGAAAGGTTGTGTGATACTCTAAATGTCCATAAATCGCCTATCGTCGAATCATCCGCATCATCTGAAGGCTTTGATGCCTGTTCGTTAAATTCTAGAGCCCAGTCTTCTGAGACATCCTCAAGGTAAATTCTGTCATATGTCGTAGAACCTACTGTAACACTAAAGTCTTTTCTATCCCAGTCTTCGTCTATCTTTCCATCTGGACCCGGTAAACCTGTAATTCTATCTACTTCTAACTCGATAGTATAGTCTACTGTTCTGTTCCAACCAAAGTCACCGATACCGCTGTCAGCAAAATCTATACCTAGAACTCTAGGGTAACAAACGAATGGTTTATATGTCGGCGTGCTAATAGTTAGCTTACCACCGTCTTTCGCAAACAACTCTCTCAGGGCAAGCTGCTTCTGTAATATCGACTTAAAATGTTCATTGTCAGACTCGGTGGAAGAACCTGAAACAGGAGCGCTACCAAAATCCCAAGTACCGTCACCATCTCCACCGGAGCTTGTATCGCTGTCTGCTGGATATCCACCTGAGTTGTGGAATGTTCGGTCTTGTGCTCCTGAGACACCTACAAGTGGTGATCCCTTATGTGATGTTAGCGTTCCGGTTAGTGTTACCCTGAATGTAGATCCTATAACTGGTCCATTAGCCTTGTCAGAACTATTGTTCATTGAAGTGCTAGAGCTTTTTCTTATGTATTCCTTGGACACAGTGCAGAATGGCGCTGGTATGATTTTGTATTCATTACCATCTCTGTGTTCATATATAACAGGCATTTCTTAAGCCTCCATAGTTATTGTTAAGTCTTTATTTGATGTGAAGTTATGTAGTACTAAGTTCATATTATCATTTGTTTTGTCTATTTTTAGGAACATTTTTATATTGTTATTTATTTTATTTGTCGCTCCAGACATGGCTAGCGGCATTCTATTTGCAGTGGAATCGTTGCCGGGTCTAGCTATATATAAAGGAATTGCTCCAGTGTGTGGTATATAACCCCAAGCTCTTTGGGCAAAAGCATCTAAATCATTAGTTACGTTTGCTGTTGATATTCTTTTCATCTTTATATAAAGAGGAAGAGTACCACTTGGTATGCTGGCACCAGCAAAAAGCGTCATTGACTTTGTTGTTCTTGTGCCAAGTAATGAATTTATATATAATGTTCTTGTAGCTAAAGGGAATACCCCAGAAGAGTTTACACCTGAGAGTATAGCTCCATCAGTAAGTATTGGTGTTCCATCTACAGTAAAGTTTTCTATTTTCCCTACGCTAGGTCCAGCTAAATATAACTTTAGATTTGTGTTTGATGTTGGGATAGGTCCGCTTGAGCTATCTGAAAATTGCCAAGGACCGTTATCAATTTCCCCAAAATTTGTTGCGGTTTCAGGGTCATATGTATAAGGTATTGTAATTGGAAGAGAGTCTCTAAAGCCACTTTTACCCGCAGTCGTAGCATATGGGATTGATATGGAGAGACCTCTTGTTGGCAGTATCGGTGCAGCCAAGTAGAGAGGTAGCTCAGGAGAAGAACCGTCAGACATTGCAACATTTGTTCTAAGATTTAACGCTAAACCGTTAGGGAAGTTTTGACTGGTAATATTTAGCTCTGCGTGACCTACTGTATATAACCCACCAGCAAAAAATCCACTTGCGGAAATGGCTTGCGGAGGTGGTATCGCTCCTGATATTGAAATAGGAAGTATTTTAAAATAATTTTGTTGTATAAACAGTTTTTTATTGAAGCTATGTAAGGTTGGTACTGGAGGAGCTGGTATTGTTGTAGAGTCAAGTCTATCACCGGAAGACTCCTCGAAATCCCAGAAGGCAACTAACACCCTCTTCTGCATGTCTGTGAGTGTGCTATAGCTTCTGCCCGTACCATTGTTGTAGAGGGAAGGTGCACCGGGAAGTTCGTGACTAGGCCCAGTCCAATAACCCCAAGAATCAAGCTTTCCAGAAAATGCTTCAAATGCAAAGTCTGTGTTGTTATTCAAATAACCACCACCCACGTTCACTTTTCCGGGAGTTGCACCAAAAATTAATTTGTTAGAGGTTGCAAAGTTTACTTCGGAAACTTGATTTGTAACATCAGATAGATTAACACTTTCCCTGCCTGACTGCCATCTATCAGCATCAAATATGTCTAATAGGGTTGTTCCATTTGCGGACTGTGAAGCTTTTTTAGTTGGAGTTACATTTGCTCCGTGAGAAAGTATTGCATTATAGTTTTGCTTAAGACCATTTCTCCACACGGTTAGGTCGGTGGTTACATATTTTGCTCGTGTTGACTTATTAATTCCAAGTGTCGGTGGAAGAACAGAGTTTCTTATTGTTCTGGAGAGCTTAAACGCAACATGATACCATACATTGCTAGTTATATTTGGTTGCGATGATCTTTTTGTTATGTTTATACAGCAAACGTCTCCATTTCCAGTTGTATACGCTTTTGATCTAAATATCATCTGTAGCTGACCAGATTCCATATCCGCTCTTAGTATCCACTCTTGCTTGGATTCGTCGGTATGATCCCATTTACTAGCAATAGTGTGTACTCCTGACCCCTCATCAATCTTAAACCAACCTGCCATAACAAAATCTTTATCTGGTCTAAAAGAGCATCTTTCTAGAGAGCCAGCCGGTAGGTTTTCATACAGGTGTGAGGTGTTAGACAAATACATTGATGAGCCGTTTGCAAATAGGTTGTAGTTGTCGTCGCTCGTAGAGGTGGGTCTTGCTGAGTATAGAGTGTTTGAGACGCCATGCCCGCTAAGAGCTGCTGAATAACTACCTACTTTTTTATCGCCGCTCTGAGTTATGCTTACTGCTGTCAGGTCGTTTGATACATGCTGTACATCAATTAAATCACACTCGTCTTGTGAAGTTGCGGCATTTCCTGCTGGCATAGTAACTGTTACAACATTTGACCAATCAGAAAAGAATTGATCCCCGTCTCCATCGGCGTTTAGATTAACAGCTCGTATTCTAATTCTGAACTTGTCACCAAGATTATAATTCGTGTTTTGACGAGTAGCATTTGGAAAATCAGCAGATAGCTCTGGAAATCTTATTATTCTCAAGGAGTTATGGGTGTTGTCACATGAAGACCTTGTTGCTCCTCTTATTGAGTTTATGATTCTTGAGTCTCTTGCATCTACAGCCGTAGACTCCCAACCTTCTTGCGCCACGATTCCGGGTGGTATACTTAACCAAGGTTCTCCGGGGGACTTACCGTTTGGTAAACCATCCATATCATACCAAGATTTATTGTTTGTTGAGGTGGTGATATTCAAATCAGAGTCTATTATTTGAACTTGAAGGTGCGTGAATTCACTAGTAGAAGCATTGTTAGTCCAAGATAGATCTAAATAATAATCGTTTACATCATAAGTGATTGAGTCCTCACCCTGTAGTGAATCTGTGGCTTCTGTTATTGAAACACTTAAGCCAGAAGGTGCTGAAGGAGCGGAAGCTGATTCGACTGAACTAGGGGATGTCAGATTTGAGTCGAAAGACCAGTCGGCTATAACACCTTTTTTCAAGCTGGCTCCGGCACTTGATAGATTTTTGTTCTGCCCCTTTACTGGATTTCCATATATATCATCAACCGCAGCAAGATTGTAAAGTTCAAGTATTTCTTTTTTAGTTAATGATCTTTCCCAAACTCTAACGGAGTCTATTCTTCCGGCAAACTGTTTATACCTACCGTTTGACTTCATATAAGTATCATGGTGGCTAAGAGTTCGGGTAGCGGTATTTTCCATGCCGGATAATATATGCGGTCTTGCTCCAATTCTCAATATAGATGTTCCCGCAGGACCAACGCCAGATCCACCTACAGGGATAGGCTTATTGTATTCAATTCTGTGAACAAGCTCATGCGCCCCAAACCAGCTCTTGTAATATTTGGCAAGCTCACCGGACAGTACGGCGGGGTCGTAGACACTTAGTGTGCTCCAATGTCTTTCTCTCCTGACATTCGGGTTTTGATGAGAATCCAGAAGAGTGTTCTTGGTATTGTTATAATTATCCCATATGTTTCTTCCCCATCCAAGCCAAGGTGTGAACTTGAAAGTTTCTGTTTGACCATTTGCAAATATTAAAGTTTTTTCATAAGTATAAGTTTGCCCACCATGAGGCGTCCACCAATACCATTTTTCAGAAGGCCCCCACGCAGAATCATACATGTAGTTATCTTCGTTACCCCAGATTGTCCATGTATCATATATGGTACGCGACCAGTTATAAGAAATAGGAATCTCACCTCTGACTTTTTGTGTAAAACCTCTTTTGCTCTTAGATAGATCTAGCGCTGTGTAAAACTTTGACAAAGGGGCTTCGGATATTCTGCTCTTGAACGAAGTTTTGTCCATTGAGTTAAAAGAATCTAGCGCTGCCAGCCATTTTACTCCATCAGCTTGCCAGTTAGGTGTCTCGATCTTTGCATGTGTTCTAAGGTAGTTGTTTGTTGTACGCACTTCGCCGCCATCCCAGTCAATCCAGCCAGAGTGTTCTTCAGCATGATCACCATCTGCATTGTAAATATTGTCCACGGCGGCATCTGCCAATGTAACACCATACCGATTATTGTACCTCGGAATCTTCCCCCAGAAAGATCTTTTTCTAGATCTCACATTTGTAATCTTTCCGCCTTCATAAGCTGAAGCTCCGGGTACACACTTAGCCATTATCTCTTTTCCCAAGTGCATAGGTTGGTGACATACATTACGGCCATCCGTAGACACTCCGCCAAATATAGAATCGCCATCTGCGGTAGTTAATCTAGCATCGCCTAGACCTCCAGTCGATTTGTATTGCCCAAAGCTTTGATCTTTTCTGTCTCTTGTCCAAACCTTTCGATGTGTACGCGATCCAAGATCCATACTATCTTCAGGTAGTGGATGATGCGAAAACTTTGACCTTGACTTGTCTTGAACTGGGCCGGGTTCAAAAAACACTTGAACCTGACCATTTTCACTCATAGTTGCTGATATAAAAACCCATTTTCCAGCTAGTGAAGAAGGGTCTGCGCAAATCAAGCTGTTGTTTTCTACGGATTCGTTAATAAGATGTTGAGCTCTAATCTGAGCATCACTTAGAGTATTTCCAGATGGTTTATAGGGGCCGAAATACTGAGGATTGTATTTGAAAGGAGCAACTGTAGTACCCAAGCATCTTACTACTGATGCTATCTGATAATGTGATTTGTCTCTGTACATTTTGAGACCATACTGATTCCAATTATAGCCAGCTCCGGGCTGGGGAAGAGAGGTCTTTCTGTCGTCGAAGAAAGCTTTTCCAGCTACGCCTACATCTAAGTAGGGCATTAATATCCAACCTGCATTAAATGGGTTGTTCCAAAGTGACTCAAAGTCATAAGTCCAGATATTCCCTTGACGGTTGTAAGGGTCGTTTTTTCTAGCCTCATAGGGAATCGTTCTCGAAGTTGAAAACGCTAGTTGACTTACATGAACAAGCATGAATCCTAAACAGTACTCTGTGTTTCCCCACATATCACCAATGAATGCGTTCTGATGGTGTTTTCCGGGGTCCATAGTGTATCTATGTCTTGAGTAATTGAAGTTATTCTCGGTATAAGTGAAGTTTCTATCTTCTTGCGATAGAGTAGTGCCGCCTTTAGTACCCATTCTATGGTCAGAAGATGTGGTTAGGTCTACAAGTCCCTTATGTATAATTGGAAAATCTTGAATAGCATTTGTGCTGGTCATGTACCTTTCCGTACCTTCACCTTGCAGTGTCTCACCCCACTGCGGATTTAGGGTAGTTTTGTTTTCAATTTCTTGAGGTCTATTTGAAAAAGGGGTGTATACAGTATTCCACGTTCTTCCCCAACAGTTGGTGTCTCCCCACTCCGGAAGTTGAACCCAAGCGGATATTGTCATACCGGGTTTTCCATCTCTACATAAACTTCCTAAAGAAAATTTACGCTCATCTGAACCATCTAATTGCAGAAAGTTAGCGCCACCAACGGCTGTGTTGTTTGGGGCAGAGTATTGCCTCCAGTACTGATCAGAATAATTACTGACATTGCCTTGAAAACCATCCCAATACTGCAAGAATCTTTTTGAGGTTTCAGAATCAACGTCAGGAGAATGTAATCCAATCTCGTTAAAGGCGGTGTTAATTTCAGCAGAACCACTACCGTTAACACGACTTTCACTAGAGTGAAATATCCCATTGGTTGTATCTGAATGTTGGTGAGTTTTTAAGTTGTGAGCCATGTTATCGACCTAATATTCCCCTGTTTCCTCTTGTTGTACCCGATCCCGGATTTCTACCGGCTCGTATATTTCTATCATATTCTTCAAGTCTTTCATCTATCGCTTCACCTACAATTCCTTGAATAGTTGGTTCCAATCTAGTAAGAACCTCTAATCCATTTATATCCACATCAACACTATGTCTTCCAGTCATTTCAATAGTATCTGGAATTGACTCAACTGCTTGTTTGAATATTGCTACACTTGCTCCAAATTTACCAAGCTCTGACCCAAGACTACTTGCAGCTCTATTTATACCTGTGTCTATACTAGCTGTTAGCCTTTCCATAGCAGAAATAGCTCTTTGTCCTATTTGTACGCTTGCACCACCTTTGGCTTGTGGAACACTTCCTCCGTTATTAAAGTTGAGTCTGTTAAGATTGTTTACCCCTATGTTGTCAACTACACCCTTTCTTAATACGTATTCTCCGGGTGTTAACATAGCAGGAACTGTGTCTCGGTTTCCAGCACCCGGAACTGACCCTCCTTTATTAAGCCTTATGGGGTTAGCCATAGCCGTCAGATGTTTTACCAACTCTGGAGAACTCGATGGGTCATTTATGGCGTCTGTAATTAGTCGAGCAGCCCTAACCTTATCATTTGCCCCCAACGCCATG
>Ga0114932_10001032_pt1 | contig 32762 bp, 31 predicted proteins | sample 2SBtaG_2_FD_87286 | JGI IMG/M metagenome (GOLD analysis project Ga0114932, IMG submission 87286) | Deep subsurface microbial communities from Kolumbo volcano to uncover new lineages of life (NeLLi) - 2SBTROV12_ACTIVE470 metaG | ecosystem: Environmental > Aquatic > Marine > Volcanic ...
CCTTTGCCTTACTGAAACAAAGGACCGTCAATTTTAGTTTTCTGTGTCTAGGTTTACCAAAGTAAACAAAGAACCACATCAAACGTGAAGCTGACTATACATCATCGAAAACCAGTCCGGAGACCAATTTTCTAGTAAGTTGATATGTAGAAGTCCGTCCGTCGAAACGAAACCAAACCGCCCACATATCTCTTCAGATACTATCTATTTCAAAGAGCGCAGAGACAAACGCACCGGTTGCGCCCAATTTTCTGGCGCGCCCGCCGCTCGATGTCTGTCTCTGTTTTGACCGGCCGCCCCAAGCAATATTTGCCATCCGCCTCCGGTGAAGCGCTGTTTAGGCTTAGTGACTGAGTCCCGCAAGGGCTTTTTTCAAAAATGATGAAGTTTTTTTGAAACCCCGGTTCTGCCTTCTATATATGGGGTCACGGTTGTTTTTGCGACTATCAGCCAGCGCCGGCGGCACGCAGAAATTGAACGGGGCAAAACTGTTAATCGAGAATCCGATTTTCCAGTGAAGAAATCCAAAGAGCCGCTATCCGTTCATTGAATGCGACATGCTTTTTGTCGCCAACGTTGTTTACCAAACGAGTGATTCGCTCAATTATGGACGCAGAGCAAAGCTCAGGCCAGAAATTCGAGGATGACCCCCATGTCTGAAATGCCCGACACGCCCGATTTTGACTTCTGGCCGGTTCACCAAACGATCAGTAAAGTGGCCCACGCAGCCGATCACGTCACGTTGCACTGGAGCGACGGGAAAACCTGTCAGATGGATGCAGTGCTGCTGCGGGAAAACTGTCCCGCACCCGAGACCACGCACCGGCTGTCGCGCGAAATGGTCATTGCACCGACCGACATACCGGCCGAGCTAAGGATAAAGGCCTGCAAGATCGACGCCGTGGGAGCCTTGTGCGTCCACTGGATGCCAGAAGACATCCATAGCCGTTATCACCCCGGATGGCTGCGCGCGCACAGCTATTTTGATGAAACCACGCACCGGACGTCAACCTGTGTTCTGTGGAACGCCGCATCGCAACCCGTTCCGCCAACATTCGACGGGCCGACGGCGCTTGGTTCGTCAAAAATATTCCTGTCCTGGCTGGAAGCCCTGCGCGACTACGGCGTCTCACGTCTGGAAAACCTTCCGCTGCAGGACGGAATGCTGGAAGACGTCGCACAGAGGGTCGGCTCGATTCGCGAAACAAATTTTGGCCGAATTTACACATTGGCGATCAAAGACGTACCTGATTCAAACGCGTTCACGTCGCTGGCGCTACCCCAGCACATTGATTTGCCGACCCGCGAAACCCCGCCCGGGCTGCAATTTCTGTTCTGTCGCGCAAACACCACTTCGGGCGGCGAAGGTTCTTACTGCGACGCCTATAAAATCGCCGAGGATATCCGTACCAACGATCCCGATATATTTGAATCGCTTATCACGGATGTCTGGCATTACAACAATCGTGCAAAGACTACCGACTACCGGGCATCTGGTCCGCTGGTTGAATTGGATTCAGACGGTGCGATTTCCAGCGTGCGCTTCAACACGTGGCTCCGTAGTCCGATGCGTGCACCGCTCGACATTCAGTCCCGCGCCTACCGGGCCTATCGTCACTTTACCGCCATGGCCCAAAGCCCCACATATCAGATGAAGGTTGATTACCGCGCCGGGGATCTTTTTGCCTTTGACAATCGCCGTGCGCTTCACGGGCGCCGCGCCTATGATGCCGGCGGAGGAGAGCGCTATATCGAAGGCGTCTATTCAGACCGTGACGAGCTTTATTCGCGCATACGCATACTGGGGCGCCGAATGCGTGCCCAACATTAGGCCTCGGCACGGCGAAATCTGCGCCACTTGACCCGCATCAGCAATAGCAATGCCGTCCCGATCACATACGTTATCGGCTCGGAGGCCAGGCCTTGACTTCAAGCAGACAAGGCGCGGCTCTTTTTGCTCGTTGTTGGCAATGGCCTTCACAGGGGGCACTGCGCCTTTAACCCGCTGCGTAGGATTACAAAAGCTTGAAAGCGCCAAAGGTGCGGCGACACTTCAGCAAGCTGAACCCTGTAGATCTGGGCGAAGGCATCAACGGCAGCGTCAGGATCAGCACTTGCAAGGCCCACAAGCCCCACTTTTGAAACCGGTTCAGTCTTTATCCTTGGCCACCTCACGCAACCATTTCTGAAACTGACGCAGCCCACGCGGTTCGCGCATTGACAGCGTCACCATATAATAACCGATTCCCGGCTGGCTGATCTCGCAGATTTTTACCAGCGTGCCCGATTTGATCTCATCCTCTACCAATGATCGCGGCTGCACTGTCAGTCCAAGTCCGGCCAGAGCCGCTGATAAGACCAGGCCATTGGTATTCAGAAAGGTGACATTCACCTGCGCAAAATCTATGCCTTCTCGTTCCACGATGGCGCGACGCTCCATCATGTATTCTTCCAGCAGCCACGGCAGGTCCGCCACATCCGAAAGGCAATCAACAGTGCGGTCCCCAATCAGATCAGGCCGCGCGACGACAAGAAAATCACCACTTGTCAAAGGTTCCGACATCACCCCCGGCCAATTGCCATCGCCATACCGCAACGCCAAATCATAACCATCACGCGCCATATCCACGATGCCAATGCTGGGATTGATACTGATTGGTATCTCCGGGTGTTTGGCCCAGAACCCACCCATGCGAGGCATCAGCCAGTTGGCGGCAAAAGCTGGAGTGACCGTAATATTGAGCGGCCTGTTTGCACTGCGGGCACGCAGCAAATCAACACCGGCAGCAATCTCTGAAAATCCGGAATTCAAACTTCGGGCCAATTGCGTCCCGGCCTCTGTCAGTGCCAACCCCCGCCCCTGTCGAACAAGTAAACTTTCGTTGAATTCTGCTTCCAGTGCCCGCACATGCTGAGCCACCGCCGCATGGGTGACATTCAACTCACGTGCTGCATGGCTGAAATTCAAGTGCTGCGCTGCCGCTTCGAACGCCCGCAATGCCGCAAGAGATGGAATTTTTGACCAGTTCATATATTTATAGTTCAGCTATCATTTCAACAATCATACAAACTCGCTTTTTCGAACGCAAGCCTGTTTAACGGGGGTACAAATGAAACAGCTCAACCAAAATAGGTGATAAAATGTTAGGAATACTTTCACAATCAATCAGAACTGCCAGCCGCGAATCCCGTTGGTCAAGGTCAGACCCGTTCATGACCCATGAAGAAGCAATGCATCGCGACGAATCCCGCAAGCGGAAAGAGCTGCAACGTCAGCTCGCTCACGCCAAACGCTTCTGGTATTATTGATCGGCTGGGCGGGGGTTTCCCCGCCTTTGCCCACACCCACATATTTTTCAGGCTGAGGAAGCGAAACCTGTGAATTTGCTCCAGTTCACTCGCATCAGCAATAGCAATACCGCGCCGACCACATATATTATCGGCTCGGGCGGCCAAGCTTTGACCACCAAAAGGTAGTGTACTGCGCCCGCCAAAACAGCGACGTAACTCAACTTATGCAGCTTGCGCCAGCGCAACGGGCCAAGTCTGCGTAAAAAATAGTTATGCGACGTGATCGCAAGCGGCAGCAAGACCAGAAAATTGACCATGCCGATGATGATATACGGGCGTTTGATCAGGTCTTTGACGATCTCGTCCCAGAAAAACTGCTTGTCCAGAACGAACCACGTCAGCAGGTGAAAACACACGTACATGAACGCGGTCAGCCCAAAGGCCCGCCGAAATTTGATAAAATTGACCCCGCTCCAATTCCTGACCGGCGTGACCAGCAGCGTGATCATCAGCATTTGCAGCGCCCATTTGCCCAACTGCCGTTCCAATACCTGCAAAGGGTCAGCGCCCAACTGATTGGTCGCCGCCCAATAAAAGAAAACCAATCCGGGAACTGGCGCGATCACATAAAGCGGCCACGTGGGAATTTTGCGAATTTGCGCATTCAAATTTTGAACAAGCGTCATTGGGGTTATTTCCTCTTCGCAAAGCGCTGCCGACAGCCCCTTGGAAATTGTGTTTAGCCCGCTAAGAAACCTTCCTGCGGCCCGGTGTTCAGAAATTTTTCTGCAGGTCCATGCCCGCGTACAAATCTGCAACCTGATCGCCGTACCCGTTGAACATCAGGGTTTTCTTGCGCCTGGCAAACAGACCGCCACCTATCGGGCGCTCTGACGCCTGCGACCAGCGCGGGTGATCCACGTTGGGGTTTACGTTGGAATAGAAACCGTACTCGCGTGCATTCTGCATGTTCCACGTCGCCTGCGGCTCGCTGTCTGTCAGCGAGATACGCACAATCGACTTGATCGACTTGAATCCGTACTTCCACGGCACCACCAGACGCAACGGCGCGCCGTTCTGATTGGGCAGGTCTTCGCCATAAAGGCCGGTGGCCAAAATCGTCAGCGGGTGCATGGCTTCGTCCAGACGCAGGCCTTCGCGGTACGGCCAGTCCAGCAGGCGGCGGCCCTGACCACGCATTTCTTCAGGGCGCACAAGCGTTTCGAACGCCACGTATTTGGCGCTGCTTTGCACGCCGATCCTGCCTAAAAGATCGGACAGTTGAAACCCAACCCACGGCACGACCATCGACCACGCCTCAACACAGCGAAGACGGTAAATCCGTTCTTCCATATTGACGCCTTTTATTATGTCTTCAAAACTGTAATTGCCCGGCTTGTCGACCAAACCGTCAATTTTTACGCTCCACGGCGTTGTTGTCAGGTTGTGGGCGTGTTTGGCAGGATCGTCCTTGCCGGTACCAAATTCGTAAAAGTTGTTGTACCCCGTTATATCTTCCAGAGAATTGGGTTTTTCATCAGTTGAATACGCGCTTTTCTGGAAAGCAATAGCTGCCGCCGAAACAGGTCGGCCGGCCATCGCCGCTATTGCCAATCCCCCAGCACCCGCCATCAACGTACGACGGTTCATATAGTCGGCACGCGGTGTGACGTCAGAATAATTGAGGTCGGTCTTGAAACGGTACATCATTGTCAAAGCTTTCACATATGTTTTTTTATTGTCCCCTAATTTCGCGCGCGCACAAAGACAAAACAACTGAGATCACAAACATGTTGGAATTCTTTCAACCCGGGACGCGCAACCAGCTTTGCGGAATGATATCGGGATTATGTAGCGGCCCTTTGCCGAACCAACGGTCCGGCGCGATCACGATTTTATCACGGTTTTCGTTGCGCCACGCGCCCCACCAGGAAAACGAAGAATTGGCGATTATGTTGTGCTGACACAGGCTCATCAGGCGCAAATCCTCGAAATCCGCCTCTGGTCCGTTGAAATCGACAACTACTTTTTCACACGGAAGATCAAGATTGTCTTTGGCCCAGTCGGGATCGTCGGAAAATACGAAAACTGTTGGGTCGATGCCTTTCTTCTCTGCCATCGTTGCTACGGCATTGCGATAATATTTTTCTGTGCAGACCTGATGCGCGGCCAGCCCCAGATAGTCGCCGCGACGCACATGCAGCGATACGGATTGTGCTTTTTGTATACGCGCAGCCATTTTGTCGTTCTGCTTTGTGGACGAGGTTATCATCCGCAGGTCTTGCCGAATCTGACCCTGAATATCAGCGAAATACCGGTCAGTCTGCCAATATCCGTGCAGGTAGCTGTTGTCGCCCCACGCTGTGAACGCCGAGTTGAACCCCAGCCCGCGTTCGCGCCGCATTTTTGGATTTTTTCCAAAAACCCGCCACGCGCCATAGCGAAAGACCGAGTCACTGCGCATCGGCGGCAGTTCAACCGGCGGCACGGTGCAAATATCAAAATGCTGCAACCCCAACCGAAAGCCCTTGGACGGCGCCAGCCTTGGATCAAGCGCCACGTCAACGCCCAAACGTACCGCCAGCGCTCTGGCCGCGGCATATTGAAATAGCTGATTACCCATTCCACCGTGGAGGCGCGCAATAATTATGGCTGTGGCTCCTTTATTGGGTGGCGCGCCGACAGGTTTGCGATTTTGCGCCGATAGGCAAAACGCGCGTACTCGCGCCGGAGCCTTTGCGCACCGGGCACCTTTTGTTGAATCACGCTGCCCCCGACGCTGGCCGCGATATCCGACACGCCCGACGGGTAAATTGTGAACACAGTTTGCCCTGTGATCCAACGCATTTGCAAAAAAACGTCAATAGGGCGGTCGCACGGGGTGGTCTTGTCCAACAATTTTGACGCAGCGGCGCGCGACACCAACTGGCACGACGTGCGTAGCGGCGTAATCCGATGGCCGACGATCCGGACGTCGCCGTGCGTGGCGACTATTTTACCGCTCTTTTGGCTTGGTCTTGTGTTGAACTGGATATAGCCCAGCCGCGCCACATGGGCGCGAGCAAATTCAAGAGACTTGCGAAAGATGTCTTTTTGCAGCGCTACATCATCCTCGACGATCAGCGCCGCTTGGGCGCCGGATTCAACGATTTTGGCCCACGCCGCGCGGTGGCTGAGCGTGCAGCCGATTTCACCGCCGCGCAGCCCAAATGGATAACCTGGTTCGTGAAGCCCCACGCGGTAGGCGTCGGTCAACGCCTTGCCGTGCAGATGCGTACCGTCCACCGCGTCCAGCAACTGGGTTTCCAACGGAATTTCAGCGGCCAATCTATCAGCGTTGCTGCGCCGCGACGTTGCGCGCACCAGATGGATGACGTACCCGCGCGTGCCCTTCATCCTGATCTTTTCTGGTGCGATCTATTCAGCCGCCCAGCCGCTGACCGATTTAACCTCAAGAAAATCTTCCAGCCCCCAGATACCGCCTTCGCGTCCGTTGCCCGACTGTTTATAGCCGCCAAATGGTGCGCCGGCACCCCGTGTCGTGCCATTTATTTCAACCATACCGGCCCGCAACTGTCGCGCCACGCGGTTTGCTTTTGTACCGTCACCCGATTGCACGTAGTCGGTCAGGCCGTAGGCTGTGTCGTTGGATATTTGTACCGCCTCTTCTTCGGTATCAAAAGGCAGGATCGACAGCACCGGGCCAAAAATCTCTTCGCGTGCAACGGTCATGGTGTTGTCAACATCGGCGAATATCGTCGGGCGGACGAAATAGCCGCGATTAAGCCCCTCGGGCCGCCCCAGTCCTCCGGCGATGACGCGCGCACCTTCCTTGATTCCCTCTTCGATCAGCCCCTGAATTTTGTTGAACTGAAGCTCTGACACAACCGGACCAATATGGCGCCCGTTTTCATTGGCGCGACCAACGGTCATCGCGGACGCGACTTCGGCAGCGGTATCCAGCGCTTCGTCATAAATCTCGCGCTGCACCAGCATCCGGGTCGGCGCATTGCACGACTGTCCCGAATTATTCATGCACCGGATGACACCGCGTTTGACCGCTTTTTCGTCGGCGTCAGCAAAAATCACGTTTGCGCCTTTTCCGCCCAGTTCAAGCGCCACACGTTTCACCGTATCCGCAGCATTCTTGGTGATCGCGATGCCCGCGCGGGTCGAACCTGTGAACGAAATCATGTCCACGTCTTTGTGGCCTGAAAGCTGTGTGCCCACGCCCAGTCCGTCGCCATTCACCAGATTGAAAACGCCGGCTGGAAAGCCAGCCTCATCCACCATTTCGGCAAACAGATGCCCCGATAGCGGCGCGATTTCCGATGGTTTCAAAATCATTGTGCACCCTGCCGCCATAGCCGGAATCACTTTGAGCGCAATCTGGTTCATCGGCCAGTTCCACGGTGTGATCAATCCGCAAACCCCGACGGGCTCCATCAGAATCCTGTCGTCAGGCGCGTGGTTGCCAAGCAGCTGATCAAAATCAAACTCTTTGGCCGTGCGAATGATATTTTTGATATGTCCCAAACCCGCCCCGACCTGCTGGCTGTTGGACATATCGATTGGCGCGCCCATCTCCATTGAAATCGCCTTGCCCATTTCTTCGGCACGGGACTGGTAGATTTCGGCCAGCTTTTCGATCAGCGCGATCCGATCCGATGCAGGCGTGTTCATCCAAGGTACAAACGCCGCGCGTGCCGCAGCAACAGCTTTGTCCGTATCCGCAGCGCCGCCCAGCGAAATCACCGCGCAGGCTTCTTCTGTCGACGGGTTGATCACATCCAGATCGCTCGCCACAGCGGGATCAACCCAGATCCCATCGATATAGAATTGACGTTTGTCCAACATAGCGCGACTCCTTGGTTAACGGTGGATGAATTTGCGCCAGTGTTTTCACTGTGGATGAAAGGATGCAAGGGGGGTGTTCAAGGAAAAGTTCAAATTCTATTGCTAAATTTTATTTATTGCCCTGCGCCACGAAAAAGGCCCCCCAAAAAGGGAGGCCATTTCGATTTGCTTCAAGAAAAATTTACGCGTCTTCGCGCGCGATCTCCTCACCGGTTTCCTGATCGACCACTTTCATGGACAGGCGCACTTTGCCACGATCGTCAAAGCCCATCAGTTTGACTTTGACTTCCTGACCTTCTTTCAGGACGTCCTTGGGGTGGTTGACCCGTTCGTTGGCCAGTTGGCTGACGTGAACCAAACCATCGCGTTTGCCAAAGAAATTCACGAATGCACCGAAATCCATCAGCTTGACCACCGTGCCGGTGTAAATTTTACCGGCTTCGGGTTCCGCTACGATCTCGTTGATCATGGCGTATGCCTTTTTGATGCTTTCACCATTGGCCGAAGCGATTTTGATGATACCCTCATCGTTGATGTCGACTTTGGCACCCGAGACTTCGACGATTTCGCGAATAACCTTGCCACCCGATCCGATCACTTCGCGGATTTTGTCGGGGTTGATCTGCATGGTTTCGATCCGTGGCGCATGTTCTGAAAATTCACTGGTTTCAGACAGGGCTTTGCCCATCTCACCAAGAATATGCAAACGACCGGCTTTCGCCTGATCAAGCGCTTTTTCCATGATTTCCTGCGTGATACCCGCAACTTTGATATCCATTTGCAGGCTGGTGATGCCGTTGGCAGTCCCGGCCACCTTAAAGTCCATGTCGCCAAGGTGATCTTCGTCACCAAGAATATCGGTCAAAACGGCATAGTCCTTGCCTTCCAGGATCAGACCCATGGCAACACCGGCAACCGGGGCCTTAAGCGGCACACCGGCATCCATCATCGACAGGGAACCGCCACAAACCGACGCCATCGACGAAGAGCCGTTTGACTCGGTGATCTCGGACACCAGACGCAGAGTATAAGGGAAATCCGTAGGCGCGGGCAGCACGGCCTGCAACGCGCGCCACGCCAGTTTTCCGTGGCCGATCTCGCGACGTCCCGGACCCATGTTGCGACCGGCTTCACCTACCGAATAAGGGGGAAAGTTGTAATGCAGCATAAAGTTGGAGCGGTAAGTTCCGTTAAGTGCGTCGATCATCTGCTCGTCGTCACCTGTCCCCAACGTGGTGACCACCAGTGCCTGCGTTTCACCACGTGTAAAAAGCGCGGAACCATGCGTGCGGGGCAAAAGCTGCACTTCCGATACGATCGGGCGCACAGTGTCCAGGTCGCGGCCGTCGATACGCTTGCCGGTCTTGATAATGTCGCCGCGTACAACTGCGCTTTCAAGTTTTTTGAAGCAGGTGCCCAGATTGCCGTCGTCGCGATCTTCGTCAGAAAGCGCCTCGGTGATTTCTGATCGGGCTGCCGATATCGCGCTGGTACGCTCCTGTTTGTCGGTCAGCGCAAAGGCTTTGCGCATGGATTTCTCGCCGGCTTTTTCGACCTTCTTATACAGATCCGAATAATCGGGTGCCTGAAAGTTAAACGGCTCATTTGCGGCGGCTTCGGCCATGTCGATGATCAGATCGATCACCGGCTGCATGGCATCGTGGCCGAATTTGACCGCGCCCAGCATTTCAGCTTCGGACAGCTCGTAAGCCTCGGATTCAACCATCATCACGGCGTCTTTGGTACCTGCCATGACCAGATCAAGGCGTTGATCCGGATTGTCGCGCAGCTTGTGCATGTCATCGACGCGGGGGTTCAACACGTACTCGCCTTCAGCGAAACCGATGCGCGCGCAGCCGATGGGACCCCGGAACGGTGCGCCAGACAGCGTCAGCGCCGCAGAGGCCGCGATCATCGCCACGACGTCCGGATCATTATCCAGATCGTGAGACAGGACCGTACAGATCACTTGGGTTTCGTGCTTGAAACCGGGTACGAACAACGGGCGAATTGGCCGGTCGATCAGACGCGATGTCAGGGTTTCTTTTTCGGTTGGGCGGGCTTCACGTTTGAAGAACCCACCGGGAATTTTACCGGCGGCGTAGTATTTCTCCTGATAGTGAACCGTCAGAGGAAAGAAATCGAGGCCAGGCTTTGGCTTTTTCTCGTACACAACGGCGCATAGCACCGAAGTTTCGCCAAGCGTGGCGATGACGCAGGCGTCGGCCTGCCGGGCAATCTTGCCGGTTTCCAGAGTCAGAGTTTCCTCACCCCACTGGATGGATTTTTTCACTTCGTTAAACATTTAGTTTTCCTAACACGGAGCAAGCCCGGGCGTTCCCGGATCTCCATTTTTAAATGGCGGCCCCATTGCCGCCGATCCCTGTTCTATCAATCGTGGGTGCGGGGATCAGGGCACCACGTCTCAGATTTCGCGCGTCTAGCGGATATTGATAGCGAAGGAAAGCGGCAATTCGCGCCATGTTTCAGAATACTTTCCATGGGGACCCGTGAACCAATCTGCGGCCAGCGGTGCGCTGCGCGCGGGCAGATGGTTCATGATTTTTCGATCAATTGCATTTTTGCCAGATCAACCGCAGCCTGCAGTGCGTCGCCACCGGCCCGTGATCTTATCATGACAAACATGCCGATCAATGTTGTGGTCAAAGCCGCCGCCCAATCATCTGTTTTGAATTCTTCAGATACCTCTTTTTTGTTTTTTGCGCCGTTCAGGGCGTGCGCCAGCGAGGACCGCATCAGATCAAAATACCGCTCAACCAGCACATGGACCGCTTTGTCCTGATACGCCGTTTCCGCCGCCGCATTGCACAACATGCAACCCCGTTCCGGCCCGTCCCGACCAACCGCACCGGCAAATCTGTCCAGCAGTTCAAATACGGCGGGCAGGCCGGCGTCTGGGGCATTCAAGGCCACAAACCTTTGCGGAACCTGCTGACACAAATACCGATCCAGTGACGCCAAATACAGGTTCTCTTTGTTGTGAAACTCCGCATAGACGCTTTTGCGGTTTATACCCATGGCATCTACCAATATCTGGGTCGTTACCCCGTCATACCCATGTAGCCAAAAAAGCTGCATGGCTTTCTCAAGCACGTCGTCCCGACTGTATAGTTTGTTTCTGCCCACGTTTTCATACCAGCCAGCAAATGCCTGCAAAGGTCAACAGCGTCCGGCCATGTTGTTTTCCCAGGGTGAATTCAGGGGTTATTCACATATTCTTCGACTTGTGCCCTGATGCCTTTGTGTAAACCGACATGTCCGTCCGCCATTTTGGTAAACGGATAATTCAAAGCTTTCGCAACGCTGGGGCGTATCTGGTCATAGTTATCTGCGGTGGCTTTGGGTATTTCATTGACGTAATCACCGCGGCCAACGATTGAATCGCCGCTGAACAATACATCGTTCCAGATATACATTGCACTGCCACCCGTGTGCCCCGGCGTGTGAATTGCCCGTACTGTGACGCCGTCAACTGTCAGCATCTGTCCATCCGTAAATTCGATAACCGTTGTGGGATCAGGTACAGGTGGGGCCATCATCTTGGTAGACATTCGGGCCATCCAGCCTTTGGGGTCGACCTGACGCCTCAGCAGCGGTTCTTCACCCGGACCAAGATAGACCGGCACGTCGGGAAAGGCAGAGATGCCGCCGGTATGGTCGAAATGACCATGGGTCAGCAGCACAGCCATGATTTTTCTATCACCGACCTCGGCCAGAATTTCCGCAGCATCTTCGGACCATCCGGCATCTACCAGAATAACCCCTGAATCCGAGGGAATAATCCAGGCAAATGAGCCACCGGCGTTAAGACCCACCAGCGGCCCATCCTGGACCCGGTCGGCCTGCGGCGACGGCATGCGTGCGACGACGGGCGCCATCACCATGACGAGCCCCAACACAATGACACCCAAGGCACCGAGAATTATTTTGGTTCGTCTTCTTAGTTTCATGGTGTCCTCCTGATCATCAAAGCGACTGGGCAAGCGTGATGTCAATTTTGGCAAATCCGCGATCCCTGATTGGAATCAAGTTCCTGTAGTCTTCAGAGTCCAAGGCTGATTTGGCCGTAGCGATGTTTTCAAATGCCATCACCATGGCCATTTTATAATCAGCCGTACCGGCCACTGTTTCCTGAACCGCGCCTCTGCCCAGCAAGGTGCCGCCAGCGGCCAAAAACAGGGGCATCACACGTTGCAAATATTCCTGCATCGCCTCAGGTTCAGCGGGGTTTGGACTTGCGGTCACAAATAGAAGGGCCTGATTGGGCATCTATACCTCTTTCGTCTGTATGGGCTTATAAGTAACAGTACGATTACTTATAAGCACCTAAAAGACGTAAGCAAGGCAGAAAACCCGCCAATGCAAACAAAAACGCGCCAAAGCGGCGCGTCTGAAATTGTTGTGCAGTGAGATCGTATCGCTTAGCGGCGAATGCCCAGACGTTTGATCAGGGATTTATAGCGCTCTTCGTCTTTGGAGCGGGTGTAATCCAGCAATTTGCGCCGCAGGGCGACCATTTTCAAAAGACCGCGACGCGAGTGGTTGTCTTTTTTGTTGGTTTTGAAATGTTCGGTCAGGGTGGTGATCCGCGAGGTCAGAATGGCGACCTGGACTTCGGGGGATCCTGTGTCACCTTCCTTGGTGGCATATTCTTTGATCAGCGCGGCTTTCGCCTCTGGCGTTATCGACATCGGGGTCTCCTTGTCTAAGGTTAAATAAATGGCGCAAACCGGGATGTCGTCCAGATAGGCCCATGGAGCACCCGCCCTTTTTCGGCAGATGCGCGCGTATAGGCGCGATTGTTTGAGAAAGGAAGCGGAAAAATTGGCCTAACCTTATTCAATCATTTCCCGGGTGCTCCCGCCAAGAACAAGACCTGAGGTCGGTTTTTGTTGGGCCGGGCCGACGGCGCCAAAGCGGCGCGCAGTTTTATGAGTATTTTTGCAAAGATGAAGCGGTTTGATCGCGGTGCCGACTACGGTGTTTTGATCCTGTCAGCAATTTCCTTCGCCCATTCACCAATGATCGGGATAAAGTCGATGTTTGATAAGGTATAGACCAGAACCGATACCAATATTGTAGCCCCAAAAACCGAGCCCAGACCAAAGGCCAAGCCACGCAGCAATTGCAATCCGGTGAGCTTCCACAGCGAATTGTGTAAATGGATAAAACGGTGCCCGTTCAGGGTACTGACCTCTGCGCGCAGGGCTTCTATTTCGGCCACAAGATCGGCGTTTGGCGACGGTTTTGGTGAATCTGTCATCCCGAACGTTTAACGAATCAATGATAATTCCGTTAGTCCCAATTTTTAGGTTGCACGGCATAGCCGATATAAAGCGGGTGCTTTGGGTGGCCAGCTTTAGACAGGCCTAAATGCATCAAGGGCAAGGTCGTACCGCGCATCAAGCTTTCCACCTCTGGCCCACGATTGCGATGTTCGCCGTGCGTACCCCAGGCGCAGACAATGGTGTCCGACCATGTGCAGCCCTCCAGAATGGCGGCGTCGTTGGCAGGTCCGATCGGATCGACTTGCGCGCGCATATCCTTTGGGTTTGTGGCGCGCCACGCAAATATATTGCACACGCGAAACGCGCCATATCCAAGGGCGCGGGCGCGGCGTTCGCAGCGTTCGACAGTCGGGTCGTTCTGGATTTCCGTTGCGGTCGAAGGGTTTAACATGACAAACAGGGCTTTGGGGCCAATTTCATCCCATATCCGCGTGAGCGAATAGCGGTATCTTTCGCAATCAGAGTAAACCGCCACACTGGCGGCGTCGCCCTTTAGATGTTCGCGGGTGATCATGTGGGCGGGACGACAACGCGCGACGGGTGCAGCTCACCCGCGCGGTACCGCCCGATTGCCACGGCTTGCCCGTCCAGTGACGCCCAGGCCTCGTCGCCATAATTCACATCTGCCGTCAGTACCATTGCGGGGTTGCCGTTGCGCATCTTCGCCGCCGCTTCCGCAGTGCACCGCAGTTCGGGCAGACTGGACAATCCGGTTTCAAGCGGCAGCAAAAACTGATCCAGATCGGGTGACTTGGCCATTTTGTCAAACAGATCAAAATCGATCGCGTCGCTGACCTCGAACGGTCCCGACCAAAGCCGACGCAGTGTTCTTACGTGGCCGAAACACCCCAGCTCCCGCCCCAGATCGCGGGCGATGGCACGCACATACCCGCCCTTTCCACAGACCATTTCCAAAGTTGCGTGATCGGCGTCGTCGCGGGTGATCAGATCCAGTGACTCGACCCACAGCGGCCGTGGGCTCAGCGCGATCTCGTCTCCGGCGCGCGCGCGTTTATAGGCACGCTGCCCATCGATTTTCACCGCCGAAAACTGTGGTGGCACCTGCAGAATATCACCCACGAACGGCCCCAGCGCCGCGTTGATCGCTGAGTCGTCAGGCCGTGTATCGCTGGTTTTCCTGACCTCACCCTGCGCGTCATCGGTATTGGTTTCCTGCCCCAGCCGCACGGTGAAACGATAGCATTTCAGCGCATCCGTGATATAGGGCACCGTTTTGGTGGCCTCGCCAAAAGCAATGGCCAGTACACCTGTGGCATCGGGGTCAAGCGTACCCGCGTGACCTGCCTTTCTGGCGTCAAATGCCCATTTGGCTTTGTTGACGACGGCGCTTGACGTCAGGCCTGCCGGCTTGTCCACGACCAGCCAGCCAGAGACGTCTCTGCCCTTTTTTCCCCTGCGCCCCATGTCTTATGCAACGTTTCCGGGGGCCACGCCCCATTCGGAATTGACCTGTGTGTAATGCGCCGCGTCTTCAGCATAAATTTCGCTGACCAGTGCTTCGATTTCCGGTGTAACGACGTCGCTTTTAGCGATCGGTTTGGGTGACGTGTTGCGGGTTTTCACGACATTCATTTTTGTGGCGATGTCGGGGATCAGCGGCGACAGCAAAGCAGGCAGTTGCCAGTTCAGACCGTCGAGCGTCACAAACCGCAGGCCCATGTCACCGGCCCGCGCAATCCGCGCCGATTGGCGTTGCCAGTGCGGATTGATTTTAAGCCGCGTTTCACCCGCCATGTTGCTGTCCAACCACCGCAACATCTGCACACAATTGTGCTGGTGTATTCCCAGCTTGTTGCGCGGGTTTCGTTTTAGTCTGGCGTTCTTGAACATGTTCTTCTTGATCTTGACGTCGGTGGTGTTGTGCGGATTTGCTATCTTGTCAAAATAGAGCGACAAAAACCTGTCCATCGGGTCACGTACCACAGTGAACATATAGGGCGACTGTTGCAATTGGGACCGCGGAACCAATGCCGCCTTTATGAAGTCATCCTCAAAAGTATGAATACGCCCACCGTGAGGATGTTCCTGATCGTGATCAAGGTAATAAATCAGATTACGCAGAAATGTGCAGCCGCATTTGGTGATTTGCAAATAGAACAGCGGGTAGCGGTCGGTCGTAAAAAACAACCGCCCCTGCCCCGGTTTTTCGCGCGCCCCGCTGTCCAGCCAAAGAGGTGCGCGCTCAGTCATCCGAAGCTCTGCGTTGAAGCAAATCCCGTTTGACGTTTTCGTCGTCAAGCAAACGCTTGGTTTCGTCCATCTGGTCGAAAGTCGTGTCACGCACAAATCGCAGTTCGGGCGAAAATTTCAGCTGGATGGTCTTGTTCAGAAGACGCCGCAACTCGCCTTTGTTGCGACGCAACGCATCGATCGCCAAATGAGCATCCTGCCCGCCCAGCGGCATCACGCGCACTGTGGCAACTTTGAGATCGGCACTGGTACTCACCTCGCCGACGGTGATCGACATGTGGGCAATGTCGGGATCATAAAGGTCTCCGCGCACCAGAACGTCTGATAGCGCCCGACGGATCAACTCCCCCACGCGCAGCTGGCGCTGGGTCGGCCCGCTTTGCGAACTGAATCTGTTCTTACTCATAACCGCTCCACTTTTGCGCAGAACTATGGCAGAAAAGAGGCTGTTGCAACATGGCGTGCCCTCTGACATTTGTGGCGCGAAATCAACACGGGAAACGGGTATGGGCGACAGGATATCCATAGCAGTCACGGGGGTCTCTGGCCGCATGGGTCAAATGCTTGTGCGTACAATAACAGACAGCGACAACGCCTTTATTGCGGGGGCAACAGAGCGCCCGGGTCATGACTGGGTGGGTCAGGATCTTGGCACCTGCATGGGGGGCAGCGCTACGGGGATCATCGTCACCGATAACGCGCCCGCCGTTTTTTCGGACGCAAATGCGGTGATCGACTTCACGTCGCCCAAAGCGTCTGTGGCGCACGCTGAAATCGCAGCCAATTGTGGCGTGGTTCTGGTGTTAGGCACAACGGGTTTTGCTGATGACGATCTGGCGAAAATCAAAGTCAGTGCGCAACGAACGGTTATCATTCGCGCGGGAAACATGAGCCTTGGCGTCAACCTGCTGATGCAACTCACAAAAAAAGTGGCCGCCGCCTTGGACGACGATTTCGATATCGAAATCATTGAAGCGCACCACCGGCACAAAGTGGATGCACCGTCGGGCACGGCTCTGATGCTGGGTCAGGCCGCCGCCGAAGGACGTGGGGTTGAATTGGCCACCCGTACCGAAAGCGGGCGCGACGGCATCACCGGCGCACGCAAAACCGGTGCTATCGGCTTCAGCGCCGTGCGCGGCGGCGACGTGGTCGGAGAGCATGACGTGATTTTTGCCGCTGTCGGCGAACGTATCGTGCTGCGCCATCTGGCCACCGACCGGGCGATTTTTGCGCGCGGCGCGCTAAAATCGGCGCTGTGGGGTCAGGGGAAAAAGCCAGGCGAATATACCATGCTGGATGTTCTGGGGTTGTAGACCGAGTTCAAAAATCCGAGGTCAGACCTTTCTTCTCCCAATCGCCAAAGCGCGTGGGTTCGGGGCCGTCGCGACCACCCAGTTCTGTTGGCGCGATTTCGTCAGGCCCGGTGTCGCGCCGTGCCTGTGCTTCTTTCAACGCCCGGAGGGCCGGCGCCGACAGCGGTTTTTCCTTGGGCTTGGACATTTCCAAAACTTGCCTTGTTGCAGCCTATCTTTGCATCCTATAGGCCGTGATCCGGTGACAGCAAGCCGGTGATTGGAATTTAAACATGGCCAAAAAGGGTATGGAGGCACGCGCAGCTGCCGCCGCGCTTTTGCACGGCGTTTTGTTTGACAAACGCATGATATCGCAGCTTCTGGACAATGAAAAAGGCCCGCTGGCGGGTCTGACCGGGCCGGAAAAGGCGCGCGCGCAATCGCTGGCCGCCAATGTCTTGCGGTACCTGGGACGAGTCGACGCCGTCATCGATCAATACGTGGAGAAAAGCACACCGCTCAAGGCGCGCAACGCTCTGCGCATCGCCACCGTGGAAATGCTGGTCGACGGCATCGCGCCGCATGCGGCGGTCGACGGCGCGGTTGAAATCGTGCAGCGGTCGCAAAAAACTGCGCGGATGGGGGGGTTGATCAACGCGGTGTCACGCAAAATCGCCGCTGACGGCCGTGAAATATGGGAATCTCTGTCACCCCAACCCTTGCCGGGTTGGCTTGCCAAACCTGTTGCCAAAAACTTTGGCCGCGAAATCGTCGCCGATATCGAAAAAGCGCATGAAGCGGGCGCGCCGCTGGATTTAACGCTGAAGTCGCCACAAAATTTACAGACGCTGGCCACATCGCTGGATGCGGCTGTCCTGCCAAATGGCAGCTTGCGACTGTATAAACCCGCCCAAATCACCACGCTGCAGGGATATGAATCCGGTGACTGGTGGGTACAGGACGCGGCGGCTTCTGTTCCGGTGCGTTTACTTGGTGATCTGGACGGTCAACGCGTTCTGGATTTATGCGCCGCCCCCGGAGGTAAAACCATGCAGTTGGCCGCAGCGGGGGCAGAGGTCACTGCGCTTGATATATCGCTGAACCGTATGGCGCGAACAGGCGAGAATTTGCGGCGCACCGGCTTGCAGGCGGGGACCGTCATTGCCGATGCGACCGCTTGGGACACCGATCAGCAGTATGACGCGATTGTGCTGGACGCGCCGTGCAGCGCCACAGGCACCATTCGCCGCCACCCCGATCTGACGATCGTCAAAGCGGGTGCCGATTTGTCTGAGCTGTTTGCATTGCAGGAAGGCCTGATTGACAAGGCAGTTGCCTGGCTGCGTCCCGGCGGGAAACTTGTGTATTGCACCTGTTCATTGCTGCCCCGCGAAGGCGAACGCCAGACGACTTATGCGTTGGCGCGGCACGGTAACCTTGAAATTGTTCCACCTGATTTATCTGCAATGGGTCTTGATCCGGACTGGATTGACGATCAGGGCGGCCTGCGCCTGCGTCCCGACTATTGGCCGGAATTGGGTGGAATGGACGGTTTTTATATGGCGGTATTGCAAAAACTATGACATGCAAACGCGCGGCCCCTGATCAGGTGACTGCCCGCTTTTGTCGGTTAATGCTAGGTTAGAAAATCAAGGGACGGCAATTCTGCCATGACGGACCATACCCAGATCCCCGGCGCATTTTCCGCGAGATTGAACCGCACCAAAAAAAATCTGCTTGACCGGATCTATGCAAGACTTAGCGGTTTTTCCCACCCTGTCACCGCATTTATCTCGCAACCCGAACCCCGCACTATCGGCTCTTATGCGCGGGGCCAGCAGCTCCGCGCCGGTAATTTCATGTTTGCCGGGCGATTGGTCGTCGACAATGTCAATTCCATCTGGGAGATCGAGCGGCCCGACGGAGCGTTCGAGGCGTATTTGCACGGGTTTTCATGGCTGGATGATCTGGCCGCAGTCGGCGACGTTGCCACCCGCCGGATCACGCAAGATTGGTTGATAGGCTGGATCGACAGGTATGACAGCGGACACGGTTCCGGATGGACCCCCGAACTGACCGGCCGTCGACTGATCCGCTGGATCAATCACGCGCTTTTTCTGCTGAAAAATCAGGACAAACCCACGTCGGACCGGTATTTTCGTTCACTGGCCCGCCAGACCAAATTCTTAAGCCGCCGCTGGCATTCGGCGCCGGTCGGACTGCCACGATTCGAGGCCCTGACCGGGCTTATCTACGCGGGGCTGGCGTTGGAAGGTTCCGACCATCTGGTGGTGCCCGCGATGAAAGCCATTGCGCAGGAATGCGATCGCTGCATTGACGAGGCCGGCGGAATCCCGTCGCGCAACCCCGAAGAGCTGATGGAAGTGTTCACTCTGCTCAACTGGGCAGCTTCGTCGCTAAGCGAGGCCGGCCACATGCCGCTACGCCCGCATCTTCTGGCGATCGAGCGGGTTGCCCCCACGCTGCGGGCCCTGCGCCATGCCGACGGGACATTGGCGCGGTTTCACGGTGGCGGCATCGGCATGGAGGGGCGTTTGGATCAGGCGCTGGCCGCGTCCGGCGTACGCGCCCGCACCGGCACCGGGTTGGCCATGGGCTTTGCGCGGATGTCCGGCGGGCGCACCTCTGTAATCGTTGACGCGTACCCACCGCCCTCCGCCGCGCATTCTTTTAACGCACACGCGAGCACTTTGGCATTCGAGATGACTTCGGGACGTCGACCGATCATTGTCAACTGTGGATCCGGGGCGCAATACGGCGAAGAATGGCGCCGCGCCGGACGGGCCACGCCGTCGCACAGCACTTTGTGTATCGATGGATATTCGTCGTCGCGGTTCGCGGCCCCGGGACTGGTTGGTGACATTTTTTACGAAATGCTGATCGACACGCCCAGAGACGTGCCGGTTCAACAGTCGTCCGGCACAGAAGGCAGCCGGTTTCAGGCGTCGCACGACGGATATATCGCCACTCACGGCTTATCCCATGTGCGCCAAATCGACATGTCGATCAACGGGCGCGAAATTATCGGGACCGATACGTTGGGCGCGCTGTCGGAAAACGACCGCATTGCCTTTGAAGCCATGATGAACAGCAATCAGGGACGCGGCGTAGCTTTTGATATCAGATTTCACATCCATCCGGACGTGTCCGCCGAACTTGATCTCGGGGGTACAGCGGTGTCGTTGTCGCTAAAAAGCGGCGAGGTCTGGGTGTTTCGCCACGACAGCGAGGCGGTCCTGGCGCTTGACCCGGGGGTCTATCTGGAAAGTGGCCGCCTTAAACCACGTGCGACCAAGCAGATCGTTCTCTCGGACGTTGTAATGGATTATGCCAGCGTCATCTCGTGGTCATTGGCACGCGCACAAGACGGCCAGCGTCATTTCCGTGACCTCGAAGATACCTTTGCTACGGATAATTCATGAACCTTAAAGGACGGCCGACCGCATGACTGAAACTTTTGCGCCCATCCGCCGCGCGCTGATTTCCGTATCCGACAAAACCGGACTGATTGAACTGGCCACGTCCCTGCACGGTATGGGTATCGAGCTACTGTCGACCGGCGGCAGCGCATCCGATCTGCGGGCTGCCGGCTTGCCGGTCCGCGAGGTCGCCGATCTTACCAAATTCCCAGAAATGATGGATGGTCGGGTCAAAACCCTGCACCCGGCGGTGCACGGTGGTCTGTTGGCACTACGCGACAACGATAGTCACCTGAAATCAATGTCGCTGCACAACATAGAGCCCATCGATCTTTTGATCGTCAATCTTTACCCGTTTGAACGCACCGTCGCCGCTGGCGCCGATTTCGCCACCTGCGTTGAAAACATCGACATCGGCGGCCCGGCGATGATCCGCGCGGCGGCCAAGAATTTTCGTTTCGTCACCGTTATCGTCGATCCTGACGACTACCCCGCGCTGCTTTCCGAACTGGCTGCTCATAAAGGTGCCACTGGCTCTGCGTTGCGCGAACGCCTCGCCCTGTCCGCCTATGCCCGTACCGCTGCTTACGACGCCGCCATTTCCAACTGGATGGCCGGGAACAGTCCTGACAGACCACCGGCGCGGCGCATTTTTGCCGGTGCCATGCAACAGGAACTTCGGTACGGCGAGAACCCCCATCAGCGCGCGGCTTTCTACAGCGACGGATCAAATCGCGTGGGAGTTGCCAGTTCCCGTCAGATCCAAGGTAAGGCGCTGTCATACAACAACATCAACGACACCGATGCCGCGTTAAATCTGGTCGCTGAATTTGACCCGGCCCATGGGCCTGCCTGTGCGATCATCAAACACGCGAATCCGTGTGGCGTGGCGCAGGGCACCACTCTGGTTGACGCATACCGCGCTGCGTTCAATTGCGACAACGTCTCGCCGTTTGGTGGTATTATCGCCTTTAATCAACGCCTTGACACAAAAACCGCCACCGAAATATCCAAAATATTTACCGAGGTCGTCATTGCCCCTGGTGCCGACAAAGGCGCGCTGGAGATTTTCGCGCAAAAGAAAAACCTGCGCCTGTTGATTCTCGACCGACTGCCGGACCCGCAGGACGGTGCTGTTGCATTCAGACAAGTTGCCGGCGGTTTTCTGGTGCAGGACGAAGATCATGGTTTTATTGCGCCAAAAGACATGAAAACTGTCACGAAACGCGCACCAAGTGCCGCGGAAATGGCCGATCTGGTATTTGCATGGCGGGTCGTCAAACACGTAAAATCAAACGCCGTTGTCTACGTCAAGGGCCGCGCTACCGTGGGGATAGGTGCCGGCCAGATGAGTCGCGTCGATTCAATCCGAATCGCAACCCGCAAGGCCATGGATATGGCCGACGTTTTGCGGCTTGAAACGCCACCGACACAGGGGTCGGTCGTGGCGTCCGATGCGTTTTTTCCGTTTGCCGACGGATTGCTTGCCGCCGCAGAGGCCGGTGCCACAGCCATCATTCAGCCCGGAGGCTCTATGCGCGACGACGAAGTCATCGCGGCCGCCGACAACGCCGGTCTGGCCATGGTTTTCACTGGCATGCGCCACTTCCGTCATTGAATGCAAAGGCAACACCTGTGAAACCCACCGCCGCCATTGCCACTATGATCGTCGTGCTCGATCAGCTGTCTAAACTGGCTGTCGTGCACTGGCTTGATCTCAAGTCGCGCATCGTCATCGAAATCTGGCCGGGGTTGCTCAATTTTCATATGGCATGGAACCGTGGCGTCAATTTCGGACTATTGTCCAACAATACGGAAATCATGCGCTGGACTCTCGTCGCTTTGGCGCTGGGGGTATCGATCTGGCTGCTGATGTGGTCGCGCCGGTTTTCGTTTTGGCCCGGGAAATTACTCAGCGGTTTGGTGGTTGGCGGCGCGCTTGGCAACGGGTTTGACCGTGTTATTTATGGCGCGGTCGCGGATTTTCTGAACGTCACCTGCTGTGGCCTGATTAACCCGTTTGCCTTTAATATTGCCGATGGTGCCATTTTTGTTGGTGCGATCGGCCTGGTGTTGTTTTCAAATAGACTGGATATCAACAGGTGACGCCGCAGGATTTCTGCGCTAAACCGCTGTTACACATGTTAAAGAGGGCCCATTGGTGCGTTTGACCCCACTTGTATTGCTGATGTTTACGGCCGCGATCGCGGTTTCCGGTTGCGCGCGCAATCTTGAAGGGGGGCTATTGCATTTGCGAACCACCGGCACCGGGCCTGACGAATTCGCGATTTTGCCGACCAAGCCTCTGACAATGCCTAAAAATCTGACCGCGTTGCCGGAACCTACGCTGGGTGGTGAAAATCTGGCCGATCCCACGCCCGAGCTTGACGCGGTGGCGGTGCTTGGTGGCAATCCAAAACGGGTAACGCGCCCCGGCATCACGCGCGCGGACCAGGGCATCATCAACGTGACCGGACGTTACGGCGTCGCACCGGATATTCGCCAAACTCTGGCGGCCGAAGATCTGGAGTACCGCAACAACAACCGTGGCCGCCTGCTTGAGCGCTTGTTCAAAACGTCGGTGTATTTCAAGGCCTATAAACCCTTGTCGCTGGACCGTTACAACGAACTGCGCCGCTTGCGCAAAGCCGGGGTCCGTACGCCAGCCGCGCCGCCCAATCCCGACGAAGGTTAACCTGAACTTCATTTAAGTGCTCACATTGCGTCACAACTTTGTAGTGAAGCCTTGCAAGATACGCGCTGCGCCGTAATCTCTGCGTAAGAACATGCCTCTGGAGACACGAAATGCGTGCCATTTTTATCAGACTTTCGACTATTGTTTTATTCCTGATCCCCGCGACCGCTTTGGCACAGGCCAACGTTACAACTTTTAAGTTGCGCAACGGGCTGCAAGCCGTGGTGATCGAAGACCACCGCGCGCCGGTGGTCACGCATATGGTTTGGTACCGCGTTGGTGCCGCAGACGAAGTGCCGGGCAAGTCGGGAATTGCGCATTTTCTGGAACACCTGATGTTCAAAGGCACCCGCCGATTGAAACCCGGCGAGTTCTCCCAAATCGTCGCCGCGAATGGCGGGTCGGAAAACGCGTTCACGTCGCTCGATTATACCGGATATTTTCAAAGGGTCGCATCCGACCGGCTTGAACTGATGATGAAAATGGAAAGCGACCGTATGCAGGGCCTTATTTTAACCGACGACGACGTGGTCACCGAACGCAATGTCGTGCTTGAGGAACGCAATTCCCGCACCGAAAATAATCCGGGTGCATTGTTTTCCGAGCAACGTCAGGCGTCGCTCTATATGAACCACCCTTACGGCGTGCCTATCATCGGCTGGAAACACGAAATCGAGGCGTTGAACCGCGAAGATGCGCTGGAATTCTATCGAAAATACTACGCCCCCAATAACGCAGTTTTGGTCGTGGCAGGCGACGTGGACCCCAAAGTTGTCGAACGTCTGGCCAACCGATATTACGGTTTGTTGCGCACGTCTCGCGATCTGCCCGAGCGTAAGCGACCGGTCGAGCCGCCCCAGCTTTCGGAACGTCGGCTGACCTATGCCGACGCACGGGTCGCACAGCCCTATGTCATCCGCTCGTACCTCGCGCCCGAACGCAACCCGGGCGATCAACGTCCGGCTGCAGCGTTGACGCTGTTGGCGGAATTGCTGGGCGGCAGCGGCATAACCTCGGTCATGGGATCTGAACTGCAGCTAAAACAAAAAGTCGCGATACACGCCTCGGCCTTTTATAGTGGCATGTCGTTGGATCGCACGTCGTTCGGCGTGATCATTGTGCCCGCCGAAGGCGTTAGCCTGCAAGAGGGCGAGGACGCCATGGACGTCGTCATCGCCGATTTTATCGAACAGGGCGTCGACAGCGAGCACCTTGCGCGGATTAAGTCACAGATCGGCGCCTCGGAAATTTATGCGCGGGACTCACTTCAGGGCTTGGCACGCACCTACGGTGAGGCACTGACCTCGGGCCTGACCGTCGAAGACGTGGCCCAGTGGCCCGATATTCTGCAATCGATCACCGAGGAAGAAATCATCGCGGCAGCCAAAGACGTATTCAAACGACAAAATTCGGTCACCGGCTGGCTGATGCGCGACGAAGAAGGAGCCTCATAATGATCCGCCACATAATTCGCGCAACCCTTATCGCCGTCGCGTTCGCATGGCCGGCTTTTGCGGGTCTGGACATTCAGGAAATCACATCGAAAGGCGGGATCAAAGCCTGGCTCGTCGAAGAACATTCAATTCCCTTTGTGGCACTGGAAATTCGCTTTAAGGGGGGTACATCGCTGGACCTGCCCGAAAAACGCGGCGCAACTTATTTGATGTCCGGGCTTTTGGAAGAAGGTGCCGGGACCCGCGACGCGACTGCGTTCCTGCGGGCCTCCGAAGAACTTGCTGCCCGATTCAGTTTTGACGCTCATGGCGATGCACTGTCGATATCGGCGCAATTCCTGAGCGACAAAAGCAACGAGTCGCTGGAATTGTTGCGTACCGCAATTATCGAACCACGTTTTGATCAGGTGGCGATCGACCGCGTGCGTGCCCAAATCATATCGATCATCGCTGCGGATGAAAAAAATCCCAACGACATCGCCCGCAACAAATTTGACGAACTGGCTTACGGGGATCATCCGTATGGCACACCATCGACCGGCTCGACGAACAGCGTCAATCTGCTCGAGCGTTCGGATATTGTGACCGCCTATGAAAATTCCATGGCGCGTGATCGCATGTATGTGTCCGCTGTCGGCGATGTGACGTCGGAAGAATTGGGAAAAATGCTGGACCAGCTGCTTGGGGCCTTGCCCGGGACAGGTAGTCCGATGCCAAAACCTGCGGTCGTTTCCATCACCGGCGGCATTACGCTGGTCAATCTGCCCACACCGCAATCGGTGGCAATTTTTGGTCACGCGGGTATCGACCGAAATGACCCGGACTTTTTTGCCGCTTACGTCATGAATCAAGTATTCGGGGCCGGTGGTTTCACCTCGCGGCTGACCGAAGAGGTGCGCGAAAAACGCGGGCTTACCTACGGCGTCGGTACGTTTTTGGCATCATATGATCTCGCCAATGTCTACATGGGCAGCGTCGCATCGGCCAACGACCGCATTGCACAGGCGATTGACGTCATCCGCGATGAATGGGGCAAACTGGCCGAAAACGGGGTGACCCAAAAAGAGCTGGACGCCGCCAAAAAGTATTTGACCGGCGCCTATCCCCTGCGCTTTGACGGCAACGCCCGCATCGCCGGAATATTGGTCAGTATGCAGATGGATGACCTGCCGCGTTCTTATATCGACACCCGTAACGATCAGGTCAATGCGGTCACGCTGGAAGACGTGGCGCGGGTGGCCAAACGGCTGATGAAACCGGAAAACCTGCGGATTGTCGTCGTCGGATCGCCCGAGGGGATGCAGGCGACCAACTGAACACGGCGGTTTCCAGGCCAACAATGATTATGGTCGAATCGGCGCGCGGGTGCTATCCCTTGTGGTATGACCGCCGCTGACACCAATATAGACCGTTCTTCCCCTGTCATTCGTCGACTCGACGATACGGCGATCAACCGGATCGCTGCCGGTGAGGTGGTCGAGCGACCGGCCGCCGCCGTCAAGGAACTGGTGGAAAACGCGCTCGACGCGGGGTCAAGCGCAGTTACCATTGATATCGTGGGCGGCGGTAAAAGCCTGATCCGTGTCAGGGATAACGGGCACGGTATGACCCCCGATCAACTGCCGCTGGCGCTGGCGCGCCACGCCACGTCAAAGATAGACGGGCGCGATCTGCTAAATATCCACAGCTTTGGCTTTCGCGGCGAAGCCTTGCCGTCGCTTGGCGCCGTCGGTCGCCTGACAATCACGTCGCGCGGGATGAACACGCCCGAGGCGGCGTCCCTACGCGTCACAGGTGGGACTTTGACGCCTCCGCGTCCGGCGGCACTGTCCGAAGGCACGATCGTCGAACTGCGCGACCTGTTTTACGCCACCCCGGCACGGCTGAAGTTTCTGCGCAGCGACCGCGCCGAAGTTCAGGCCATCAACGATGTGGTCAGGCGGTTGGCTATTGCTGAACCGCACGTTCAGTTCAGGCTACGTGACACCGCCATACCCGACAAACCCCGGACACTGTTTCAGGCGCCGCGCCAAAGTGGCACGCGGTTTGATGACCTAAGCCAGCGCCTGCGCGAAATTCTGGGCGACGGGTTTGCCGAAAACGCCCTGAAAATCGACACACATCGCGAACAGATGCAGCTGATCGGCTACGCGGCTTTACCGACGTATTCGCGTGGTGCCGCCGTGGCGCAATATCTTTTCGTTAACGGCAGACCGGTGCGCGACCGCTTGTTGATCGGGGCTCTGCGCGGTGCATACTCCGACTTGCTGAGCCGCGACCGCCACCCGGTTGCCGCGTTGTTTCTGAATTGTCCACCGGAACTGGTTGACGTGAATGTGCATCCCGCCAAAGCCGAAGTCAGGTTTCGTGAGCCGGGAACGGCGCGTGGGCTGATTTTTTCCGGCCTGCGCCACGCGCTGGCTGAATCCGGCCACCGGGCATCAACCACGGTATCCCATGCTGCACTTGGCGCGTTTCGAGCGGACGGTGAACCCGCCGTCGGCGGTCCCGTCTATCAGATGGACCGCGCGCACCGCGGAGCCGCCGGGACCGGAGATTATCAGCGGTACGACGGTTTTGCCGAAACCCTTGCGGTCCACGCCCATTTCGAGCCAACAGAAGAAACCGTTGATTGTACAGACCACCCTCTGGGTGCGGCGCGCGCCCAGTTGCACGAAAATTACATCGTCGCGCAAACCGCCGACGGCATGGTCATCGTCGATCAACACGCCGCACACGAGCGTCTGGTCTACGAGCGGCTAAAGGCGCAGTTGGATGCAAAAGGTGTGGCATCGCAGGCGTTGCTGATTCCCGAAATTATTGAACTGTCAGATACTGACCGCGCGCAATTGTTGTCTGTAACAGAAGATTTGAAAAGCCTGGGTTTGATCATCGAGCCATTCGGCGGCAACGCCGTCTGCGTGCGCGAAACACCGGCCATTCTGGGCGGGATCAACGCGGCCGGTTTACTGCAGGACATTCTGGACGAACTTAACGATCTTGGAAGATCGGGCAGCTTGAAAATACGAATCGACGCCGTCCTCAGCTCCATGGCGTGCCACGGTTCGGTGCGTTCAGGCCGACGCATGGGGGTGGCGGAAATGAACGCGCTGTTGCGTGAAATGGAACGCACGCCGTTGTCGGGCCAGTGCAACCACGGCCGGCCCACCTATGTGGAACTAAAGCTCGACGCCATCGAAAAACTGTTTGGGCGCAAATGATCACTGCGAACAACACTTGGCTTACTTTCATTGCGGTGCTTGTCGTCGGGATGCTTGGGATGGCAATTTTTATACTGACGCGCCGCCGCGGTGCAACTTCCGACACTAAAATTGACCGGATCGGTGCCATGATCGAAACTCTGGGACAGAGCCAGCAACAGCTGAGCGGTGGTCTGCAACAGGCGTCAGAGACGCAATCGGCTGCGCTGTCGCATCTGCGCCAAACCATGGACAACCGGATGAACGACGTTCAGCAACAGATGGCGGACCGTCTGCACGACAGCACGATGAAAACCGCCCGCGCATTGTCGGATATGCAAGACCGGCTTAAGGAAAACCTGCAAGGCAGTTCGGAAAAAACCACCAAATCGCTGACGCAACTGCAGGAACGCCTTGCCACCATTGACCGCGCACAGACCAATATCGAAAAACTGTCGGGCGACGTTCTGGGACTGCAAGACATCCTGTCCAACAAACAGGCGCGCGGTGCTTTTGGTGAAATCCAGTTGCAGGACATCGTCTCAAAGGCGCTGGCGGCAGACGCCTATGACTTTCAGGTGACGCTGTCCAACGCGACACGCGTCGACTGTCTGATCCACTTGCCCAATCCGCCCGGTCCGATAGCAATCGACAGCAAATTTCCGCTGGAAGCTTACCGCGATCTGGTCTCTGCAAAAAGCGAGGCCGAAAAATCTGCAGCGACGCGCGCTTTCAAAGTTACAGTGCGCAAGCATATCAGAGATATTTCTGAAAAGTATATTATTGAAAGCGAAACCGCCGACGGAGCGCTGATGTTCTTGCCGTCCGAGGCGGTTTATGCCGAGCTGCACGCCAATTTTGGCGAATTGGTGCGCGAGGGGTTCGACGCCCGTGTGTGGGTCGTTTCGCCCACCACCTGTATGGCGACGCTAAACACCATGCGCGCCATTCTGAAAGACGCGCGAATGCGCGAACAGGCGGGGGCAATCCGCCGCGAACTGCGTTCACTGGACAAGGACGTCGAACGGCTTGTCGATCGGGTTGGCAATCTTGACCGACATTTCACGCAGGCGGGTAAAGATATCGAAGACATCAAAATCTCGGCCACCAAAGCCGGGAACCGCGCGCGCAAACTGGATAATTTTGATTTTGACAACGCACCGGCCATTCAGACCGGCGAGACAAACGACCTTGTGAGTTTGGCCTCTGAATCAGAGGGTGGTAAACAATGACGAAAACACCGGCTGACCATCCGCTAAGATACAGTTCTGCCAATGAATTACACGCCAGACCGTTTCCTGAAATCTCTGCGCCGTGCCGCGCAGCTTTTATTGCGACGACCCTGGAACCGGGCGCCGATCAGCGCGCCAAGGTGCGCGCTCATTTGCTTGATCTTCTGGATCGGCACGGCGCGGATCATCCCGCACCCGGCGCGAGCCACTACAGCAGCAAACTGGGGCAACTCACCTTAAAATGGGAGGGCCACTCGGAATTCACCACCTATACTTTATTTGCTGACGGCCTGACGCCTGACGCTTTCAAGGGACAGCTGCACGAAAGTTTCCCCAAAGACTGGATGGCGGAAATGCCCGGGCAGGTTATCACTTCGGCCATCGTCAGAATCGAGGTCGAGGAAAACGAGACCGCCATTGAAAAGCGGCTGGATTCCGAAATGCGCCAGTGGTTTGTCGGCGAAAGTCTGGCCGCGGCCTATATTTTGGACCGTTCTGCCGTTGTCGCAACCGATTTTCGTATTGATGCCGGTGGACACGTTCGTTTTGCAGTTCTGGTCAAAGACGGAACAGGAAAACGGCGGATCGGTCGTATCGTGCAACGTCTGTTGGAAATTGAAACCTACAAATGTACGGCAATGTTGACGTTGCCCGTTGCGCGCAGCGTTTTTTCCAAGGCGCATGCTCTGGATTCCGAATTGTCGGGAGTCGTGCAATCGATGGCACGCGAAGGCGACGATGCTGCGGCCTCTCTCGACCGTCTGTTGGCGGTTTCGGCCAACGTTGAACTTTTGCAATCCGAAACCTCTTTTCGCTTTAGCGCAGGCAGGGCCTACCGCGAAATCGTGGCTCAAAGGGTCGACGTATTGCGCGAAGAACGGGTGCTGGGGCGACAGTTGTTTTCTGAATTCATGATGCGCAGGTTCGATCCGGCGATGCGCACCTGCGATGCTGCGCAGACACGGGTTTCAGATTTGTCAGCACAAGCGGCGCGCGCGTCTGATTTGCTCAGCACCCGGGTCGGCGTCGCCGCCACCGAACAAAATCGCAGATTGTTGCACCGCATGAACGAGCGCGCCGCGCTGCAGATGCGGTTGCAGGAAACCGTGGAAGGCCTAAGCGTCGTCGCGGTGACCTATTACGCGGTCAATCTGCTGGGTTATTTATTGGCACCAATTGCAAAAGGGATTCTGCCGTCCAAAAGTTGGCTTATGGGTATTCTGGTTGTGCCCGTCGGGCTGTTGGTCTGGATGCTGGTCCGCAGGATCAAGGCCCGTGTCGCGGCCAAGATTGACCCGTAAAGGCACTGATCTTGGCCGCAAGAATAATTCTGTTCAACAAACCTTACGGTGTGCTGTCGCAGTTTACTGACACAGGCACGGCGGGATCACCCCGCCCGACACTATCAGATTACATCGACGTGCCGAAGGTTTATGCCGCCGGGCGGCTGGATAAAGACAGCGAAGGGCTGCTGGTGCTGACCGATGACGGGGCCATGCAGGCCCGCATCGCGCATCCAAAAAACAAGATGGCCAAATCCTATTGGGTGCAGGTCGAGGGACGCCCTGATGACGCCGCGCTTGCGGCGCTGCGGCGTGGCGTTGATCTGAAAGATGGCCCTACGCGTTTCGCCGACGTCAAAATTATTGCTGAACCCTATGGGCTTTGGACCCGCGACCCACCGGTTCGGTATCGCAAAACTGTGCCCGACAGCTGGCTGGAAATCACCATCACCGAAGGCCGCAACCGTCAGGTCCGCCGCATGACCGCAGCCGTGGCGCTGCCGACATTGCGGCTGATCAGATATCGCGTGGGGGATTGGTCGCTGGACGGGCTTGCCAATGGGGAATGGCGCGACACCTGAGGCGCTCAGTCGACTTTGTGATCCACCACCTGCACATGCTGGGCGATACCGCCGACCGTATCCATCCACCGCGCCACCAGTTTGGGGTCGCTCGGGGCGGCAGATACGCCGGGTGCGATTTCATCGTTCAGCACCGCCTCAACCGCCAACGACATCGGGATCGACACCAGTTGCGCCATCGCTGTGCCGCGCGCATTGCCGTGAGCGTCCAACGCGTAAGTTTTGTGATAGGCGGTGTGGTCGCCCACCTCGGCCTTGAGCGACACACACAAAATAACGCGATCCGGTTCGCCTTTGTCATAACTGTTATCACGCCAGAACTGGTCAGACATCTCCCGCAAGCGTACCTCACCGGCGTCACCTGTCAGGGTCTCGACTTCTTTGAACACGTGGTCCCATGCTTTGGTCCATCCATTCAGCCGAAGCGTGCCGCGCACGAACTGTTTGACCCGCCAGTCGGCGTCGAAATGATACTCTTGCATGAAGGGAATCGAATCGCGGTTCGGGTAGACTTCAAAGGCTTCGTCGGCCTTCAACGGTGCAGTGTAGCTGCTGATTGCGTCCCACGGACGCGCGACATTTACTTCCTTGAAATCTGCAATCGATCTGGACGGCGAACGCAGCGCTTTGAGCACGCCAAGAGGAGACCACGAAAATTTGTAACGAAACGGATTTTCGTACTTTGGCACACCGCCGCAATAGGAAATGAACGACAGGTCATTTTTGGTGTTGTACCCGGCCGACGCCCGGTAATCTGCCACAAGCCAATGTGCCATGATATGGTCGATCCCCGGGTCAAGGCCGACCTCGTTCACCAGCGACAGTCCCGCAGTTTTTGCCTGCCCGTCCAGCGCCCGCATTTCCGGCGAAATATATGACGACGACACAAAATGCGCACCTGAATTCAGGCAAACTTTGGCCATGGGCGTGTGCCAGTCAACCGGCAACATCGAAATCAGAACGTCGCCCTGCGCCAAGTCTGCTATGACCGCGTCAAGCGTGAACGGCCTAATGTTGTCGGTCAGATCGCCCACCGCCGCGCGCGTCTTGTCAAGCGACCGGTTCCAGACGGTCACGGCGTGGCCGCGTTCGATCAGCCGCCGCAGGCCCGGAATTGATGAAAGACCCGTGCCAACCCAGTGAATTTGCGCCATTTACTGCCCCTGTTTTTGTGTTGCGTGTGCTTGGAACACAGCCTTTGCACCGCCCCATACGCCCTGATCAATATCGCCCAGCGCCAGCAATGACGGCAATAATTGCGCCGCAAAGTCCTGACTGCTTTCAACCGGCAACATCGACGGCAGATTGTCAATCGCTGTGATGTCAAGCACGGGATCACGCGCCACGCGAACAACCGGAGCGGCAAAACTGGTGGGTTTTGTATAAAGCGGTATCGGGTTGTAATCGGACGACGGATCACAGGACACATCGGATATGACGCAAAGACGACGCGGTTCATCCACGGCGGTCTTTGGTACGAACATTGGAATGGACGGTCCGGCCAGAACGCAATTTATGAAAATCGCATGGTCCAGAATTTCAGGAAACGGTCCGCCCGACGCCGTTTCAGCCGTATCCCACCGTGTGATTTTCAGGCCCATTTCGTCACAAAGATCACCGGCACCGCTGCCAACACGTCCCGATGCCCCGATAAGGATGACGTCGGGGACGTCAAGCGCCGAATTGAGTGCGATTTCCAAATCTGCCCGCAATTCTTTGGTCAGCGCATTCTTGCCGGGATAACTTTCCACGCTTTGGGGGCCGATGCGGTCTCCTGCCTGCTGGGCGATCCACGTCTGAATGCCGACAGCCGCGCCCGCAAAACCGGCCCAATACCCAAAGGCCGCAACGCGGCGCCCGTTGACGTCAAGCAGATATTCCAGATCGTAAAGCGTGCCGCCACCCCGCATGAAA
>Ga0114932_10001034_pt1 | contig 32716 bp, 21 predicted proteins | sample 2SBtaG_2_FD_87286 | JGI IMG/M metagenome (GOLD analysis project Ga0114932, IMG submission 87286) | Deep subsurface microbial communities from Kolumbo volcano to uncover new lineages of life (NeLLi) - 2SBTROV12_ACTIVE470 metaG | ecosystem: Environmental > Aquatic > Marine > Volcanic ...
CAAACGTGCCGCCTACGCCCGCTGGGCTGGGCTCCGCGCCTCCGCCCTCCGCGTCCCCCGCGGTCGCCTGGAGACGGTCGCCGCCCACGTGATCGCTGGACCCAATCCCCAACAGCCTCCTAGCGCTTCAGCGTCCGCCGCAGGGCGCGGACCTCCTCGAAGCCGTCCCAGCCCCCCGCCGCGGCCACCCCCTTGAGGGCCCCGAGCGTCACGATCGCCGCCGCCACCGCCGCGAGGACCGCCCCCCCCAGGCCCGCGGGCAGGGCGGCGCGGATCGCGAGCGCCGCGAACCCGTACAGGGCGGCGACCAGCCAGCCCGGCCAAGTGGCCGCGAAGGCCTCCATCGCCGTGATGCGCCCGGTCAGCCGGAGGCCCTTGCTCCACGTCCCGAGGGGCGCCGCCGCCGACAGGAACACGAGCCAGCAGATACCCACGAGGCCGTGCTCCGCGAACGCGGCGAACCCGACGATGAGGATCGCCGTGCGCCACAGCCCCATGCGGAAGGAGAGGTCGGGTCGGCCCAGGCCTTGAAACAGCGGGTTGGCCGTGGCCGCGCAGAGGCGGAGGGGCACCGACAGGCACAGCAGGCGGGTCAGCGGGACCACCTGCTCGTAGCCGGGTCGGAAGATGGCGACGAGGTCGGGGATGAAGACGGCGATCGCGGCGGTGCCGGGCAGGGCGATCAGGGCCGCCGCGCCCGTGGTCCGACGGAACAGGCGGCGCGTCGCCTCGAGGTCGTCCTGCACGCGGCTGAACGCGGGCATGGCGGCGCGCGCGAGGACGAACGCGCCGCGGCTCACGGGGAGCTGGGAGACGTCGTACGCGATCTTGTAGATGCCGAGGGCGCCCATCCCCAGGAGGCCGCCCACGAGGACGTTGTCGAGGTTCGTGAGGAGGAACCCCACCGCCGCGCCTGCGAAGATCCAACGGCCGTAGACGGAGAGATCCCGGAGGGCCGGGAGGTCCAGGCGCACCCGGTGACGTCGGGGGGCGGCACGGTAGGAGAGGCTCGCTCGCACGATCTCGGCGGCGATCCGCGCGAAGACGTACGCCCAGGGCGTCCTCCAGCCGACCAGGACCACGACGACCACGACCGTCTTCGTGAGCGCGGGCGCGACGTCCAGCGTGAGCAGGCGACGGAAGTCCAGCTCACGGGTCAGGACGAAGACCCCGGCGCTGTGCACGTTCATGAGCACGAGCGCGATCGAGGCCGTGCGCAGCATCGGGACGAGGTCGGGGGGCGCGTCGGGGAACAGCCGGGCCACCCACGGCGCCCCGAAGAACAGGGCCGCCCCGAGGGCCGCGCCCCGGCCGATGAGGGCGGTCCACGCCGTGTCCAGGACGACGTCGTCCACCTCCCGTCGCTGGACCACGGCCTGGCGGAACCCCGCCTGGGTGAGCGCGTCGAACCCGGCGAGCACGACGATCACGGCAGCCGCCACCCCGTACGCGTAGGTCCCGAGGATCACCGGCCCGAGGAGGACCGCGAAGATCGCCGCGGCGGTGGTCGATCCCTCGGCGAGGGCCACCCACAGCGCCCCGCGCGCCGTGCGGGCGACGATCCCCGAGCGAGGCGAGGACGGCGGGGGAGGGGGAGGGGAGGGCACCGAGGGACCCATCATCGATTGCCGCGCGCGCCGCGACAACCCGCCCCCGCTCCCATAGATTTCCCCCGACGATGGCGCCCCGTCCGATCCTCGACGACAAGTCCGTGTCCCGCTGCCTGCGGCGGATGGCCTCCGAGATCCTGGACGGGCTGGAGGAGGGGGAAGCGGTGGCGCTCGTCGGGATCCGAGCCGGGGGCGTGCCCATCGCGCATCGCCTCGCCGGGCTGATGGCGGCGGCCGAGGGACCTCGCCCCGAAGTGGGCGCGGTGGACATCACGCTGTACCGCGACGATCTCTACACCGGGCTGGAGAAGCCGACCCTCGGCGCCACCGAGCTGCCGTTCGACCTCGAGGGCACCGGCATCGTCCTCGTGGACGACGTGCTGTTCACAGGCCGCACGGTCCGAGCCGCGCTGGACGTGGTCCACGACTTCGGACGCCCCCGGTGGATCCGGCTCGCCGTGCTGGTCGACCGCGGCCACCGTGAGCTGCCGATACAAGCGGACGTGGTCGGCCGGCGCGTGGAGACCGAACTCTCCGATCGGGTCGTGGTCGAGGTCTCCGAAGACCGGGGCGTCGTGCGGGTCGAGCGAGGCGGGTCGTGACGCACTTCGCACGCAAGGACCTGGTGGGCCTCGCAGACCTGGATCCGGACGAGATCGCGCACATCCTGGACGTCGCCGACCAGTTTCGGGACCTCAACCTGCGCCCGATCAAGAAGGTCCCGACGCTCCGCGGCAAGTCCGTCGTGCACCTCTTCCTCGAGCCCTCCACCCGCACCCGCACGTCCTTCGACATCGCGGCGAAGCGCCTCTCCGCCGACACGTTCTCCATCTCCGGGAGCTCATCGTCGGCCACGAAGGGGGAGACGCTGCTGGACACCGCGCGGAACCTCGCGGCGATGCACCCGGACATCCTGGTCGTCCGCCACCGCCGGGCCGGGGCCCCCCGGATGCTGTCGGAGGCCCTCCCGAACACCGCCATCGTCAACGCGGGCGACGGCGCGTGCGAGCATCCGACGCAGGGGCTGCTGGACCTCCTCACGGTGCGTCGACGGCTCGGCGGCTTCGCGGGTCGGACCGTGACGATCGTGGGCGACATCAAGCACTCACGGGTGGCGCGGTCGGCCATTCACGGCTTCTCGAAGCTCGGCGCGGAGGTGCGGGTCTGCGGGCCGGCGACGCTGATCCCGCCCGGCATCGAGGCGCTCGGCTGCACGGCCTACGGCCGCCTCGAGCCCGCCGTGCGCGGCGCGGACGTGCTCATGATGCTTCGCATCCAGCAGGAGCGGCTGCACCTGGGCTCGCACTACTTCCCCACGCTGCGGGAGTACAGCCGCTTGTTCGGCATCAATCGGGAGAAGCTGCGCCGCTGGGCGAAGCGGGATGTCGTGATCATGCACCCCGGCCCCATCAACCGCGGCGTCGAGCTGGAGCCGGAGGTCGCGGACGGCGAGTGGTCCGTCATCCTGGACCAGGTCGAGAATGGCGTAGCGGTCCGCATGGCGGTCCTCTACCTGGTCCTCGGGGGGCGCCGCACCGCCGCCTCGGAGGGGAGAGCGTGAGTCGCGTGAGCGCTGCACATCGCCCCATTTTGATCCGCGGTGGCCGGGTGATCGACCCGGCCAGCGAGCGGGATGAGGTCACCGACGTCTACCTCGAGGACGGGGTGGTCAAGGAGGTCGGGCCGCGGCTCTCGGGCCAGGTCGGGCGCAAGGCCGAGCGGGTCGACGCGAAGGGCCGCTGGGTCGTGCCCGGGTTCGTGGATCTGCACACCCACCTCCGGGAGCCCGGGCACGAGTACAAGGAGACGATCGCCACCGGGTCGGCGTCGGCGGCCGCGGGTGGGTTCACGACGATCCTGTGCATGGCGAACACCCGCCCCGTGAACGACACCGGCACCGTAACCCGCTACATGGTGGACGCCGCCGCGAAGTGCGGCCTCGCCCGGGTGCTCCCCATCGGGGCCCTGAGCAAGGGCCTCCAGGGTGAGCACCTCGCGGAGATCGCCGACATGCTCGAGCAGGGCGCCGTGGCCGTCTCCGACGACGGGCACCCCGTGATGAACGCGCACCTCATGCGTCGCGCGCTGGAGTACTGCCGTCCCCTTGGCGTCCCCGTCATCGTGCACGAGGAGGACCTCGACCTCGCGGCCGGGGGGGTGATGAACGAGGGGGCGGTCTCGACCCGGCTCGGCCTGCCCGGGCTCACGTACGCGGCCGAGGACGTGATGGTCGCGCGGGATCTGGTGCTGGTGGAGCTCACCGGGGGGCACCTGCACGTCGCTCACGTCTCGACGGCCGGGGCCGTGCGCATGATTCGTGAGGCGCAGGCCCGCGGACTCCACGTGACAACCGAGGTCACGCCCCACCACTTCACGCTCACGGACGATGCCGTGTCCGACTACGACCCGGACACCCGCATGGCGCCGCCGCTGCGCGCGGAGGAGGACCGGAGGGCCTGCATCGAGGGGCTCCGCGACGGCACGATCGGGGCGATCGCCACCGATCACGCGCCTCACGGCAGCCACGAGAAGTGCGTCGAGTTCGAGCTGGCCGCGATGGGCGTCGTGGGCCTGGAGACCTCCTGGGGCTTGACGATGAAGCTGGTCCGCGACGGAGAGATCAGCGAGAACGACGCCGTTCGGCTCCTCACCTCCGGCCCGTCCGGCGCCTTCGGCCTCCCCTACGGCACCCTCTCGGTGGGCGCGGCGGCGGACGTCTGCATCATCGACCCCTCGGCGACCACCCGCGTGGAGGCCCAGGGGTTCGAGAGCAAGAGCGCCAACACGCCGTTCAAGGGCTGGGACCTCCCGACCCGCATCGAGCGCACGGTGTTCGGGGGCCGCACCGTGTACTTCTGGGACGGCCGCGCAGGCGAGGTCCTCCGCCCGGAATGATCCCTTGCCGGGCTTCGGGCCCGACAGTAGGATTCCGCTTCCCCGCGTCCCTCGGCGACCTGCTCGCCGGGGGCTTTGTTTTCCCGGCGGGACGGAAAAAAGAGAGAGAGACATGCGTAGGTACCCCATCACCCCCGCCGGCCAGACTCGGATGCGGGCGGAGTTGAAGCAGCTGGTCGAGGTCGAGCGAGGCGCGTGCGTGAAGGCGATCGAGATCGCGCGCGCCCACGGCGACCTGTCCGAGAACAGCGAGTACGACGACGCCAAGCACCGGCAAGGGCTGTGCGAAGCGAAGATTCGCGACCTCAAGGGTCGGCTGGCCGCCGCCGAGGTCATCGACCCCTCCACCCTCTCGGGTGACCGCGTCATGTTCGGCGCGCGGGTCACGCTCGAAGACGTCGACACAGACGAGGAGCTGACCTACCAGCTCGTCGGCACCTACGAAGCGGACCTGAAGGTCGGCCGCATCTCGGTCGAGTCGCCGATCGGCAAGGCGCTGCTCGGCAAGGAGGTCGACGACGAAGTGAAGATTCGCGTCCCGAAGGGGACCCGCGTCGTCTCGATCCTGAAGGTGGAGTACCGCTGACCCGGACGCTCCCGGCGGCCGTCCCGGTCGACGCCCTGCGCGGAGTCGGCCCCGCGCGACGCGAACAGCTCGCGCGGCTGGGAATCCACACCGTCGCGGACCTGCTCCAGCACCTCCCGCGGGACTACCGCGATCGCACCTCCGCCACCCCGATCCGCGACCTCGTGGTCGGGGAACACGCGGTCGTGTTCGCCACCGTGAGTCGCGTGCGCAGCGGCCGGGGGCGACGCCCTCGCTTCCTGGAGGTCCTGGTGGAGGACGCCACGGGATCGCTCGTGGTCGGCTGGTTCCGCCCGGCCCCGTACATCGCCGACTTCTTCGCCGTGGGCCGCGCGATCGTGCTCATGGGGGCCGTCGAGCAGCGCGCCGGCGCCCTGCGCATGGCCCACCCCGAGTACGAAGACGCGAGCCGCGACGGGGGCGTGCATCGAGGCCTGGTCGTCCCGATCTACGGCACCTCGGACGGCCTCGGGTTGCGGACGCTTCGGGGGCTCGTGGCGCAGGCCTTCGACCGGTTCGATCGCTTGGACGACCCGGCTCCACCCGGGCTCCGCGCCGAGCTGGGGTTGCCGTCCCGCCGGGACGCGCTGCGGGCGATCCACTTCCCCGAGACGACCGACGACGTGCCTGCCTTGCGCGACGGCACTCACGCGGCTCACGCGGCCCTGCTGTGGGAGGACCTCTTCGTGCTGCAGGTCGCCCTGCTCCGTCGCCGCTTCGCCCTGCCGGACGCGGGGGACCCGGGACCTCCGGCGGGGCTGGTCGACCGGCTCCGCGGCCGGCTGCCCTTCGCGCTGACGGGGGCGCAGGAGCGGGCGCTCGCGGCCCTCCGCCGGGAGATCGCGAAGCCCCGGCCCATGCAGCGCCTGCTCCAGGGCGACGTGGGCAGCGGCAAGACGGTCGTCGGCCTCCTCACCGCCGCGGCCGTCGTGGACCGCGGGGGCCAGGTCGCGGTGCTCGCCCCCACGGAGGTGCTCGCGGCCCAGTGGGCGGCGCGCGCGCGCGGGCTGTTCGAGGCGGCAGGGGTTCGCGTCTCCTTCCTGTCCGGGAGCCTCCCCGCCGCGGGTCGTCGGGCCGCCCTGCAGTCCGTCGCTTCGGGTGACGCGGCGGTCATGGTCGGCACTCACGCCGTGGCCGAGGCGAGCGTGGAGTTCGCGGATCTGCGGCTCGTGATCGTAGACGAGCAGCAGCGCTTCGGGGTGTTTCAGCGGTCTCGTCTGCTGCAGAAGGGGAGGGCGCCCCACCTCCTCGCCATGACGGCGACGCCCATCCCGAGGACGCTCGCGCTCACGCTGTTCGGCGACCTGGATCTCACCGTCCTCGACGAGCGTCCGGCCCGGGGGCGAATCGCCACCGAGATCGTGGGGGCTCGTTCGCGGGGACGGGCGTACGAGGCCGTCGCCCAGGCGGTCGCGGCGGGAGGACGGGCCTACGTCGTGTGCCCCCGAGTCGAGGGGCGCGGATCGGGACGATCGGTCGTCGACACCGCGGAGGAGCTGGCGATGGGCCCTCTCCGGGGCGCGCGCTTGGGGGTGCTGCACGGCAGGATGGACGGCCCCTCGAAGGAGGCCGCGATCGCCGCCTTCCGGGACGGTCGCATCGAGGTGCTGGTGGCCACCACCGTGGTCGAAGTCGGCGTCGACGTCCCCGAGGCGACCACCATCGTCGTGGAGGCCGCCGAGCGCTTCGGGCTGGCCCAGCTGCACCAGCTCCGCGGCCGCGTGGGGCGCGGGGGGGCCGACGGGCGGTGCTTCCTGGTCCCGGGCACGGACGGGCCCCACCCTCGACTCGACGTGATCGCCTCCACCGACGACGGATTCCGCGTGGCCCAGGCGGACCTGGCGCTGCGAGGACCCGGCGACCTCGTGGGAGCCCGACAGGCGGGCGCCCCCGCGTTCCGCTTGTCCCTGTCCCCGCGCTTCGGCGCGATCCAGAGGGCGGCCCACGCCGCCGCCGAGGACGTCGCGCGCCGTCCGGACTGGGACGACGCCCACGAGCTGGAGGCCCTGCGCGAGGCGGTCGCGGTGCGGATCCGGACGCCGGACGTCGGGTTGGGAGGCTGACCCGGGCGACGCGGACCGGGCCGCGGTCGAGCTATCGTCCCGCCATGCCCGCCGCCCTCCTGCGCATCGCCTGGGTTCTCTTCCTCGGCGCCGCGGCCACCGGCGGGGTCGCCTGGGCGATGGGCTTCTACGGTCCGGGCTACTTCACCGTCCTGCGGGTCCACTTCTGGGTGGCGTGGGCCATGCTGGTCGTCGGTCCCCTCGCCCTCGCGGGGCACCTCGTCGCGACCAAGAGCAAGGCCTGGTGGCCGGGGGCGGCGGTCGTCCTCGGGGGCGTCCTGGCGATCCCGATCCCCTACGCCCTCGACATGCCCGAAGAGGAGCACGACTCCGGGCCGCTGCTGTACCTCGCCCACGCCGCCCAGGACCTGCTCGGCGGCGACGCGAGCAACGCCTGGCCGGTGATCGCGGGCACCGCGCTGGTGGTGCTCCTCGTGCTCTCGGTGGGACTCACCCTCGTCGGGGCCGTGTCCCGCACCCGCGAGCGCGACGCGTCGCGGCGCACCGGTCTGGCGCTCACGGTGACGGCCGCCTGGGCCACCGTGGGGGGCGCACTGCTCGCCTACGAGCCCCTCGCCACGCGGGTCCCCGCCCAGCTGTTCCACTCGTTCGCGGGGGCCTTCACGATCGGGTTGGTCCTGCTCCACCTGTTCGCCCAGCGCGCGGCGAAGATGCGCATGAACCGCGCGCTGGTCGTCGTCCTCGGGCTGATCGGCGTGCTCCTCTTCTTTGTGTCCCTGGGCGCGCGCAGCCGCGTGGCGCGGATGACGACGAACTTCCAGTACGTCCAGGTGCCCCGCACCGCGGCCGAGCGGCAGGCGTCCCTGAACCCCGAGTCGGCGTGGCCCCGCGCCCATACCCACGAGCTGGAGGGCTTCCGGGAGTGCGCTTCGGCCGGATGCCACCCCGACGTCACGGCCCAGTGGGCCGGCTCGCCCCATCGCTTCTCCGCCTCGAACGCCTTCTATCAGCGGGTGACCAACGAGCTGATCTCAGACGGCCGATGGAACGACGTCGTCTTCTGCGCGGGCTGCCACGACCCGGTGCTCGCGCTGGCGGGCACCGTCCAGGAGGTCTACGCCGACGGCGTCCCCGAGTCCGGGTCGGACGGCGTCTCGTGCGTCGTCTGTCACTCGATCTCGGAGGTCGGCGGGAAGTTCGCCGGCTCCGGGTTCGAGGCCCACGGGAACGGCGACTTCGCGGTGGCGGTGGAGCCCCCGTACCCCGGCGAGCCGGGCGCGGAGCGGGTGGCGAACCTCCGACTGGACAGCCGCCACCACCGCGATGTCTTCGTATTCAACGAGCTCATCTACCGCAACGACCCGTGCCGGGCGTGTCACCGCATCGACCTCACGGGGCTGCACGACGACACGGCCGGGATCGTCCTGCAGAACGCGGACATGCCCGATCGGTACGGCGGACCGTTCGAGAACTACTGCCGGGAGTGCCACCTCCCCCCGAGCGACGAGCTCCCCATCGACTACACCCATCGGATGATGGGCATCAACGCAGACCTCGCGGAGTACGCCACGGGCCTGACCGAGGGCGATCGTGTGCTGCTCGAGGACGCCCGCGAGGAGACGATCTTCTTCGCGGGGATCACGCCTCGTGTCCCCATCGAAGACCGCGCCTGGGGCAGGGACAGGGGCCGCCCGGGGATCGACCACGGCATCACGCTCTCCATGCGCCTGCGCCCGTCGTTCGAGGAGGGCGCCCTTGCCCTCGGGGTGGCCACCAGCAACCTCGGCGTGGGGCACTCGTTCCCGTCGGGGCCCTTCGACCTCAACCAGGTGTGGCTCGAGGTCCGGGTCGTGGATGCCTCCGGCCGGGTCCTCCTGCACGACGGCGCGTTGGACGCGGACGGAGAGATCCGGGGGAGCCCTCTGCGACTGGGGGCCCGGGAGCTCGACGCCGAGGGTCGGGAGATCCCGAGGCACGAGGTGCTCGAGGTCCGGAAGGTCGTGGACAAGCGGCAGGTGGCGCGGGAGGGGAAGATCGAGGACGTGATCCGGATCGCCCTCCCCGAGGACGTGCAATACCCGCTCGAGGCGCGGGCCCGCTGGCTCTACCGCCGCGCGCGCCCCGACTTCAGCCGCTGGGCCCTGCAGCGGGACGGCGCGGCGGGGGTGCTGCCCACGTGGGAGCTCGCGAACACGCGTCGCACCCTCGCCCCGGACTAGAGGGCCATCCGACAGCGCAGCCCGGTGTAGTCGATCCGGAACCTGGTCGGGTTGACGAGCGTGTACTCCGCCTCGAGGTAGGGCGGCGTCTGGGCGTAGCTGCCGCCCAGGTTGTAGCGCGGCTCGGTCTCCGGGCCGGGGAACTCCTTCGTGTCGGTCCACTCCCACACGTTGCCCGCCATGTCGCACAGACCGTGCACGCTGTGGCCCATCGGCTTGCTGCACACCGGCCACGTCCCCTGCTCCCCGCAGCCTTGGCGGAAGCTCCCGCCGTGAGTCATCCAGTCGTTCATGACGGCGTACTCGCACGTCGGCTCCTCGGCGCCCCAGGGGAAGATCCGCCGCCCCGAGTCCGAGGCCTCCGCGCGCCACTCGGCCTTCGTCACGAGTCGGCCCCCAGCCCAGCGGCAGTAGGCGTCGGCGTCGTGCCAGTCGACGCAGTTCATCGGGTGGGCGTCGTAGCCGTCGCGGCCCCAGTTGCACTTCTCGGAGACGCTCCAGGCCTTCTCCTTCCACTCCACGCCGGAGATCTTCTCGGAGGAGCAGGCGTCCGCCTCCACGCAGGCGCGGTACTGACCGACGGTGATCTCGGTGCGTGAGAGGGCGTGCGAGTCCGCGACGGGGACCCACTCGACGCCGGTGCGGGGGTCGGTCCAGGGGCCCTGGGGTTCCGCCCCCGCCGGGCGGGAGTCGGCGCAACGGGATGAGCAGCCGGTGATGAGCGCCAAGGCCAGAACCCCACCCGCCGCCGCGAGGGGGGAAGCGCGACGGCGGGGGGTGGGCGCGAAGAGCATCGCGCCACAGTGTACTGGTCCCCCGGCGGCCGCCGGGGGAGGAGGGCCCTACTCGTCGGGGGTCTCGCCCTCACGGCCGCAGTCGGGGCCGTAGATGACGCTCTCGAAGGAGATGTCCACGTGGGCCGAGTCTTCGGGGTCGACCACGAGGCTCGCCTGGCCCACGAAGTCGCCGTCGTCGCACAGCTCCTCGTCGGCGTCCACGTCGAGGAAAGCCATCACCACGATCTCGCGGCCCTCCATGCCCTCCTGGTAGCAGAGCTGGAAGTCGACGGGCAGCGCCTCGGCGGCCGCGCCGGCTTCGTCCAGGACCTCGGCGTCGACGCCGGGGAACCCGCGCTCGGACACGGACTCGGCGTCGAAGATGAAGATCATCGCGTCGCCCGCGCCGCTGGGAGGGGCGGCCCCGTCGGGCATGTCGAGCGTGCCGGACACGCCCCAACACGTGTCGTTCATGGGGGCCTCGTCCCCGGGGTCGTCGGAGCGATCGTCTTCACGCTCGCTCTCCTTCTTCTCCTCGATGTCCTCCCAGGAGTTCCGTTGGAAGTTGTCCTCGATCAGCGAGCCGCAGCCGGCGGCCAGCAGGAGGATGGCGAGGGGGACGGCGGCGCGGAGGAGAGTGTTCATGGCCCAGTCATCGGAGGCCCGGCGAGAACCTTGACCGAGGATCGGGTCCCGTCGACCCCCCTCCCGAGCGGCCGACGGTCTGCGTCTCTAGACTTGCCGTGTGTCTCGCGCCGCCTCGGCCGTGGCCGCGGCCCTCGCCGCGGTGGCCCTCCCGCCCGTGCTCGCCGTCGGGTTCGGCTGGTGGAACCGACCCGCCGCCGTCGAGCAGGCGCTGCTGCTGGGCGCGTTCTCCTACCTCAGCGAGATCGTCGAGGCGACCCCCGTCCCCCACCACCCGCAGCTCGGGCTCGCGTTCCTCGCCGTCCTCGCTGCGGGCGTCGCGCTGGCGCCGCGAGTGGAGGCCGGGTTGCCCCGAGTGGTCGCCGGGGCCTGGGGCGGCGCCGAGGGGCTGGTGTGCGCGCTCGGGTTGCTCGCCGCCGTCGGGGTCCTCGCGGTGGCGATGGCCGTCGATCGACCCGTCTTCTGGGGCGGCCTGGCGGCGTGCGCGGCGGTCGGCGTTCGGACCGGCGACGTCGCCCCGTCGGGCGCGCTGCGGACCCTGAGCGTCACCACCGCGGCGGCGCTGTTGATGCTGGCGGGGGTCACGCTCCTCGAGGGCCCCGGGCTCCACAGTCCGGCGTTCCGGGCGGGGGAGTGGTGGCTGGGCGGCCCGGGTCGCTCGACGATCCTCGCGGGGGGCGTGTGGATCGTGGCCGGCGCCGTGGTCGTGGGGGTCGTGGCGAGAACCCGACCGCGCGGACGGCGGGGCGGGGGACTGTCTCGCCGGCGTCTCGTCGCGGCCGGCCTGGGGGGGCTCGTCGCGCTCGTCGGGACGGTCCTCGCGGCGCCCACCCCGCACATCGCGACGGTGTCCGCGCTGTCGGTCGTGGGCGCGGTCGGCGCGGCCGCCGCGGTGTCGCATCGGTGGGGACCGAGCGTCGGGGCGCCCGCCTCCCTGCGCGCCGTCCTGGATCCCCGACGCCTCCACCTCGTGTTGCTGCCCCTGATCCTGTGGGCCGGTCTGTGCGCCGGTCGCGGGATGCTGGTGCACATGTTCACCGCCCCGGCGGAGCTCCCCGCGGGCGTCGAGCGGATCGCCGCGCGCACCGGCATCTTCGCGCTCGGCAGCGACCCCTCCGGCGACGTCGTCTACTTCACGGACCGGGCTCGCACGGAGTTCGGGATCATCGACACCGCCGGGGTCGGTTCGCGCTCCTGGTCGCTGCACGCCGCCGGGGCGGACGCGGTGGAGGAGCTGGGCGGGCCGGTGGACGGGCGGGTGTGGGTGTCCGCCGGGCGCTGGAACCCGGAGCCCGCCATGGGGCTCATGCCCATCGATCTCGAGACCGGACCGGGGGAGTATCGGGCGGTCTCCGGTTGCTGGATCGCGAGCTGGATCCCGATGCCCGAGAACGCCGCGATCCGGGTCCGCGGAGGTCGGGTGGGGGACGTGCTGCTGGGCTGCGAGGGCGACGCGGCCGTGTACGTCTTCCGGCCGTCGACGGGGCGCACCATCGCGCGCATCGCGCTCCCCGACGACGTGGAGTCGGGGGTGTTCCGGTCCGACGGGGGGAGCCTGTACGGCATCTCGCTGTGGGGCGGGCCGAGCGTCTCGCGCTACGAGTTCCCCTCGGGACGCCGCCTCGGCACGGCGCCGGTCGGCCCGTTCAACTGGGCGGTGGCGCTGGACGGCGACGACCGCCTCTGGGTCAGTCGCTTCTTCGAGGGCGGCGCGCTGGTCCTCGACCCGGACACCCTCCGGATCGAAGCACACGTCCCGCTCTCGTTCGGTGTCCGGGCGATGATCCACGACCCCGTCCGCGACCGCATCTGGGCCTCGGCGGCCTACTCCGGGAAGATCTGGGAGGTCGAGACGTCCCCGCCCCATCGGCGTCGGGCGTTCGCGCTCTGCGGCCAGGCCCGCGATCTCCGGTCGGACGGTCGGGGCCGCGTCGTCGTGTCCACCGACTGCGGGATCTTCCGCATCGATCCCGAGGCCGCCCCGTGAAGGCTCCGTCTCGGCTCGAGCGGGGGGCGGAGGGGCTCGCCGCGTTGGCCGCCCTCGCCACCGCGCTGCACCTGTGGTCCCGGCTCGACAACCCCCTGGGTCTGCGGATCCACACGGCGCTGTCGACGACGGCGTGGCGGGCGGCCGAGGCGCTGGAGCGGCTCCCCGGCTTCGAGGAGGTGTCCGACACCCTCGTCTTCGTGCGGGGGACCGTGATCGCCGCGATCGTCGTGGGTCTCTTGCGCTTCGGCCGGGGGGGCGGCGCTCGGGCGCTCCCTGCGCAGATCGCCGCGCTGGTCCCCCTGATCGGTCTGGGGGCGATCGTGCTGTACGGGGGGGGCATGGCCCCGCGCGCCTGGGGAGCGACGCTGCTGGGGGCCCTCGCCGTGGGGCGGCTCCGGCGAGAGGACCCCGCCCCGGTCGCGGCGGCCGTGGTCGCGGCTTGGGGGGGGTGCATCGCGTTCCTCCTGCTGCACGCTCTGTATGTGTCCGGGCCCGGGATCCAGCCCGCCCTCGTGGCGGACGGGGGCCCGAGCGAGGTGTTCCAGAACCTGCTCGAGCCGCTGGGCGACGCGCGCGGCCTCCGTCGCATGATCCAGGCCGCCATGGCGCCGGCCCTCGTCCTCGGCTCCGGCGCCCTGCAGCGTCGCGGCGTCCGGCTGGTGCCCCGCCTGCGGGACGGGCCGTCGGGCTGGCTGGTCCCGGCGGCGCACGCCGCGCTGATCGCGGGCCTCACGGCGGTGCCGGTGCAGCTCCTCGCGGTGTGGCACTGCCCGCCGATCGAAGACGACGGGGTGGTGAGCCTCGTGGACGAGCGGTCGGGGGTGTTCCAGCTGCACGTGGTCGACGGCGGGCGGGCCCTGTGGGCGGTGGATCGCGAAGGCGCGGCCACCCACCGCTTCCAGCTCCCGTCGGGGACGCCCCTGCCGTCGATCGATTGGCGCGTGGTGCGGCGCGACTCGTGGCCCGAGGAGCAGATCCCGGCCGGGGACGGCGTCTGGGCGGCGCTGGTGGACCCGGAGCTGTACGACTCGTCCGTGCTCGTCCGCCTCGACGCCTCGTCCGGCCGACCCACGGGGCCGCCGATCGTGACCGATGGCTGCTACGTCGCCTCCTGGGCCCCCCTCGACGGGGGCCGGCTGCTCCTGGGCTGCGAGTACTCGCCGGAGTTCCTCGTTCTGGGGGCGGACGACGGCGCCGTCCTCGACCGCTTCGTGGTCCCCGAGGCGGGCTCCTTCGAGGAGATCGTCGTGGACGGGGGCATCGCCTACACCGTCCCCCTGTGGTTCGGGGCGCGCATGACCCAAGTCGATCTGGCCGACCGGAGGGCGCGGGCCTCGAACTTCCTGGGCGACTTCAACTGGGGCGCGGACGCCCTCGACGGTCGACTGTTCGTCACCCGGTTCCAGGAGGGACGCGTGCAATCGGTGGACATGGGCACGGGCGCGGTGTTGGATGCCTTGCATGTGGGCTATGGCGCCAGACCCGTCGTCGTCCGCCCCGGAGGGGGCTGGGTGATCGCCGCGGGCACCTACTCCGGCACGCTCGCCGCAGCCGAGATCCAGGGCGACGGGACGTTCGGGACCGTGCGACGGCTGCCCGTGGGGGGACTCGTGCGGTCGCTCGCGCCGTCGGTCGACGGCCGCGTCCTCTACTTCGCGGGCCGGTGCGGGGTCCGCGCCCTCGACCTCGACCGCTGGCTGGCGGCCCCATGAAGAACCGCAACGGCCTGATCGGGTGGCTGATCTTCGCCGTCGTGGGGGTGACGGGCTTGTTCATCCTCATCGGCCGGGTCCACACGCCGGGCTACTTCCCGATCCTCGAGGCGCACCGCGTCGCGGGCTGGATCTTGTGCGCGGTGGCGCCCATCGCGCTCGCCGCCCACCTCGTGAAGACCGGCAGCCGGGCCTGGATCACGGGCATGTGCCTCGCCCTCGGCGGCGTCCTCAGCATCCAGGTGGTCGCCGCGCTCGACTTCCCCGAGCCCATGGGGTTCGTCCAGCAACAGAAGCAGGCCCTGTTCGAGTCCCAGCGGATCTCCGACTTCCAGGACGCCACGATCGTGGGGGCCGGGGTCCTCGCGTTCCTCCTGGTGGGGAGCGCCTTGCTGACCCTGATCGGCATCCTCTCGCGGGCCCGCGAGAGGGCCACGTCGCGCTGGAGCGGGTCCGCCCTCGTGCTGTTGACGGCGTGGGCGTTGGCGGGCGGCGCCGTGCTCCACTGGCAGCCGCGGACGCACCTGTTCGGCACCCTCACCCTCCACTCGGTAGCGGGCACCGGGACCCTCGCGCTGCTGGTCCTGCACCTGTTCGCCCAGCAAGCGGCTCGCTCCGGGGCTTCGCGCGCCCTCGTCGCGGGGGCGGGCGCGATCTGGATGCTCGGCTCGGCCGCGGGCTGGTGGGCGTACTACGAGTACGAGCACTTCCGCGGATTCCGCCCCACGAAGGTGCACGACGCGCTCCCGGTCTACCGAACGGCCTTCGACGAAGAGGAGTTCGCGCAGGCCGCGGACCCGGAGTCCGACTGGCCGCGCGTGCCCGCGGACCGCATCGCCGGATCGGTGACCTGCGGGGCGACGGACTGTCACGAGCAGAACACCCGCGAGTGGGCCGGCTCGCCCCACCGCTTCAGCGCGTCCAACCAGTTCTATCGGTCCGCGGTGCAGGAGATCATCGACGCGAAGGGCGTCGCAGCGGCCGTGTTCTGCGCCAACTGCCACGATCCGGACCGAGCCCTGCGAGGCACCATCGCGGAGGACTACAAGTACGGGGTGCCCGAGGGCGGGTCCGACGGGGTCTCTTGCGAGGTGTGTCACGGGATCGTGGGGGTGGAGGGGGAGCCCCCGGGGGACCCGCCCGCCAACGCCCGCTTCGCCGTCGCGCTCGACGAGCCCTACCCGGGACACGGCGCCCGCCGGGAGCGGAACATCCGCCTCGATCCGCGCCGGCATCGCCAGGCGTTCGTGACCAACAACATGACGCTGCGGGCCACCCCTTGCCAGTCCTGCCACCGGGTGGAACTGAAACCTCATCTAGTGGTTCAGAACCCGACGGTCATGTCTCAGTTCTTCGGCGCCGGTGGAGTCGCCTGCACGACCTGCCACCTCCCCCAGGACCGCGCATCGACCTACACCCACCACATGGCGGGCATCAACGTCGATCTGGCGCACTACGCCACCGGGTTGGAGAAGGGAGACCTTGAACTCATCCAGCGCAACGCCCTGTATACGCGCGACTTCTTGGGTCTCCGGAGGTACCGCCCCATCGACCGCGACGGGTGGCCGGAGCCGGTCCCGGAGGCGTGGAGCCCCGAAGGCTCGAAGCGCTCGCCGTCCAACGGCGTGATCGGGCTGACGCTGGAGGCGTACCCCGAAGAGGGGGGAGTGCTGGACCTCCGGGCCCGGACCCTGAACATCAGCATCGGGCACCAGTTTCCGTCCGGCCCGTTCGACCTGCACCAGGTGTGGCTCGAGCTGTACGTCGCCGACGCCGAGGGGCGGGTGCTGCACCACGAGGGCGACCTCGACGCGAAGGGCTACATCCAAGGCGACCCCCGCACCTTGGGGGCGGAGGAGCTCGACGCCGACGGTCGGCACATCGAGAAGCACCGCATCTTCGAGGTGGAGAAGATCGTGAACCGCCGCGTTCTTTGGTCGGACATCTTGAAGGACAACTTCAAGATCGAGGTCCCGCCGGACGCGGCCCTCCCCCTCGACGTCCGGGCGCGCTGGCTGTTCCGGCGGGCGCCCCCGAAGTTCGCCGAGTGGTCGCTCCAGGTGGAGAAGTCGCCGCTCCCCGCGCACGAGCTCGCGACGGCGCAGATCCGCGTCGACAAGATGGCGCGGTGATGGTTTGAAGGGATCACCTCTGATGAAGTACTTGAAGCTTGCACCCGCGGTTCTGCTCGCGGTCGCCTGCGGCCGAGGCCCGGCCCCGGCGGGTCCCGATGCCGAGCAGTCCCACGATCCCGAAGCGGGCGACGAACCGGACGACCGCGACGCGAAGGGAGACGAGCGCGACCTCGAGGTCGACGAGCTGGTGGGGCGCGGGACGCAGACGCCCTTCGGGCTCGCCCTCGACGTGAACGTCGACGAGGCCACCCTCCTGTATCCGACCCTCATCCACTTCGGGGTCCCGTCGGCGGACCTCGCGAAGCATCTCCCCGAGAAGCTGGCGGGGCGCACCCGCGACCTCCTGATCCACGGCGTGCAGGAGGGGCTGGACGCGGCGTGGGTGGGCGCGATCGGTCGCTACGCCGGGGCGGACGGGGAGCTCTGGGTGATGATCCAGGACGCGGGGTGGGAGCCCACGACGCTCAACCCGCTGCACGAGGCGTGGCGCAACCGCGACCAGGACCCCCTGGCCGACGGACGACCGGTCGCCGACGTGCCGCCCCCCGAGAGCGAGGGGATCTTCTTCCAGGCCCCCGTCGCGAAGGACGGCGCGCACCGCATCGTGGTGCACGCGCACGGGCCGGAGGGCGCGGACGAGGGGGCGCTTCGAGGTCTGCTCCAGGCGATCCCGGCCCCGCCGCTCCGCGCGCTCGAGGAGGCGTCGACCGGACGCACCGGGAGCTATCCCCGGAGCGCGAAGCTGCCCGACGACGCCGTGCTCGCCCCGCTCGCCGATCCCGCGACCCTGGCGAAGGCGCTCCCCTCGAAGGTCCCCGCCGACTGGGCTCGGGTCGGTGAGGGCTGGGGGTGGCGCCGGGAGGCCTCGCGGAACATCCTCACGGGCGCCTGGCGGGTCTTCCAGACGCCGCACGGCGTGCTCGTCGCCTACGCCCAGGACCTCGGCGATCCGAAGCGGCCCGTGGTGCTCGACTGGGGCGGCGGCGGCTCCACGGGCGGGACGGCGGACGAGATCCGCAGCGGCGTGGGCAAGAGCAAGACCACGCGCTGCTCCGACTTCTTCGCGTCGTGCAAGTGGGCGAAGCTCGTGGACGACCGCGTGGTCCTCAGCGTGTTCGGGCCCATGGGCGACGGGGAGGACGCGACGACCGCGGTGGCGCAGGCCTTCGATCTCGCCGCGGCGTCGGCGGCGGTGAAGGCGCGCTGAGGCGGGTCAGGGGAGCTGGTCGGTGCGGATTCCCTCGACGAGGGCCGCGTAGGCCTCGTCGCTCGCGCCCGGCGGGCCCATGAGGATGACGTTGTAGCGAGCCAGCGGCGCGTCGGGGTCGTTCTCCCCGATCAGCCCGCCCACGACCTTGCAGAGGCCCTGGCTCTCCATGCAGGTCCGGAAGCCCTTCACCCCGCCGCCGCGCCACGGCTTCAGGGTGAGGCCGCGTGAGTGATCGTCCGGCGCGGGCCGGGCCGCCCCGTCGCCGCCGCCGACGCCGTACGCCGCCACCATCCGCCCCTCACGAGCGCGCAGCAGCTCCTCGTTCCAGCCGGTGTCCTGGACGACCAGGGCGAAGGACCCGTGGGGGCCCCGGTACCACTGCTTCACCTGCGCCGTCCACGGCGGGTCGTCGTCGTTGCGGAGCTCCTCGAAGTCGTTGAAGAGCGCCTCGACCCCGTCGGGCAGCGATTGGTCGCCGTCGTGGGGGCCGTGGGGCCGGTACATGGGCATCGCGTCGAGGATCTCCCAGCCGGGGGGCGCGGGCGGGAGCGTCGCGACGAGCGCCGCGGGGTCCACGAGGTGGTCGCGGAGGTCGTCCGGCGGTCCCCCCGAGGAGGTGCGGACGGTGAGCGTCGGGTACACGTGAGCTTCGCCGGGCGCGGGCCGCAGGTCGTTCTCCAGGGCCGCGACCTGCTCGCGGTCGACGTGCTCGAGCAGCGCCTCTCCGCCCTCGGACACGAGGAGGCCGACCCGGGCGGTGCTGGGGAGCATCCCGTCGGGGACGGGCCCGAGCACCATCCGTCCGGCGAGGTCCCGCCACCACTGGTCGACCTCGGGCTGACCCCCCGAATCGTAGGCCGTCAGCTCGATCTGCGTGCCGTCGGGGGCGACGTAGAAGCGCGTCGCCTGGCCCACGATCACGTCCTCCCGGGGGTACTTCAGGGGGGCCTTGTCGGCCGTCGCCTCGCCCTCCGTGTGCCAGCCCTCGGGCGGCGCCGGGAGGAGGGGCAGGAGCCGCTCGGGGTCCACGAGGCGGGGCGGGATCTCGGAGCCGCCCTTGCTGCCCTTGCCTCCCTTTCCCTGTCGGTCGTCGTCGTCGTCGTCGCCGCGGTGCAGGTGGGGCCGGAAGCCGCCCTCGAACTCGTCGTGAGCCGAGCCCACAGGCACCGCGTTCTCCAGGGCCGCCGTCAGGGCCGTGCCCCCCACCGACGGGATCCAGCCGCGATCGGAGAGGGCCCGACCGAGCTCCGCCGCCGCCACGCGGTGGCCGGCCGCCGTCCAGTGGGAGTCGTCGCGGTAGTAGAGGCGCTCGCTCCCCGCCGCCGCCCGCAGGGGCTCGCCGAGGTGCACGAGGGGGATGTCGAGCTCGGTGGTCAGCTCCGTCAGGCGCCGGCTGGGGAGCCCGGGATCGAACATCCGGGCCCCGTCCAGGGAGCCACCGCCGTCCCGATGGCCCATCTCCCAGCCCTCTTCGAACGCGAGCTCCAGGTCCTCGTCGTGCACGACGATCTTGGCGGGAGCGCCCAGGATCAGGAACCGCGCTCCCTTGGCCTCCAGCCGCGCCTTCAGGTCCGCGAGCACGTCGCGAGTGATGCCCCAGCCTCCCTCGATGGGCGGGGGAGGAGGCTGGAGGTAGAGCCACGCCACGCCCCCGAAGGCCTCGTAGTCGAACGGCTCCATGCCCCAGGGCCAGACCTCCGACACGCTGTATCGAACGGCGTGCAGGCCGCGCATCACGAGGCGGTAGAGGTACGACCGACGCTGGAGGATCGAGTCGCCGGGGACGTGGTGGGCGAAGATCGGTCGGTTCAGCTCCGCCCGACGGTCGTTGAAGGGGTCGCCCGGCCAGGGCGCCCAGCCCGCGCGCGTCATGCGTCGGTCGACGACCTTGTGGAACGACGGACCCTGGCTGTCGTCGAACGGATCGTTCCCCTCGAAGAACGACAAGACCACGATGCGCGGCTGCACCTCGTCCCACCGCTCCATCAGCTGCAGCATCGACTGCTGCGGCCCGAAGTGGGGCACGCCGAGGTTCCAGACCTCGATGCGCCGGTTCCCCTGCAGCTCCGCGAGGGCGTCCTCGAGCAGGTACGACAGGTGGTGCTCGTCCGCCACCGCGACGCCCGTGGGGAACGAGTCGCCGATCACCGCGATCCGGGTCACGCCGTCCGGGGGCGCGCCCGGCGTCCGCGCGCGGTCCCGGAAGCCCATCGCGTTGGTCGTGAAGTGCTCGACGTCGTACCGGAACTCGGGCGACAGCCGGAACCCGGCCACGTCGTCGTTCTGATACATGCCGGGGGGCGCCGCCTGGTGCTCCTCGGGGGGCAGCGGCGGGTGCGCGTGGCGCCAGCGGGCGATGCCTTCGCCCAGGATCAGCGCGAGGCCGAGCCCGACGGCGATCGCAGGCAGCTTGCGGGGTTTGCGCGAGGGCGCGGGGGCGGCGTCGTTCTCGGAGTCGGACACGGGCGGATCATGGCACAGGGGTCGGGCGATCGCCGTCGGCCGCGAGTATCGTCGGGCCGTGATCGGGTTCCTACTGCAGCTCGCCCGTCGCCACGCGGGGCTGGGGGTCGTCCTCGCGCTCCACCAAGCGTTGTTCTGGGCCGTGGTCCTCTCCAACAACCCCCAGGCGACGGTCACGTTCGACTGCGTCACCGGGACGATGGGCACGGAGATCCTGAAGGGCTTCTCCTTCGGGATGCTCGACGCGTACGACGGGGTCCTCGCGGGCATGTTCATGGCCGCGACGTTCGGGACGCCCGTGTTCGCCGTCTTCGGCTTCACCGGCTTCTCGGTCAAGCTCGCCGCGGCCCTGTTCGCGGGCACGACGATCGTCGCGGGCTACGCCTTCCTCCACCGCGCGGTGGGCCGACTCGGGGCGACCCTGGGGGCCGCGACGCTGGCGTTCGCGCCGCCCATCCACTTCCTCGCCTCGGTCATCCTCGGGAACTGGCACTACACCGAGATCGTGTTCGACATGGTCTGTGCGCTGCTCCTGGTGCGGATGATGTTCGCGCGGCCCGACGACCCCGCTCCGGGGGGGCGCTTCGCCCGGCTCCGCGCGTGGACGCTCCGGCCCGCCGGGTTCGCGATCACCTGGGGCGTCGCCAACGGCCTCGCGCTCGTGAACTCGTTCGGGTCCCTGATCTTCCTGGGCGGCTTCTGGCTCACCGCCCTGGCCACCCTCCGCGATCGGGTGACGCTGCGGCTCCAGGCGCTGTTCGTGGGCGGGATCGTGGTGGGCGCGACGCCGTTCTGGTGGAAGGTCCTCTTCTACGCGCCCTACGGCGAGACGGCCGGGGTCTCGAAGGCCCCCGTGCCCGAGGAGGTGACGAACATCAGCGTCGACCTCGGGAAGATCTCGGAGATGTTCCTCGACGGCGGCTTCGCCTACGGGCTGCACTTCCAGGACGTGCTGGGGACCCCCGCCGGCTCGGCGTTCGCGGGCTCCCTGGCCGTCGTCGTCACGTGGACCCTGTTCGGCGGCTGGATCGGGCTCCTGATCCGCACCGCGCCGTCCCTCGGACGGATCCTCGCGGGCCTCGTGCCGGGGCGTCCGACGAGCCCCGCGCGGATCTCCCCGGCCGTCCTCCCGGCCGGCATGGGGCTCGCGTACTTCGTCGCGTTCCTCCTGTCGGACATGAACCTCGAGCTGCTGCCCTGGTACATCACGAACCCTCGGGAGCTCGGGCACGCGATCCTCACCCCTTGGACGATGGTCCTGGGGATCTCCGCGGGGGTCCTCGCCGCCCGGCTGATCGAAGAGGCGCGCGGCGGCGATGTCCACGAGGGCGAGCTCGCGCTGCCGGCGCTGGGGCCGCTGCCCAAGGTCGCCGCCGGAGCGGCCGCGGCGGGGTGGCTGGCGCTGGTGGCGGTGAACGCCTACGGCATGGCCCGCGCCGCCCAGCCCGACGGCTACCTCCCGGGCCTCCGGTCGGCGTTCCGAGGGGCGTGCTGGGACGTCCACGGCTTCTACATGACGCCCTACCTGGGCCTGGATCTCGACCGCGCCCACGCGGCGTGCGAGCAGTACGGGGAGGCCCGGGCCGAGGAGTGCCGCCGCGGGGCGACCTGGGCGCTCGGGTACAACACCTACGACCCGTTCGCCGAAGAGGACGGCCGCGAGGTCGTCGAGCTGGGCGGCCCCTGCCTCTCCCTCGGCGAGCCCTGGCGGGCCGAGTGCATGCGCGGGGTGGGGTGGAGCCTCCAGTCCGCGGGCGCCGGCGGCATGACGCTGATGGTCGACGACACGTCCGCGTGCGACTCGTTCGCCGACTCCGCCGATCAGACGGCCTGCTGGCACGGCGTCGGGTTCCCCCTCGGCGACCACCTGCACACGGTGCCCTTGCGACTGATGACCGCGCTGAGGGACATGCCGCCGGAGCGCCGCATGGACATCGCCCAGGGCGCCGCCCTGCACATCGGTCGCACGTACTCGAGCTGGGCGACCATGCAGCGGCTCTGCGGGGCCTGGGACGCGGACCTGCGGGACTCCTGCCTCGCCGGAGTGGAGGCGTCCCTCGCGTTCCGATCGGACGCCGACGAGGTGCGCGCGCGCTAGACCTTCCGGCGGCGACGCATCCCCAGCGCGGCGATCAGAGGGAGCGCGGCCGCGGAGCCTCCCTCCTGCTCGCAGGCGCAGCCGTCGCCGTCGTCGTCTCCGGAGTCGTCGTCGTCGTCCCCGCCCGTGTCGGACACGTCCACGAAGAACGTCGCGCGGTCTTCGAGGAGGCGGAACGGATCGCTCACCACCCAGGCGGTCCGATCCTCGACCTGGGCCTCGATCGTCCAGGGCCCGGGCTCGAGATCGAGGGCCTCCAGCGCGAGGGTGTCGACTCCCGGCCCCTCGGCGAGGATCTCGTCCCGCTCCACCCAGCGCCACGCGACGTGCAGGGGCTCGTCCGCGGGCTCGAGGAGCTCGACGGAGAGCGTGACCTCGGACAGGGCGGTCAGGGGGATGTAGTCGTCCGTGTCCGGACTGCGCGACAGGATCAGATCGGGGATGTGGCTGTGGATCGCGAGCACCACCTGTTCGCGGCACACGACGCAGTAGTCCGCCTCGAGCACGTTCATGATGCAGGCGTCCCGGGTGGGTCGGTACCAGTCGGTCCAGAGGCACCCGGTGAACGACCCGACGCCCGGGGAGTCGGCGTCGATCCACTCCTGCCAGCCCTGCTCGTTGCTGAAGCGCGAGCAGTTCGCGTAGGTGGGGCCCCCGCCGGGCCAGGACGCGCCGGACGTGTACTCGTCGGCGAGGAAGGCGTCCGTGTGGCCGAGCTCGTGCACCGCCACCTGCTCCATCAGCGCCCCCGTGAAGGTGACGGCGTAGTCCTGGCCTCCGCTGCCGCCGTACGCGTCGTCGTTCACGAGGACGAGGCGCACGTCGTCCCCCGGGGCCTCCCCGGCGAGGGCGAGGACGGCCTGGGCGTCGCAGTCCAGCAGTCGATCGATGCCGAAGGCGCCGTAGCTGCAGCCGAGGGCCGTGTCGACCGACGTGGGCACGGCCGCCTCGGGGTGATCGGCGCCCGCCTCGACGGACCCGATGAAGACGGCGTGCACGTTCAGGAAGGGGAGGTAGCGGCCGTACGGCTCCATCTCGCCCATGCGCGCGAGCACCCGGTCGACGTCCGCGAGGAACACCTGCAGCTCGTCCTCCAGGTAGCCCTCGGCGAGGAACACGACGTCCTGCCGCGCTTCGGGCGGGCCGGAGTCGCGGAGCGTGACGACCTCGATCTCCCCCGGGTCCCGAGGGACCGTCCCCGGCGTCGACGACGGGAGGGGCTCCGGGCGCGGCAGGGCCACCTCCGAGGTCCAGCCGGGTCCGACGATCCGGAGGTCCGCGGTCCCCGGAGGCACGTGCACGGCGAACGCCCCGCTCGGGCGCGTCACGATCCCCCCGACGGGGTCGCCTGCGGCGTCGAGCGCGTCCGCGTGGCGTCGGCGGGGGTCGGCGATCCAGGTCGTGTGGAGCACGTCGTCGACGAGGGCCTCGACGCGCACGTCCGCCCCCGGAGTGGCTGCTCGAGAGTCCAGTGATTCCAGGGACTCACGGACGCTCACGGCGCGGGGGTCGTGGTCCGAATCCAGCGTCACGACGACGCGGATCGAGGGGGGCGCGCCGGGCGAGTCCGCGTGCGCTGCGGGCACCGCGAACACCCACGCGGCGGCGACGAGCAGGGCCAGGATCGAGGGGGGACATCGCGGCCTCATGCCGCGCATCCTATCCTGCGCCCATGGCCGCCGGCCGCACTACGCTCTGGGCCGACGTCGTCGGCAACCTCGCCCTCCTCACGGTGGTCACGATCGCGCTGAACGCGGTGCTGCTCCTGCGCGTCAATACGGGTCGGGAGGGCATCTCCCGGGTGCGGATGGCGGAGGAGCTCGCCCAGGCCCTGGCCCTGCGCATGGAGGTCGTCGCCTACACGCACGGCGGCCCGAGCGCGCGGGCCGAGCCCTTCTCGGATGCCCTGCAGTCCGCCCTGCTGCCTCCCGATCAGGCCGTCCTCGCCGTGGTCACCACGCCGGGCTTTCGGCCGGTCGCGTCGCGGGGGCGCTGGCCCGCGTCGCTCGAGGACGATCTCGGGCGCGCCGAGTGGATGGTGACGGCGTCGGACCTGCGAGAGGCCGTCGGCACGCACCGGACGGTGCGAGGCGAGTGGACCGCCCCGGGAGCGCCGTTCCGGGGACGCAGCTGGGCCACGGCGTCGACCCCGATCCTCGACTCCGGCCGGTCCGTCGTGGGCGCGGTCCGCGTCGCCGTCCCCGCCGGAGACCCGTTCCTCGGGGCCCTGAACCGCACCGCCATCCCGATCCTCCTCGGCTTCACGCTGGTCAGCGCCGTGGGGATGGGGCTGTTCGGCTTCGCCCTCTTCCGACGACGCATCCTCGCGCCGATCGAGGCCCTCGCGGAGGGGACCGAGGCGCTGGCGGCGGGCTCGTTCGAGACGCGCCTGCCTCCCGGCCCCGGAAACGAGCTGGGGGAGGTGGCGGAGGCCTTCAACGCGATGGCCGAAGCGCTGGAGCGGTTCCAGGCCGAGGGAGAGGCCCGGGTGGCGGAGCTGCGCGGCATCAACGACGACCTCCGCAAGGCCCGCGCCGACCTCGTGTTCGCGGAGAAGATGGCCACGGTGGGGCGGCTGGCCGCGGGCGTCGCCCACGAGCTGGGGAACCCCCTCGCGAGCGTGATCGGCTTCGCGGAGCTGCTCGAGAGCGACACCGACGGGAGCCTGGGGCCCGACCTGCTGCCTCGCATCCGATCCGAGCTCGACCGGATTCACCGGATCGTGGGCGAGCTCTTGGCGTACAGCCGCCGGGGCGAGGTCCCGACCGAAGCCTTGGAGCCCGTGGACATGGCGACGATGCTGCGCACCGTCGCCGGGTTGGTCGGCGTGCAGCCTCGCTTCGGGGAGATCCTGATCGAGCTGGATCTGCCGGACGACCTCCCCGCCGTGCTCGCGGTCCCCGACAAGCTCCAGCAGATCCTGCTGAACCTCTTCGTGAACGCCGGCGAGTCCATGGGCGGGCGGGGGCGTATCGAGGCGGGGGCCTCGGCGGGCGACGAGCACGTCTCGATCCGCGTGCGTGATCGTGGGCGCGGCGTCGCTCCCGGAGACGAGGCCTCCCTGTTCGAGCCGTTCTTCACGACCAAGGACGTGGGGGAGGGGACCGGGCTGGGGCTGTCGGTCTCGCTCCAGCTGGCGGAGGCGATGGGCGGCACGATCCGACTCGAGGGCGTGGACGGGCCGGGGGCGTGCTTCGTCGTGGAGCTGCTGCGCGGCCCGGAGCAGAGCGACATCGAGACGGTCCGCCTCCGCGGGGTCGCGCGGCGACGCGCCCCCGCGCGGGTCGGGCCCGAGGACGAGACCCGGGGCGCCGAGTGAGGGACTGGTTCCTCCGGAACGACGGCTGGGTGTCCCTCGGGCAGGCGCTCCTGTGGGCGGGCCTCTGCGCCGCCTCCGTCCGCCCGCTCCGCGCTGCCCTCGCGCCGCTGCTGAGCCGACGGACGGCCGTCGCGCTCGCGCTCCTCGGGGTAGCCGGGGCGTGCGTCTCTCTCTTCGTGTTCCCGACGTTCGCCCGGCACGAGGCCCTGGGCCACGCCGGGTCCTACGCGCACATCTACTGGGGCATGGAGAGCCCCGCGTACGCGATCGAGGAGTGGGAGGCGTACGTCACCTACAGCCTGCTGCGGTGGGTCTATTGGGGCCTGGGGGCCGTGCTCCAGCGAACCGACCTCCTCTATCCGCTGCTCCTCAACGCCGGCGCCCGGGGGCTCGGGATCGTCGGCGTGGGCCTGTTCGCGCTGCTCTGGTCGCGCCGCCCCGCGGTGGGCCTCGCGGCGGCGGCGGTGCTCCTCGTGGACCCCGTCCACGCGTTCTGGGGGGCGTCGATCTTCAACCTCGCGATCCCCTACGCGGTCGCGACGCTGTGCCTCATCCAGGCCCTCGCAGCGTGGCGATCGGGGTCGGGCGTCCTGCTCGCGGCGGCGGGGGCGTCCGGCGCGCTGATGGTCGCGATGCGCGTCGAGTGGGGGCTGCTGGCGCCCGCCCTCCTCTTGGTGCTGCTCTCCTTGCGGGAGTCCTGGGGGCGCCACGACGCCGTGAAGACGGTCGGGTTCTGGACGCCGGCGCTGGGCACGGTGGCGCTCCTCGGCGCGACGCTCTTCCTGGGGGGCGGCGACCTCACCTCTCAGGGCGGATTCCACGACGCCGCGGGGTACATCGACACCGTCCGCCGACAGGTTGGGATCCTGGCTTGGTATCCCGGGCCCAGCTCGATCCCCGGCTCGGCTGCGATCGTCGCCGTCGTCGCGGCGCGATGGTGGGTCTCCCGGGAGGCCGCGCTGCAGGCGATCGCGCTGGTCGCGGCCTTCGGGGTCATGCACGTCGGGCTCTCGACGTTCAACGACTACGGCTTCCGGAACGCCCTGCTCCCCGGCCTCCTGCTGGTCCCCCTGATGGCCTCCGGCGTCGCCGTCGCCTGGGACGACGGCACCAACGGGCTCCGCGTCCTGGCGGGCGCGGGGGTCGCGGGCGCGGTCCTCCTCTCGGGCGCGGCCCTGCTGGACTGGGCGGACCGCTACTACCTGGACGGAGACGACCACGAGGCCCGGTGCTGCACCGGCGAAGACCGCATCGCCACGGCGTTCTTGTCGTCGGGCGCCTGCTACATGATCACCGACGACGAGACGCTCTGGGAGGCCGGCGTGGCGGGGTCCCACTTCAACCTGATGGAGCCCGCCGAGGCGGCGCGGCACTGGGACGACTACGGCGGGTGCGTCACGTGGCTGCGCGACGGGTTCAACTCCCGAGTCGACGAGCTCTCGGTCCAGGATCGCGCGCTGAAGCTCGACCGCTGGTTCCGGTGGGAGCGGCGGGGTTGGGCGCGGCTGCCCGACGGATCGGCCGCCGAGGTCCTGCAGATGACGGCGCCGCCCGCGGGCGCGACTCGACCCCCCGCCACGTGGTCGGGCGCGAACTGATCTAACCTCGGCGGGTGCGTACGCCGACTTCGCTCCATCGCGTCCTCGTCGTTCTCGCGCTCGGGGGGGTCGCGCTGCTGCCTGCGCCCGCGGCGGGGCAGCTCGTCCTCCCGGGGCTGGAGAGCGACAGCGCCGTAGAGCTCCCGGTAGTCGAGGACCCCTCCGAGCTCGTCATCCGCAGCCTCCAGGACGTGGAGGAGGCCTTCACCCGCCGGCTGGAGCGCCAGCAGGACCAGACGCGCTGGCACCTCGAGCGGCTGGAGGTGAGGCAGGCCGGGGTCCGGGCGGATCGGCAGCGGCTGGTGAAGCGGCGGCGCGAGCTGCTGCGGACCGGGGGGCCGGAGCGACGCCAGGCGGTCGCTGATCTCCTCGCCCGGAATCGGTCCCTCGAGGAGCTGCTGGAGCGCATCTCCGAAGCTCGCGCCTCCCACGAGGCCGCCCTCCTCGACGGGATCACGCAGGCGCGACGCCTGGTGATCGAAGCCGGCGGCATGCTGCCCCTGGAGGAGGCGAACACCACCGAGGCGATCGACGTGTTCGTCGAGGAGCTGCGCGTCCGGGCCATCCGCGCCAGGAGCCGCCTGGAGGCCACCGAGGCCGATCTGATCAACGCCAGGGCCCGCCTCGAGGAGTACCGCGAGCTCCTGGACGCCGCGCGGCGCGTCCTCATCGAGCAGGAGCCGGAGCTGCCGGAGATCGTCGAGATCGCCGCGCGTCGCGCCGATGATCCGGACCCGGCCGCCGCCGAGCGGGACCCGGAGGACGCCCCGGACCTGCCGCCGGTGGATCTCGAGGACGTCGAAGGCGTCGAGGACGTCGAGGGCGAGCAGGTCGAGGCGCCGGTCCCCGAGGAACCCCCGCCGCTGAGCGACGCCGAGCGGGAGCTGCTGGAGCTCAAGGAGGAGCTCCTCCGCAACGACGTCACGCGCCTCGAGCGCCAGGTGGAGCTCGACCGGATCCGGGAGCGGACGGCCGAGGTCGCGGCCGAGGTGGCCGCGCTGCCGAGCCCCGTCGTGCGGCTCCAGCTGGACCGCTGGGAGACCTGGCGACAGGACGTCGCCGCGCGCGAACAGGGAGGGCTCCTGAACAAGTCGACGGGGCTGTTCGATGCGAAGGTCTACGAGCAGGCCATCGCGCACACGCGCGACCTCTTGGCCGACCGCGAGCGGGTGCGCGCCGACGTCCTCTCCCGGCTTCAGGCGAAGCGGCCCGAGGGGACCGGCCCCACGTCCCCGGGGGGCCTGCTCTTCGGGGTCCTCCTCCTCGGGATCCTCCTCACCGTCCTCGCGCGCCGGATCTCTCCCCCCCTGCTGGGGTGGCGGCCCCGCGACCAAGGCGACGCCCTCGCCCGCGCCGCCCTGCTGGCCGCCCTCCCCGTGCTCCCCGCCTCGGGGGTGTGCGCGCTGCTGGCGTGGACCGACGCCCTGCCCTCGGCGCTCCTCGCGCTCTTCACGTTCGGAGCGATCGCCCCGGTGACGGCGGCGGTGGTCGTCGCGGTCGCGGACCACCTCTTCCGTCCGCGGGGAGCGACCACCGTCGGCGCCTCGCGCTACCTCCGCAGCCTGGTGCGCTTCGGGACCGGCCTCGCCTCGCTGGTCCTGGTGGTCGCGTCCGCCCTGCCGCTGCTGGGGTACCCGACCGTCGTGCGCGCCCGCATGGGCCAGCTGCTCATCGGCCTGCTCGTCGTCAACTGGGTGCTGCTGACGATCCAGCGCCAGGCGCTGCTCGAGGTCATCGGCGCCAACGGCTCGCCGAAGGAGATCGGCATCCTCCGCACCGGGATCCGGCGGCTGTACCAGGTCTTCGCGGCCGGGCCCGTCATCGTCTACGGGCTCCATGCCCTCGGGTACTGGAACCTCGCGGGCTTCTTGGTCCGCGGCGGGCTGATCACGCTCGGGGTGCTGTTGCTGGCGCCCTGGTTCTACAGCCGCACGGCCGCGCTGCTGAAGGCCGCGCTGGGGTACCCGAACGGGGGCGGGTGGCTGGCCCTGTCGAAGGAGGGCGCCCGGGCCGCGGCCCGCACCATCGCCCCCCTCCTGATGCTCGTGTTCGTCTTCGTGACGCTGAGCCTGATCGCCTCCGGGTGGGGTTACGGCGACCTGTTCGGCAACCTCAAGAGCGCCCTCACGTGGCCCCTGCTCACGGTGGGCGGCAGCCGCATCTCGGGCGGGTCCATCCTGCTCTTGGGCGGCATCGTGAGCGCGACGTTCCTCGTGTCGCGCTGGGTCGTCGCGCTCCTCCAGGCGCACGTCTATCCGCTGTACGACCTCGACAAGGGCATGCGAGCCACCGTCGACACGCTCACGCGCTACACGATCATGGCGCTGGGCACGATCGGCGGCCTCGACGCGGTGGGCGTGGGGACCGGCGTCATCACGGTCTTCGCGGGCGTCATCGGCATCGGCCTGGGGTTCGGCTCGCAGACCCTGATGGCCAACTTCATCTCGGGGGTCATCCTGCTCGTCGCGCGGCCGGTGTCGGTGGACAGCGTGATCGACGTCGGCGGCATCGTCGGGCGGGTCGTGCGCATCTCGAGCTACGCGACCGTGATCCGCACCCTCGACAACCACACCGTCATCGTCCCCAACTCGGAGATCCTGAACTCCCACGTCGTCAACTGGAGCATCGACAGCCCTCACGTGCGGCTGAACCTCGGGGTCGGCGTCGCGTACGGGTCCGACACCAAGCTCGTGCGCAAGCTGCTCCTCCAAGCGGCCGAAGAGCACCCCCAGATCCTCGCCGCGCCGGGGCCCATGGTCCGCTTCGACGACTTCGGAGACTCCGCGCTGGTGTTCACGCTCCTGCCGTGGACGTGGGATCTCGACGGCCGCTACATCATCGCCTCGGACCTCCGCTTCCGCATCGACGAGCTGTTCGCCGAACACGGGGTCGAGATCCCGTTCCCCCAGCAGGATCTGCACATCCGCGGTGGCGACGGCACGGTGCAGCTGAGCCCGATCGAGATCGCCGCCAAGCGCGGCTGGGACGTTCGGCCGGACGCGGAGTGAGCGCTGCTTGACAGCCTCGACCCCGGTCCTACGATCCCGCGACCCCGCCCCGGCGCACCCGAGGTGAGGCCAGGAGACACGCCATGAGCGAAGAGACCGACGCCCCGGAGGGCACCGAAGGCACCGAGGGGACCGAAGAGGTCGACTTCAACGCGGAGATGGAGAGCCTCGTGGAGGGCGCCGCGGGCCTGTTCGATTCGCTCAAGGACATCTTCCTGAAGTCCAAGCAGGAGGTGGTGCGCGGCGCGAAGCTCGGGAAGGTCCGCATCGACGTCTTCCAGCTGCGCAAGGACCGCGAGCACTTCCTCCAGCGCCTCGGCGAGGAGGTCTACGAGCTGCTCCAGTCGGGCGACGTCGCGCACGCGGACCTGGACAAGCCGTTCGCGAAGCTGAAGGCCCTGGACGAGAAGATCGCCGAGTACGAGACCGAGATGGCGAAGATCGCCGAGGAGGTCGCCGAGCAGGCCGGAGCCGCGAGCGAGGACCTCGACGCATGGGCCGCCGAGAAGGGCATGAGCACCGACGCGGCGGCCCCCGTCGAGGAGCCCCCGGCGGATCCCGAGCCTGCCGCGGTCGAAGCCGCCGCCGTGGAGCCGAAGAAGAAGAAGAAGAAGGCCCCCGCCAAGAAGAAGGCGAAGGCCAAGAAGAAGGGTCCGAAGAAGGACCTGTGAGGAGGGCGGGGCGTGATCGCGGAGGCGTCTTGACACGTCCTGCGACGCGCTCTAGCCTCCCGCGGCCGTCGAGATCGAGAGACGAGACGGCGCCGTGACCACGGTCGCGGAACGAACGAACACTTGTTCGGGGCCATAGCTCAGCTGGGAGAGCGCGTGACTGGCAGTCACGAGGTCGGGGGTTCGATCCCCCCTGGCTCCACCAGAGACCGGACGCCGCGGGTACCTCCGGGTGCACCGCGGCGTCTTCTCTTGGGGCTCCTGGCGGCCCCGCTCCTGGGCGGCCTCGCCTACGCGCTCTTCGTGCTCGACGCGGGCGTCTGGTGCAAGGCGGACACCCCGACCGACGGCGTCTGCACCTGGGGTTACTGGATCGCGCGGCTGCAGTGGTGGCCCTTCGGACGCACGCAGGACCTGGGCTGGTTCCCCAGCTGGTTGGTGCGGGACCTCGGCTTCACCGTGGTCCACCCCGGCTTCTGGATCGCCGCGCTGTGGGCGGGCGTGGTCGCCGTCGGGGGCGGCTTGGTGGCGGTTCGCGCCGGAGCCCGTCGCCGCGCTCGCCTCCCGTGGCTGGTGGCCGTGACCGTCCTGGGCGTGTTCGTCGCGCCCCGGATTCTCGCCCCGCTGGTCGGTGTCGCGCCCGAGCGTGTCCTCGCGATCTTCCTGCCCTGGCCGCTGATGACGGCGGGGAGCGTCGCCGTGGGTGTGGTCCTGGTGGTCGTCGCCGCGCGGACGGGGCGGGCTTTCTGCGCGACGGCCTGCCCGTACGGCGCCCTGGCCTCCACCCTCGGGGTGATCTTCGAGCGCGCGACGATCCGCGGCCCGCTCGCGACCCGGCTGCGGGCCGGCTCCCTCGTCGTGCTCGTCGCCGCGGTGGCCGTGGCGGGCCACGGCCAGGCGTCCCGCCTGGGGGTCGTGGTCGGACCGGACGCCCGCGTGCTCGAGCACGGCTACCGTGTGGCGGTGGTCCTCGGCGGCATGGGCGTGGTGGGTCTCGGGCTGGCGCCCCTGCTGGGTCCTCGCGTCTGGTGCCGCTGGCTCTGCCCCCTCGGCGGCGCGCTCGACGTCGTGGGGCGTCGCTTCGGAGGAGCGCGCGTGCGCCGAACGGGGGGCGACTGCGGAGACTGCGCCGCGTGCACGTCCGCGTGCACCATGGGCCTGGACGTGGCCGAAGCCGTGAAGGCGGGCGTCGTCACCAGCGACGACGGGCCCTGCATCTCCTGCGGCTTCTGCGTCGACGCGTGCCCGGACGGGGCCCTCACCCTCGTCACCCTCCCGCGTCGGGGGTCCGCGTGATCGAGTCCCTGCGCACCGCGCTCCACGGCGAGGGGACCGCCGCCCATACGAAGCTCCACGGGTGGATCAACGCCCTGATCGTCCTCTCGATCGTGGTGGTGATCCTGGGTCTGGCGCTGCCGGAGGACCACGTCGCGCAGGGCGTCCTCTCCGTGCTCGACGCGGCGGTCCTCGCGGTGTTCGTCGTCGAGTACGTGCTCCGCCTCGCGACGTTCCGTCCCCCCGACCTCGACTTCTTCGCCTACTCGATCCCCCAGCGTGCCCAGGCGCACATGCGCGGCCGCCTGCGGTTCGCCCTCACCCCGTTCGCGCTCATCGATCTGATCACGATCGTGGCCGTCGTGCCCGCCCTGCGCGGGCTGCGCCTCCTCCGCCTGCTGAGGCTGATCCGGACCCGCTCTCTGTTCCGCTACGTCGACCCCTTCGCGGGCGTCCTGCGGTCGTTCCAGGAGAACCGGGTA